>Ga0209698_10000578_pt1 | contig 42022 bp, 40 predicted proteins | sample LitLauG_LLR_2012_FD_187203 | JGI IMG/M metagenome (GOLD analysis project Ga0209698, IMG submission 187203) | Freshwater sediment microbial communities from Pennsylvania, USA - Little Laurel Run_MetaG_LLR_2012 (SPAdes) (version 2) | ecosystem: Environmental > Aquatic > Freshwater > Creek >... | reverse complement strand
TTCTTGCGGCGGCTGAGGATGAAAGCGCGGCGGCGGCGTTGTCCGACCCGGCGGTCGATGCGCGACCAGAAGGCGACAAAATAATCCACGGCCGAGACCAGCGAGACGAGCACCACGAACCAGATCGCGAGATAGGCGACCCAATGCACTGGCAGGAAGAAGCTGCGGTAGATCGGGATTTCTTTCCAGCGATGATCGAGGATGACGGCGACGACGGAGACGATCTGCACGACCATTTTGAACTTGCCAAGTTCGCTGGCTTCGATGGTGAAGCCTTCCGACGAGGCGATGGAGCGCAGGCCGCTGACCAGAAATTCGCGGCCGATGATGACCACGCAGATCCAGGCGGGAACCAGGCCGGGATTGAACTGCACGAGAGTGATGAAGGCGGCGGCGATCAGCAACTTGTCGGCGAGTGGGTCGAGCAGAATGCCCATCGTGGTGATCTGGCCGCGCTTGCGGGCGAGATAGCCGTCGATGCCGTCGGTGACGGACGCGGCGATAAACAGGGCCGAGGCCAGGAGTTCTTTTTCGCCGGTGACGCTGCTGAAGCGGCTGGAGGCGAGAATCCACATCAGCAGGGGAATGCTGAGGACGCGTATCAGCGTGATGGAATTGGGCAGGTTCACAACAACGGGAGTGATCGCCCGGGTGTTGGCGAATCTGGCTCGATTATCCCCCGGTTCCCGACGAAGCGCAACCGCGGAAGGGACATGATAGAGCCGGGTGGGGCGATCAGCGCCTGACCGGGCTGCCGAAAGATCGGCGCGAGAGTTAAGGCTTACCTCAGGCGCTAAGCCGGCACGGCATGAGTGAACTCGTGCCCTTCCCGAAATCGGCGTGAACCAGTGTCTTTCGGCAGCCACCGGCGCCGCAAAAATCCACCCGTCGAAAAGCGCGACGGGTGGAGCAGCCTTCTTTTTTCAGACCCAAGTTAGCCGTTGGTGCCGGTCTTGCCGAGCGATGCCAACAGGTTCTTGCCCATATCGAGCAGGTTGGACTCTGACGGCACCGAGCCGTTGGGAGTCAGCTTGTCCATGACGGTGGGCAGCATCTGCGAGAGGGTTGCACTGGCCTGCTCAGGAGAGATGCCGAGTTTGGCCGCCAATGCTTGCACCGGCCCAGATCCCATCACCTGCTGGATCTGCTCGGGAGAAATGGACTGGTTGGGACCGGTGGCAATCCAGGAATTGACCACGCCGCCGAGGCCGTTGCTGTGGAACGACTGCACCAGGCCGCTGACGCCGCCGGGGTGGTTCTGGATTGCTTCGAGTACGGCTGCCGCTTCTGGGTTCGAGCTGGCCAGGGATCCGGTGACGGCTGACATGGCTTTCTGCTTGAGATCGTCGATGAAATTCATAAAAATCTCCTGAAGAGTAGCGACGGAGGGAATTTTGGAGAGTGGAAGGCTGGACCGCTAATGCGATCCAGCCCGGCAAGGCGTTTCTTACTTCTGCTTGGCGATGATCTTGGCTGCGATCTTGTTGTAGGTGGCCTGGGGAATCACTTTCTTCTTCACCAAGTCGGTTTTCTTGGCGTAGGGGCGGCCGTCGATGATCTTCTGGGAATAAGCTGCGCCGATTCCGGGAAGAGCGTCAAGCTGGTCTTTGGTGGCCGAGTTGATGTCGAGCAGGTCAGCCGAGGCCGCCATGGCAGAAGGCGCGGCAGACTTGGTCGGGGTGGTTGGCTTCTGTGCCAGACCCATCGAGCTCAACAGCGCGACGGCGACCAGGGTGAACAGCGAACGCACGATCCATTGCTTGCGAATCATAATTATCTCCTTAAGTTTGAGTGCTTACTCTTTTTCGGCAGCCCGGTATCCCGCAGCCTTGGCTTCATCTTCGGTCATGAACTTTCCGGCCTTGGTCTTGCCATACCAGCGTCCACCCTTATGGTAGACCTTGCTGTCGGTATTGACCCAGACTTTGCCGGAAGACTTGGCGGAGGCGATATCGGAGTCGGAAGCGTTTGCGCTCGGAGCGGGGGCTGATTTGGCAGCCTTTGCCGGAGCGGCGGGCGCAGCCGCTGGTGCAGCCATGGGCGAACTGGCGGCGGGCGCTGGTTTGGCCGCTGCCGGTGCTGGCGCAGCCATGGACGAAGCAGCCGGAGCCGGTTTGGCGGCTGGGGCCGCAGCCGCGGCGGGCGCGGCAGACGATGCCGGCGCAGCCATGGCGGAGCTGTCCGCCTTCTTGCTCTTGCGACTCTTCTTGCCGCCGGCGTCGCTGCCTCCTGCTGCCGGAGCGGCCGCGGTCGAGTCGGCGGCCATCGCCGAGTCAGCCTTCTTCGACTTGCGGCTCTTCTTGCCACTGGTGGCGTCGGTTCCCGTGGCAGCGGTGGAATCGGCTGCCGGCGCGCCTGCATCGGCTGCCGCTTTCTTGGACTTCTTCGATTTCTTGGTTGGGGTTGTGGTGGAGGAATCGGTGGAAGATCCGGAAGTGCTCTGGGTCTGAGCGAAGCCCAGGCTCGCGCAGAGCAGGATCAAAACGCAGAAAGACAATGACCGGGTGGATTTGTTCACGGAGTGTTCTCCTCGAAGTTTCTTTTTAGCGTTGCGAAACTGACGCGCCGCTTTTCTTGCCTGGCCAGAGAGACAGAATGGCTGTGGAATGCAGCCCAGTTTAGGCCACCCATAATGCCAGCGGAGGGCGGTGGCGTCAACAGGGCGGCGTGGCGAGCGTGTAGGGACAGCCAAGGGCGGCTGTCGCCACGTGAGCATCCAAGCCTAAGCGTAGATGCCGCGCTGCTTAATGGTGTAGGCGACTCGGTCAATGGCCAGCATATAGGCCGCGATGCGGTTGTTCACCTTGTGCGTCTCGGCGTAGCGGACCACGTCCTGGAACGACGATTTCATGATGGTGTCGAGCTGCTCGTTGACGACTTCTTCTTTCCAGAAGTAGCCCTGGCGGTCTTGCACCCACTCGAAATAGGAAGTGGTGACGCCGCCGGCGTTGGCCAGAATGTCGGGAATCACGAAGACGCCGTTGTCGGCGAGGACCTCGTCGGCCGCGGAGGTAGTGGGGCCGTTGGCGCCCTCGGCGAGAATGCGGCACTTGATGCGGTTCACGTTACGGCTGGTGATGACGTTTTCGGTGGCGGCGGGAATCAGGATTTCGCACTCGGTGGTGAGCAACTCGGCCGGGTCCGCTTTGTCGGCCCCGGGGAAACCGAGGACCGTGCCCTGTTTCTGCCGATGGGCGACCAGTGCATTGATGTCGATGCCGTTCTTGTTGTAGAGGCCGCCCCCCACTTCAAGGATGCCGGTGATCTTGTATCCGGCCTGGTGCATGAGCTGAGCGGCGTTGGAACCGACGTTGCCGAATCCCTGCACGATGACGCGTGTGCTCTCAGGCGACAGGCCCAGCTTTTTGCAGGCCTCGTCGCAAACGATCCAGACGCCGCGACCGGTGGCCTCGCGGCGGCCGCGCGAACCGCCGATGTTGACCGGCTTGCCGGTCACGACCGCAGTGACGGTCTGGCGCATGTGCATGGAATAGGTGTCCATGATCCAGGCCATGGTTTGTTCATTGGTATTGACGTCGGGAGCGGGGACATCTTTTTCGGGGCCAATGAAGTCGATCAGTTCGGCGGTGTAGCGGCGCGTCATGCGCTCGAGTTCGCCCATCGACATCTTGTGCGGATTGCAGATGACGCCGCCTTTGGCGCCGCCGAAGGGGATGTTCACCACGGCGCACTTCCAGGTCATCCACGCAGCCAGCGCGCGGACCTCGTCGAGCGTGACGTCGGGAGCGTACCGGATGCCACCCTTGCCGGGGCCGCGGGCGATGGAATGCTGCACCCGGAATCCGGTGAAGACCTCCAGCCGGCCATCGTCCATGGTGACGGGGATGTGGACGATAATCTCGCGGTTGGGATAGCTGAGGATCTTCCACACGCCGGCTTCCAGGTTGAGCTTGCGGGCGGCCAGTTCAAAGCGCGCTCGCTGCGATTCCCAGGGGTTGGATTCTTTGTCCACGTGAGGTACGGGCGCGATGGTGGTGGTCATGATGCTCTCCGAAAGATGGCGATTTACCTGGATTCGGCCAGCCGGGCTCCGACCTTGCCCGGGCGGACAAACGAACCGAGTATAGGCGCGGGGAGCGGCAAGTAGCAAGCTTGGGAGAGAACGGAGGTATAAGGGCAGTTATGGGTCGGTTGGAGCCCCAACGACTTACGCTAGCGAATGAGCTACCCTCTGCCACACACTCGTGCAAACATGAGCGCGAAGATTGCCCATACTCCGACTGCTAAAGTACCCTGCGCAGGCGATGGGCTCATTCCGGCCAGCAGGCAGGCAACAATTACCCCTCCGGCGAAGATAGCGGCCACCGGCCGGGAGATGGGTTGGCGAACGAACTCGCCGGAATGCTTGCATTTCTTCGCGTCCGCGAGGATTTGCTCCGAACAGAACGAGCATTTGCGCATCGCGTCACCTGGTGCGCTAGGAACCAACGTATTCGATGACATGGCTTCCTCCTTCGTCGAGTTGTCTACAGGAACAGTCTAGGAGCGCCTTTCTTGCAGAGAAAGTAACGAAAGTCCGATTGACAAGGCAGTTGCCCTACAGGCGAATCTCCAGCCCTTCCGACGCCGCCCGGACCTTCGCATAGTGGTTGCGCGCATCCTTTAGCAGGTTGTCAATCACCACATCAGTGTGGTCGGGATCGTGGTGAAACAGCACTAATTCTTTGGCCCCGCTTTCCATCACCACGTTGATGGCTTCGCGCCAGTGGCTGTGTCCCCAGCCGCGACGGCGGGCCTGGTATTCCTCGGGCAGGTATTGCGCGTCGTAAACCAGAACGTCGGCTCCTTCGGCGAGTTTGCGCACGGCTTTATCGAAATTGGGGTCGCCGGGTTCGTTGTCGGTGGCGTAGACAAAGATGCCGTCTTTGGTCTCCAGGCGAAAGCCGAGCGTGCCTTGGGGATGGTTGAGCCAGGCGGTGGTTAAATGCACGCCGTCTTCCAGGGCCATGCGGCCGTTTTCGATTTCGTGGAACTTCTGCTGTGCCTTCATTTCTTCGAGTCCGACCGGGAAGTATGGCGACGACATCTGCTCAGTGAGTACCTGTTTGAGCGGGCGCACCCGGCTGGAGCCGTGAAAGTCGAAGCGATTCTCTGGGCCGCCGTAGAGCGGACGGAAGAACGGCAGGCCCTGAATGTGGTCCCAGTGAAAATGAGAGACAAAAATGTGGGCTGCGACCGGGCGATCTTTGTATTCGTGCGCGAGTTGATGGCCCAGCAGGCGGAAGCCGGTGCCGCAGTCGAAGATGTAGACGCGATCGCCGAAGCGAACTTCGACGCAGGAGGTATTTCCTCCGTAGCGGATGTTCTCGGCCTGTGGTGTAGGCGTGGAACCGCGCACGCCCCAAAACTTAATGCGCATAGAATCGCGATTGCCCGAAGACCCGGCCCCCGGATACCCCTGCTATCTTCGAATGCTGAGGCACGTACGTCAATTGCTGCGATGGTTCACGACAGGGGCGGCAGCGAGCCTCGAATCGCGGAGAACGCCGCCGGACTGATGTATACTCCCACCTTCAGTTTCGCAATGCGCCGACACTTTGCACCTTCCTTCTTGACGAAAGGGTGGCACAAGTGGTCACTCAAACAGAACGTCGACTGACTTTGGCCACTAAAGTCCGTCCGCTTCGCTTGGCCCTCGCGCTTGCGCTGCTGATCGGGTGCTGCGCTCTTCTTCCGGGAACCCGAGCCCATCCGCGCCTTATGTGGTCCGTTTTAGGGGCAGCGGCAGCGATGTTGGTGCTGTTGGCGGCGGTGAACCGCCAGATTGCCATTAGCGGCCGCAAATTGGATTACGAGTTTCTCCCCAGGCCGGTGCATTACGTGCAGCTGATGATGCACCTTTCCATCTACACCTACTGGGGATGGTACTGGCGCGAGGTGTATCACCAGGCTCCGCTGATCGCCACTCAGCTCGTTTTTGTCTACGTCCTCGACATGCTGGTGTGCTGGTCGCGGCGCGACAAGTGGATATTGGGCTTCGGTCCTTTTCCGATCGTGCTGAGCACGAACCTGTTCTTGTGGTTCAAGCCGGACTGGTACTTCCTGCAATTTCTAATGCTGGCCACCGGCGTGCTTTGCAAAGAGTTCATCACCTGGAAGCGAGACGGACGCCGCGCACACATTTTCAATCCATCGGCGATCGCACTCTTTATTTTTTCGCTCGGCCTGATTCTCACGCACAGTACGCAAATCTCGTGGGGGGAGGAAATCGCGGTTTCGTTCGACCGGCCGCCGCACATTTATCTCGAGATCTTTTTGCTGGGACTGGTGGTGCAGTCGTTGTTTTCGGTCACGCTGGTCACGCTTTCGGCGGCGGCGAGCCTGTATGCGATGAACCTGGCGTTTACTCATTCCACCGGCCTTTACTATTTCGTCGACACCAACATTCCGGCGGCCGTCTTTCTTGGCCTACACCTGCTGGTGACCGATCCCGCGACGTCTCCGCGAAAAGATCTGGGAAAGGTTGTGTTCGGCGCGGGCTACGGGGCCGCCGTATTTGGCCTGTATTGGCTACTGGGTTGGCTGGGAGCGCCGACTTTCTACGACAAGCTGCTCTGCGTTCCGGTGCTCAATCTGACGGTACGGGCGCTCGACCGGGCGAGCGCGGCTGTCGCTGACCGCGTTCGACTCCCGTCGTGGAGTCCGAAGAAAACGAACTTCGCTTACATGGGAGTCTGGGTTTGCCTGGCCGTGGGAATGTTCGGCACCGGGTTTCTAGGCGCTGCCCATCCGGGAGCCGATCCTGACTTCTGGCGCAAGGCATGCGTTGGCGGAAATGGCAGGGCCTGTCAGACCTGGGTTCGTACGATGAATATCGCGTGCTACCACGGATCGGCACCTGCGTGCATGGTCTTGGGAGTCACGCAATATGAGGGCAAAATGGTGCCGCGCGATCTGGCGGAGGCGGGCAAGAACTTCGCCCACGGCTGCGAACTCGGAGAAAAGCGAGGCTGCGGAGGCGTTCTGCGCACGGTGCAGGAAAGTGGAGGCGGCGCCTTCCAGAATGCATGCGACCGGGGAGACTCGGAAAGCTGCTTCCTGCTGGGATCGCTGTATTTCTCGGGAACCGTGGTTTCCAAAGATCCCTCGCGCGCCTTCACGCTGTTTCAGAAGGCTTGCTCCGCCGGTTGGGCGCGGGGTTGCAGTGGGCTGGGCGAATGTTACCGGGCGGGAGCGGGAACTCAAGCGGACAACGCGCTCGCGCTGCAGAATTTTGACAAGGCGTGCAGCGCCGGCATTGCGCCGAGTTGTTTCTCCGCTTCGTCAATTTACCGGGGGCTCCAGGATGTGACCATGGCGGAGAAGAGACTGCAGCAGGGTTGCGCCATCCGCTCGGAGTCCGCGCAATCGAGCGCGGCCTATAGCGAGAGAGGGTCGCCGGCAAAAGTACCCGCCGCGCCCGGCATTTGTGCCCCTTTGGGAACCTAAGGGGCAGGCTGGATTCTGGGCCACTCAATTCCCCTATAATCGTCGCCAAGGCGTCATGGTACATGCGACGCGGCCTTCAGCAAAGGTACTCTTGGCATGATTCATCCTGAGTTCAAGGAGTTCTCGCTCCTGGCGAGCGCGGCGACGCTGATTCCAGTGATGAAGTCGGTGAGCGCCGACCTGCTCACGCCGGTGTCGGCATTCCTCGCCGTGGCCGAGAAGGAGCCGCATGCGTTCCTGCTGGAGTCGGTCGAGCGCGGCGAGCAGATCGGCCGCTATACGTTTCTGGGCATTCGGCCTTACATGCGGGTGAGCGCGCGCAAGGGGCTGGTGGAGATCACGCGCGGCCGCCAGCGCGAACAGGTGCGCGGCGATATTTTTCAGATTGTGAAACAGATGCTGCGCGAGCACCGTCCGGCCGCGGTGCCGGGGATGCCGCCCTTTACCGCCGGCGCGGTGGGCTACATCGCGTATGACGCGGTGCGGCAACTGGAGCAGATCGGCAATCGCGCCAAGGATGATCTGGGACTTCCCGACGCTGAGTTAATGTTCTTCGACCGGTTGCTGGCATTTGATCACCTGCGGCACCAGATCCACATCGTGGCGGCGGCGGATGTGGCGAAGGAAGCTCCCAAGAAGGCCTATGCGCGCGCGCTGCGCGACATTGCGGCTATTGAGAAACGACTGGCCGCCGGCCTGCGGCGCGGACTGTGGAAGAAGTCTCGGCCGCGGCGGACCACAGCGCTCAAGATCAAAGCGCGCACCAGTCGTGAAGATTTCCTGCTTAGCGTGGCGCGCGCGAAGAAATACATCGCCGCCGGCGACATTTTTCAGGTGGTGCTGTCGCAGCGGCTGGACTTTGTTCCCGGGGCCGAACCGTTCGATCTTTACCGCTCGCTGCGGCAGGTGAATCCCTCGCCGTATTTGTATTTCCTGCGAATGGGTGGCCGCTGCGTGCTGGGGTCGTCGCCGGAAATGCTGGTACGGGTGAGCGGACGCAAGCTGGAGTATCGGCCTATTGCGGGAACGCATCCGCGTGGCGGGAATGAGGTGGAAGACCGCGCGCATGAAGCGGCGATGCTGGGCGATGAAAAAGAGCGCGCCGAGCACGTCATGCTCGTGGACCTGGGCCGCAATGATCTGGGCCGCGTGAGCGAGTATGGATCGGTGAAGGTGAAAGACCTGATGTACGTCGAGCGATACTCGCACGTGATGCACCTGGTGTCGGCGCTGGAAGGCCAGCTGCGCCCGGAGTTGGACGCGCTGGATGCCTTCGCCGCGTGCTTTCCCGCGGGAACGTTGAGCGGCGCGCCTAAGGTGCGAGCCATGCAGATTATCGAAGAACTGGAACCGACGCGACGCGGGATTTATGGCGGGTCGGTGCTGTACGCGGATTTCGCCGGGAACCTGGATTCCTGCATCGGCATTCGCACCATGCTGATGGAAGGCAAGAAAGCGTATTTGCAGGCTGGGGCGGGGATTGTGGCGGACTCGAACCCGGAGCGCGAGTATGAGGAGTGCATGAACAAGGCGCGGGCGCTGCTCAAGGCGGTGGAGATGGCGAGAGGCAGTGGTCAGTGATCAGTGGCTACCTTGCAACCCGGACCGCGGCCTCTGTGGGAGGCCGCGCTGCGTCGGTTCGGGTTGATGTCTGGGATAAAATGAGCGTGAGAGGTGGTCATGGTTCATATGACGCCACAGGTTTCCGAGGTGCTGGAAAAAGCGCTTGCTCTCTCCAGTCACGAACGCGGTCTGCTGATTGACCGTCTGGTGGAAAGCCTCGATGACGGGCCTGCCGAGGAGGGAGTCGAAGCGGCGTGGTCGGACGAGATCAAACGCAGAGTCGACGACATTCGCTCCGGGAAGGTCAAGATGATACCGGGCGAGCAGGTGCTCCGGGAACTGGCGGAAGAGTTCCCGGATGAGTAGTGAGCGGTTTCGGTTTCACCCCGAGGCTAGGCAAGATTTTAGGGAGGCGATCGTGTGGTACCGCGGTCGCAGCCCGCAAGTGGCAGTCGAATTCCGCAGAACCATTTCTGACGCGATCAAGCGAATCCCGGAAGCGCCTCGAAGGTGGCCTGAATATTTGTACGGCACTCGTCGGTTTGTGATCCATCGCTTCCCTTTTTCTGTGTCTACCTCGAAAGCCAGGAAGTATTGAGCATCGTGGCGATAGCCCACAGTAAGCGGAAGCCAGGATATTGGAAGCAGCGTATCTAGGAGAACGGGCCGCTCAATGAGTCGCGGTGGACTCAACAAACGGGCCCCCGGCAAGAAATATCTCAACGTCTGACACAGGAACCGTCCACTCCGAAATTGGCGTGCCATCAACGTCGTGGGACTGGCGTTCGCCTACAAAACTGTACAGAGACTCAATGTCAAGAGCTGGTCCCTGAATCTTGTGTGCAGCAAAGAAAAGCAACTGGTTATGGAACACTATGTCATCGTGTACTTTCCAAATCGGCCACCAGACCAAGTGGTTTGACTGGACTGGAGTTCTCTGTCAGTGATGAGCGCTGCTGACATGCCATTCAACGCGCGGCGCAATGCAAGTTTCCAGTGCTCAACGTAGTGTTGCTCAGACCAAGTCAGCAGGTGAGTGACAAACGTTTCTTTGTGTTTCCCCAGCACAATGCGTCCGACCAGGCCCTCTTCCGTCGGCTCCACTTTGAACAATGGCTCTTGGGTAAACCCAATCCAGAACATGCAAGTACTCTCCCGTTTGAATCCAGCTCGCATCGCCCATCGGGTCCATAGATTCCGAATGTAGTGTTAGCCACTCACTCCCAGAAAATTCTCCACCAATTTCTTCCCCGCCTCCGTCAGCACGCTCTCCGGATGGAACTGCACGCCTTCCACCGCATACTTCTTGTGCCGCACGCCCATAATGGTGCGACTGCCGTCTTTTTCCGTGGTCCAGGCGCTTACTTCGAGGTCGGCGGGTAGATTTTTTTCTTCGACAATCAGCGAGTGGTAGCGCGTGGCGGTCATGGGCTGGGGCAGGCCGTGGAAGATGCTTTTGTTGTCGTGAGTAACAGAACTGGTTTTGCCGTGCATCAGGTGGGGCGCGCGGACGACGCGTCCGCCGAAGGCCTCGCCGATGGCTTGATGGCCGAGGCAAACTCCCAGCACCGGCGTCTTGCCTGCAAAATGTTGCACCAGTTCGATGCTGATGCCGGCTTCGCGAGGAGTGCAGGGGCCGGGGGAAATGACGATATGGCTGGGCCCGAGGGACTCGATCTGGCCGACCGTAACCTGGTCATTCCGGCGGACTTCCACCTCCGCGCCCAGTTCGCCGAGATACTGGACCAGGTTGTAGGTGAACGAGTCGTAGTTGTCGAGCACGAAAACCACGGTTACTCCTTGCGCGAATTCAAGCCTACAACAGTCGGGGCCGTCTAAGTATGATAGACAGAGGAAGGTGCCCTACAGGAGGGTGCATGGCGAAAGCCCGGGACGACAAAGACTTGAGCGACGAGAAGCGGACCGCGCGACGGTTTCCGTTGCAGGTGCCTGCGAAAGTGACCGCGGCCGGGGGGACAGCGCCCGTGGAAGTGCGCGACGTAAGTGCCCGCGGCATAAGCTTTTACCTCGATTCGGAGCTCGATACCGGGTCCATGATCGGCTTTACGCTGATTCTGCCCCCGGAAATCACCATGACCGAAAGCATCCATGTGCAATGCAAGGCCCGCGTCGTGCGGGTCGACAGCACGGCGGAGAAGGGTAAAATGGCTGTAGCAGCGGTCATTGACGAATTTGAGTTGCTTCCGGCGCAAGCGTCCCCCGAAGCTGGGTCCGAGAAGTAGCGCGGTGTTCCCCGACACTGCAAAGAAGTACGAGGTGTTCGTTCTACGGTGTGAGGGAATCTTGCGGCATTTCAGACAGCTTCTAATTAATCCAGCGACGACCTTCCTGCTGCTGGCGGCGGTTGCGGCGAGCGCCCAGACGATGGACGATGCCAGCACCCTGCCCGCCGGGTCCCCGGCTGTTCCGGTGGCGGTGCTGAAGTCGGTGCGCTACGTAAAGGAAGCGAATGGCCCGGCCATCGAGATCGTCTCCAGTTGGCCGGTGGTGCCGTCGATTCATCTCATCGATAATCCGTGGCGGCTGATGATTGACCTGCCCAATGCGCGCGTGGGCAAGGTAAACAAGGAGATGTCGGTCAAGAAAGAATATGTGACGGAGATCCGCAGCGACCAATATCAGGAGCGCCCGCCGATTACGCGCATCGTACTGGACCTGATCGCGCCGTATGGGGCTACGTGGGACTCCGCCGGAAACCGGCTGATGGTGCGGCTGAAGCCGCCGAACGATCCAACCGCCAGCCGAACCGTGACGAAGGCACCGCAGGTGATGGCATTGAGCCGGCAGCCGCAGCCGGCGGTGATTCCGGTGACCAGCGGATCGGGGCCGATTTCACTGGCGGGCGGCGCGCTGGCGGCCGGATCCACCATTTCCGCGACGGAACAGACCGCGGTGCTGAGTCTGCAACGCGGCGGGGAGATTCGGGTGTGCCCGAGGACGACCGTGTCGGTGAACGCGTCGAAAAATTCCAGCGAGCTGATGGTGAGTCTGAGCACGGGCGCGCTGGAAACGCATTACCGTTCCGACGCCACTGCGGATTCGGTGATGACGCCGGACTTCCGCATCCTGTTCCCGGGGCCGGGTGAATTTCATTACGCGATCAGCATTCAATCGAACGGCGATACCTGCGTGCGCGGGCTGAGCGGAAATGCGTCGCCGGTCATTGTGTCGGAGTTGCTTGGGGACCGCACCTATCAGGTGAAACCTTACGAACAAGCGGTGTTCCGGGGCGGGCAGATCGACCATCTCGATGCAAATGTGCCGCTGGAGTGCGGTTGTCCACCGCCTGCGCCGGCACAGTTGCTGGCAGGAGTGCAGAACCGTCCGCTGACCGCAATGCCGTCTAATGCGGTACTGGGCCAGGCGACGCCAAAACCTGCCAACGCGCCGAACACGGTGCTGGCAGCGGCAGCAGCTCCAGCCCCGGTCCTTCCGGCCCCGGCTGAGCCAGCTTCGCCTGCCAATCCACCGGCTTCCGACGCAGCGCCTGCCGCGGCTCCCGCGACGCCGAATTCCGAGGCCCCGACGCCTGCGCCAGCAAGTTCGACCGCCTCGAATGACGTGGCGCCGTCCGCGCCTTCGACTGCCACGCCGCCGCCTCCGCCACCGGCAACGACGACGCTTTCGGCGGGGCCGGAGATTGCGCCTCCCCCGGCCTCGAAGCCGGGCGAAGTTGTCACGGTAGACGCGCCAATTGTGTTTAGCGCGAAGAGTCGCAAGGCGGGGACGACTCCTCCTCCGCCGGTTCTGGGCGAGAGTGCTTCAGCGCCAGCGAGGTCCCTGCCGGCAGGAGCGACGATCGACACCCGAGTGCAGCCTCCGCCCAAAGCCAGGAAGCGAAAGAAGTCAGACGCAGAGCCCGCGCCAGTGGCGGATCCGGTCTCGCCGGTCTCAAATCAGGCATCTGCGCAAACTCAACCGCCAGCCCCGCCCCAGAAACCGGCGCCTCAACCCAAGACAGGCTTCTTTCACAAGCTAAAGGGATTTTTCGGGTCGATCTTCAAATAAAAGTCCCAGGCGCTTACCACGAAGGACACGGAGGAACACGAAGATTTCGATCTCCGGTTTTCGTTCGTTGGTATCTTTCAGCGCCGCGTGCCCGCGCTTTTCGCCAGCGCCGTAGCCCATGTAGAATAAGAGCTTAATCTGTGTCCGGCGGAAACTGTGGGTCTCCTGCCCTTCCGCCTCGACCCCGTTATTTTTCGAAGGAGAATGTAAAACCGATGTCGATCCCTGCCACCCAGCTCCGTCCCGGCATGATCATCAAACACAACAATGATCTGCATTCGGTGTTTGCCGTCGAGCACCGTACGCCCGGCAACCTGCGCGCCTTCATTCAGGCCAAACTGCGCAACCTGCGCACCGGGGCCATGTTCGAGCACCGTTTCCGCTCTCCTGATCCGATCGAGAAAGTGATGGTCGACGAAGTGGAGATGCAATATCTCTACAACGACGGCGACAGCTACTACTTCATGGATACGACGACCTACGAGCAGACACACCTGACGCGGGAAATACTTGGCGATTCGGTGGAGTACCTGACCGCGAACCTGCAGATTCGGGTCGAGTTTTTCGACGGGAAGGCGGTGGGGATCGAGCTGCCGCAAACGGTGGAGATGACGGTGGTGGAGACCGAGCCGGGGATCAAGAGCGCGACGGCATCGAGCGTATCGAAACCGGCCAAGACCGAGACCGGGCTGGTGGTGCAGGTGCCGCCGTTCATCAACGAAGGCGAGAAGATCAAAGTCGACACGGCCGAAGGGGCATACCTGTCGAGAGCGTAATTTGCAACGTTTCAAGGTTTCACACTCGAGGGTGAACTTCTTCTGATTTTGAAACCTTGCAACTTTGAAACCTTGAAACTCCAGCACCTATGACTCCCACCGAAAACACACCTCAGGCCCGCCGATTCGTGGTGCGCGGGCGTGTGCAGGGAGTGGGTTTTCGCTGGTTTGTTGAGCGCGAGTCGCACATTCTAGGCATCGCGGGCTGGGTGCGCAACAACATCGACGGGACGGTCGAAGTGCTGGCCCAGGGCACCCTCGATCAGCTTACGGCATTGCGGGCGCGACTGCGGGAAGGCCCGCGGGCAGCGCGGGTCGATGACGTGCAAGAGTCCGAGGCCCAGCCCAGCAGCGACGTGAAAACCTTTCGCATCGAAGGAGCGTGGTAGATGGCTACGGCCGGACTGACCCAGAACGAACTGAAGACGCTGATCCGCGAGGTCCCGGACTTCCCCAAGAAGGGCATCCTGTTCTACGACATCACGACGCTGTTGAAGGACCGCGTGGGCCTGGCCACGCTGGTGGACCAACTGGCCGAGCACTACATCGGCCAAAATATCGACCTGGTGCTGGGAATGGAGGCGCGCGGGTTCATTTTTGCCCCAGCCCTGGCCTACCGGTTGAATGCAGGCTTCGTACCGGTGCGCAAGCCCGGCAAGTTGCCGGCGGCGACGGTGAAGTACGATTACGCGCTCGAGTACGGGACAAATTCCCTGGAGGTCCATAAGGACGCGATCCAACCCGGACAGCGGGTGCTGATCGTCGACGATCTGCTGGCCACGGGCGGAACGGCCGAGGCGACGGCAAAACTTGCCTCGTCGCTTGGGGCAGAGATTGCCGGACTCGGCTTCGTGGTCGAACTGACGTTTCTGAATGGCCGGGACAAGCTGAAGGGCTATGACGTCATGTCGCTGCTGCGCTACGACAAATAGGGGCGAAAAAAGGCCCCGGCATGGTTCGCCGGGGCCAGTCGCGTATCGAAATTCTTAGAAACTTGCCGAAAAACTCCTACCGAAAAATGCGGGCGACCAGCAGTGCGATCCCAGCCCAAACGCTGGCGCTCACTGCGGTCATGAGGGCAAGGCCCAGGGCGGCATTCCAATTGAAGCGCCCGGCCGTGCGATTTTCTTCCATCGACGAGTCATAAACCAGCCAGGAGCGCAGAAACTTGGCATCCTCGGCATTCGCGATGGGCGACTGCCACTTTGTCCGTATGGGCAAAGAGAACTGCGGCTGCCGAGCGGGGGAAACTCGACTTGAATTCATATTTCACGCCTCCGATCCAGAGCATGCAAGCGGCCCGCCATTCTCTGGGAAAAACATCTCTTAATCTGTAAGACGCCGACCGGGTCTAAAAGGTGGCACGAACGAAGGGTTTTTTGGCTTCCGGCTGCTGGCCTAGAATAGGCCAGCCGGTACTCAAAATAGCGAATTTGGGAAGGCCGGGGGTTACCTGCCAAATTGCCTCTCAACGTTGCTAGACGACCGTGGCTTTTAGCTCCTGCTGCCTGACAGCCTGGCGGGTGGGGTCTCTCGTTCTGATACTGTCAGCTCGGACCCTTGCCCCAGGTAGCCTTTCGTGCGGAACCAATGTTGCATAGCTTTGCACATTTCGTCAAGTCCGACATTGGTTCCAATTTCGATGAGCCCGTCGGAGACCGGCAAGGTGTCGTCAAACTCGCTGGCGTTGGTGAAATTGCGCATGGCGAAGTTGTCGAGCCACTTCAGCGGGCAGGGCTTGGGGCCCTGGGGCGAGGAATATTCAACTCGAATCTTGCGCGCGAACACGCGAGAGAACCTTTCTTGTCGCTCAACTTAAGGGCCTGGGCCTGCCGGAACATCGATCGCTAGCGTCAAAGCGCAGCGTTTCACCCGCCGGGGTGGTGAAACTATTTTGCGCAAAAGCTGACTACTTCTGGGGCCGGGGCGCCGCCGCCTTGACCTCGGCGGGCGCATCGAAGTTCTCAAAATTCTTGGCGAAGCGGTTGCGCAAGTCCTCGGCAGCCTTGTCGTAGGCAGCCTTGTCAGACCAGGACTCACGCGGGCGCAGCACCTGCGAGGGCACTCCAGGACAAGTCTTTGGAATGCTGAACCCAAAGGCCGGGTCGATCTGGAAATCGGCGTTGATCAGGCGGCCTTCCACGGCGGCGTCGACCATGGCGCGGGTGTAGGGAATATCCATGCGCTTGCCGACGCCGTAGGGCCCACCCTGCCAGCCGGTATTGACCAGCCAGCATTGTGCGTTGTGCTCGCGGAGGCGGCGGCCCAGCATCTCGGCATAAACCTTTGGCGGAAGCGGAAGAAACGGGGAGCCAAAACAAGTGGAGAAAGTGGCCTGCGGCTCTTTCACTCCGGCTTCGGTTCCGGCCACTTTAGCGGTGTAGCCGGAGAGGAAGTGATACATCGCCTGCTCCGGGCTTAGTTTGGCGATGGGAGGCAGCACGCCGAACGCGTCGGCGGTAAGAAACACAACATTGCGCGGATGTCCGCCAATGCCGGGGATGACGGCGTTGTCGATGAAATCGACCGGGTAAGCGGCGCGCGTGTTCTCAGTCTTGCTGTCGTCGTTGTAGTCGGGTTCCCCGTTGGCGTCGAGGGTGACGTTTTCGAGTACGCAGCCGAAGCGCAGCGCGTTCCAGATCTGCGGTTCGTTCTTCTTCGACAGCTTGATGCACTTGGCGTAGCAGCCGCCCTCGAAGTTGAAGACGCCGTTGGCGCTCCAGCCGTGCTCGTCGTCGCCGATGAGCTGGCGCGAAGGGTCCGCCGAAAGCGTGGTCTTGCCGGTCCCGGACAGACCGAAGAACAGGGCGCTCACGCCATCGTGCCCGATGTTGGCCGAACAGTGCATGGGAAAGACGTTGCGCTGGGGCAGCAGGTAATTCATGACGCTGAAGATGGACTTCTTCATTTCTCCGGCGTAGGAAGTGCCGCCGATCAGCACGGTCTTGCGGGCGAAATTCAGGACGACGAATACTTCACTGTTCACTCCGTCACGCCGGGGATCGCCCTGGAATTCGGGAGCGGAGATCACGGTGAACTCGGCATGGTGCTGCTTGAGTTCGGCTGCGGAGGGCCGCAAGAACAACTGGCGGACAAACAGATTGTGCCAGGCATATTCGTTGATGAAGCGTACGGGCAGGCGATAGGCGGGATCGGCGCCGCAGAAAAGATCCTGCACGAAAAGCTCGCGGCCGCGGAGGTGTTCCATCACCCGGTCGTAGAGGGCGTCAAACTTGTCGGAATCGAATGGCTGGTTGACCGCTCCCCAGCCGACATTGCCTGCGGTGAGCGCATCTTTGACGATGAACTTGTCTTTCGGGGATCGCCCAGTGCGGTTGGTATAGCCGACGATGGCGCCGTTGGCGGCGAGCCGGGCCTCATCGCGGCGAATGGAGTGTTCGACCAGCGATGCCGGCGAAAGATTGAAGTGAGTTCGCCCACTGTTCAGCAACTCTCCGACATCGCTTATGTGCAGGGTGGTCGCCATAACACTCCTTTTCGGCCAACAAAGGCAAACGGCTTATTCTCCCTCAAAGCGGCAACCCTGCCAAGTGCAGGAATCACAAGCGAGAACAGCGGGCTGAGGAAGAGGAAGCTAAATCACTGCCAGTCAACAACATGAAACTTCTCGGCACAGAGGTGTCCGCCCGAATTCGTTGCGTCTAAACGGGCTGCTCGGTGGCCTGCAGTTCCTTCACGGCAGCCTCCAGGTGGTGCAGCGTTTCGGCCACGGTGAGCGAATACATCTCGCTGCCCGCACCTTCGCCCGACTCCAGAGCGGTTTTCAGATAGTGTCCCGCGATCTGGATGCCGAGTCTGTCGGTGATGGAGCGGCCTGTTTTTTTCTTGTACTCCGCCCATGCGGGATGAGGCAGGGCAATCCAGATGGTGCGCCCGTCGACCAGAAACTTGAAGTCCACAGCATCGGCGTGACGGGTCGCGAGGGCCACGATCATGGCCTTGTACTGGCAGTGGACCTGGCGCTTGGTCCAGCGGTCGGTGGCGTGGAAGTCGTCAAACATACGAAGGTCATGATATCGCGCGGGCGGGAGGTGGGGCAAACCTTAGAACCTTTAACCATGAAGGGCACGAAGTTACACGAGGAGGCGACTACGAACCAACCTTCGTGTCTTTCGTGGTTGAGGGTCTTGCTGCCTGCGTCGTTCGGGTACCATGAGATGTGATCGCTCGGGCCAAGAAAAAATCATCGCGCAAGAATCATCGGCCGCTGCTACTGGCCTCGAACCTCGGCAAGATTCCCTGGCTGGCGCATGGGTTTTCCACGCGCCTGGGCGGAGTGTCGCGCGCGTATGGCAAGGGCGAACTGAATCTCGGCTACACGAAAGACGACGCGCGCCGAAATGTCGAGAAGAACCGCGCGATCTTCCTGAAATCGCTGGGCGTTTCGAAGATGCCCTGGGTGACGCTACGCCAGGTGCATTCCGATGTCATCCATCTCGTTGAGCGCACGCCTGCGGAGCCGCTGGTGGGCGATGGCATGGTCACGGCGGCACCCGGCCTGCTGCTGGCGATCCAGACCGCGGACTGCCTGCCGGTCGTGCTGGTCGATGCTAAGCGCCGCGCTGTGGGTGTGTTTCATGCAGGGTGGCGAGGCACGGTGAAGCGCATCGTTGAAAAGGGCGTGGGCGCGATGACGCAACATTTCGGCAGCCGGCCGGGCGATCTTTCGGCCGCCATCGGTCCGGGCATTCACGGGTGCTGCTACGAAGTGGGAGAGGAAGTGCGGACGGAGTTCGAATCGCAGTTCGACTACACGGCGAAGTTGTTCCGCGAGTCGGCCGAATCGGACCCGGTGCGCGAGAAATATCCGCTGCTGTTTCTGACCGCGCGTGCGCCTGGGCACAGCTATAGTGTGTTGCCGAAGAAAATATTTCTTGATCTAGTGGAAGCGAACCGCCGGCAGTTGATTGCCGCCGGGGTCAAAGCGAAAAACATTGAGGCCAGTCCGCTTTGTACGAACTGCAATTCTGAGTTGCTGTTTTCCTATCGTGCCGAAAAGGGCAAGACAGGCAGGATGATGGCGGTGGCGGGAGTCTGGAAGTGATGTCGAGACAGCATTCCTGAATAACCACAAAGGTCACTAAGGATCACGAAGGCCAATCCTTTGATCGGAAGGCTGGGCTCAGACAGTGCCCCAGCCATTTCCGAAAACGATCTCTCTAGTTCACCGTGAAAGTTGCGGCGCTCATGGCTGAGCCGCCGGGTGTAGTCACGCCGATCGTACCTGTGACGGCGCCGGTAGGCACGGTGGCAGTGATCTGCGTGCTGGAGTCCACGCTAAACACCGTCGCCGCAATTCCGCCGAACGTCACTTTCGTTGCGCCGGTCAAGCCAGTTCCTGTGATTGTGACGGCAGTCCCTACGGGGCCGTTTGGCGGTGCGAAAGTAAGGTTCGCGGGTCTTACCAGAAACTTGCGGTTGCTGGTGAGCGTGGCGGTTGCGGTGACCACCGTGACTGTGCCCGTGGTAGCCTCCGCGGGGACAACTGCAGTGATGTAGGTGCCGGAGACGGCGGTGAAGGTGGCCGGTGTTCCGTTGAATGACACCGAAGTCGTTCCGCTCAGGCCTTGGCCGAGAATGTCAATGGTCGCGCCAACTTTGCCATAGTAAGGAAGCGACGAAACGAATTGCCGCGCCCCGGCTGCCAGGCTGAATACTGTGCCGTCGTTTTTTAACCCACCAACACTGGTCGCGCCGAAGAAGGTTCCGTCCGTATGTTGCACCAGTCCATAAGGTTCTGAGCCGTCGCTGCTGGTGCCGGCACCGTCAAACTCATGCAGTGTAGTCAGCTTGCCCGCGGTAGTGATTTGAAACACCGTGCCGCAGCCGAATACGCAGGTCGTGGCCAGTCCGCCCTGAAACGTCGTGCCATAAAAAACTCCGTTGCTCGCCAGGATCAAACCAGCCTCAGGGAGCGAACCGAGGGGAGCGGTTGTGTAATCGAAGCTGAGCAGCGTGGTCAGCTTGCCCGCCGCGGTGATTTTGTAGACGGTCCCATCGCCGAACGCGCCGCCGCCACTGCTGGTACCGTAAAAATTTCCATCGTTGCCCTGCACCAGGTTTCCATACGGGAAGGCGCCATCGGCGCAACTCTTCAGCGTGCAAAAGTTGTAGAGAATGGTCACAGTACCGCTCGGGGTCATCTTGAACACATTGCCGTCGTTGTATCCGCTGCGCCCGGTGATGACGGAGTAGAAATTTCCGTCGCTGCCTTGCACCAGCGGGTTCGAGGGATCGCCGTAGTCCAGGCAAGTGCCGGTGCAGAAATCGTGCAGCACGGTCAGCTTGCCGCCCAGGGTGAGTTTGAAGGCAACGCCGCCGCCGTGGCAGCCGCCGCAACCACCGGTCCCGCCCAGCACGGTCAAGCCATATAAGTTGCCGTCGGTGCCCTGCACCAGCGGGGAATTCGGATCGCGGCCGTCGGTGCAGCCGCTCACGGAACAGAAGCTATACACCGTGCTTACGACGCCGGCGGGAGTAACTTTGAAAACCTCACCGTAGCCGATTTTTCCTCCACCGGAGGTTGTTCCATAGAGATTGCCATCCGTGGCCAGAATCATGCCCGCAGCCGGGTAGGAGCCGTCGGTGCAATTGGTGGTTGAGCAGAAGCTGTACAGCGTCGTCAGTGTGCCGCCCGGGGTCATCTTGAAGATCGTCCCGCAACCGACTCCCTTCGTATTGCAGGCGAGGTTTGCGCCTCCGTACTCGGTCGTTCCATAAAGGTTGCCGTCAAGGCCTTGCACTAGGGCCATGCCCACCGGAGTCAGGCCGTTGGTAACATTGAAACCCACGAGACTCTTGAATGAGGCAGCCGGCGGCAAAGCCTGATCGTCAGGCGCCTGAGCGCGGACAGTGCCGACGCCAGCCAGAATTATGCCGCACAGAATCAGCCACAGGAGTACGGCAGCAGTCGGTTGCAGGGAACGCGTGCGGTTCATCGCCATTGGAAAAACCTTTCTTGGAATCAAACTTCGAGGTGCGCTGGTTCAGCGGCTAGGCCGCGGGAGGGATTGGCAAAAAGGGGTGCCGCAAGGGGAAGTTGGGCCCGCGAGCCCAGCAATCATGCACCAACTGCAAGTCAAAGTCCAGAAACTTTACAGAAGTCGGCGGTTCGAGGCACCACTCGCAGGTGCATGCCAGAGGCGACTGAAAATGCTGCAAATTCCTGCATCTCACAGCGAGAGTGACGATTCATCGTGCCAGAGTAACAGCGCAAAACTTCATCGCTGCCAGAAATTGGGCGCCAGTGCGTCGGCGAAGAAAAAGGGCAGTTATAATTGCGCGCACCCATGGCTCTTGCCTCCGGCACAAAACTCGGTCCGTATGAAATTCTCGGCCCGCTGGGTGCAGGCGGAATGGGCGAAGTGTATCGCTCGCGCGATGCGCGGCTTGACCGCGATGTTGCAATCAAAGTCCTGCCGTCGCATTTGAGCCAGAGTCCCGAACTGCGCGCGCGGTTCGAGCGCGAGGCCAAAGCCATCTCCAGCCTGCAACATCCGCACATTTGCGTTCTTTACGACATTGGGCGGCAGGACGAGATCGACTATCTGGTCATGGAGTATCTCGAAGGCGAAACGCTCGCCAGCCGATTGATTCGGGGGCCGATGCCGCTCGATCAGGTGTTGAAGATCGGCATCGAGATCGCCGATGCGCTCGACAAGGCGCACCGACACGGCATCGTGCATCGCGACCTGAAGCCCGGCAACATTATGCTGACCAAGGGCGGCGCTAAGCTGATGGACTTCGGCCTCGCCAAAGCGGCGCGCGCACCCATGAGTGGGCCCGGCAGCAGCGGAGCTTTCACGCCCTCGACGCCAACCCTGAATGTTACGGTGCTGACCTCGCCCGCAGGGCCGCTCACGCAGAAAGGGTCGATTGTCGGCACGTTTCAGTACATGGCCCCGGAGGTGCTGCAGGGAGCGGACGCCGATGCGCGGTCCGACAATTTCAGCTTCGGCTGCGTGCTCTATGAGATGACGACGGGCCGCCGCGCGTTCGATGGCAAGTCGCAGGTGGGCGTACTGGCGGCGATTCTCGAAAAAGACCCTGAGCCGATCACCGTGACCCAGCCGACGATACCAGCTGCGCTGGACCGGTTGATTCGCATCTGCCTGGCGAAAGATCCCGATCAGCGCTGGCAATCGGCGCACGATTTGAAAGTGCAACTGCAGGCCATCGCCGAGACGGGGAGCCAGGCGGGCGTTCCAGCGGTTGCGGCGGGCGCGCGGCCGCCAAATTGGATCCGCATGGCGCTTCTCGCGGCAGGCTGGATGCTGGCCCTGGCTGCGCTGGCCGCGGTCTTTTATTACGCGCGCCGGGCCGCCGATGCACGCCAAACCACGCGCGCTGAAATCGAATTGCCCAGTGGATCGAAGATGGATTTTGGGCAGAATGGGGGCGTTTCCATTTCTCCGGACGGTCGCAAGCTGGCTTTCCCGATTGAAACTGCGAACGTCGACAAGTTGTGGATTCGCGATCTCGAAACCGGCAAGGGGTGGCCGGTGGCTGGCACCGAGGGCGCTTCGTTTCCGTTCTGGGCGCCTGACGGTAAGTCGGTGGGATTCTTCGCCAATGGAAAGTTGCGCACGGTCGCGGCCACGGGTGGTCCGGTGCAAATCATCTGCGATGCACCGGCGGGCCGTGGTGGAAGCTGGAACCAGGCAGGCGTAATCATTTTCACCCCCAACATTGAAGAGGGTCTGTTCAAGGTTCCCGAAGCTGGCGGAACGCCGACGCAACTCACCAAGCTTGGGGCCAAAGGTTTCAGCCATCGCAATCCGGCGTTTCTGCCAGATGGCAAGCACTTCCTGTTCACGCAGCAGGTGGTTGGAGGACAGAACGGTGAGCTTTACGCCGGTTCTCTGGACGGCGGCGATCCGAAGCTGGTCGTGCAAGGAGTCTCCAACGCTTTTTACGCGCAGGGTGTCGTGATTTACTTGAAAGACCGCAACCTGCTGGCGCAACACTTCGACACGGGAGCACTGACAGTGAGCGGCAACCCGATTCCGATCACCGAGAACGTCGAATTTTGGGGCGCCAAGGATCTGGGTAACTTTGCCGCATCACCTACTGGAACGCTGGCCTACCGAGTTGCCGAGTCGAACCTGTATCGCTTCGCGTGGCTCAGGCTTCCCGGCAAGGAGACCGAGGAGTTTGGCGAGCCGGTTGTGGGTTTGGATGCGTTCAACGGGAGCATTCCGACCAGCAAGATTTCCAACGACGGCCAAAAAATTGTCTTCACGAGGCGCGACCCGAGTTCGCCCGACTCGGAACTCTGGGTCTACGATATCGCCCACAAGACTATGGTTAGGCAGGCCGTGGCTCCGGCTTCAGGGATACATTCAGTGTTCTCTCCTGACGGCTCCAAGCTGGCAATCGTGATTCTTCGAGGCACCTCGAGCTATCTGACCATCAAGTCACTCGCTAACGGCCAGGAAGAAAAGCTCGACACGCCTCCTAACGTGATGCTGCCTTACGTGGATTGCTGGTCGCCAGACGGCAAGTATCTGGTCCTCACCGCCCAAGATCCCAAGACGCAGTTCGATGTGTACTTCCAGCCCACCGCCGGAGGAAAAGCTACGGCCGTGCTCAACCAGCCTTACAACGAATATGAGGGCGAAGTTTCTCCCAACCAGAAATGGATGGCTTACTTCTCCAACGAATCCGGACGCACGGAGCTGTTCGTGACTGACTTTCCCGGAGTCCGCTCCAAACTGCAGATTTCCTCCGATGGGGCCTTCTGGCACGCCTGGAGCCACGACGGCAAGCATCTTTACTTCGCGAACGGAAACAAGCTGTTGGCGGCGGAACTTCGCAACCCGGGCACCATGGAGTTTGGCGCCACGGAAACCGTGACCACGCTGGATGGCGCGACGCCGGTCGGTTTCGCTCCCGATGGCCGGCTGCTGGTGCTGAAGCAGATGAACAGCGGGCAGAGCGAACCGCTGCACCTGGTGCTGCACTTTCCGGAATCGCTTCAGAAACAATGAGACAAAGACTGCGCATGGTTTTGATCCTTCCGTTATTGCTGTGTTTCTCGCCGGGCAGCTCAGCGCAGGTCTCGTCCCAGCAGATTGACGCAGTCTTTTCCCCGCTCCGGTCCGATCGGGCGCCGGGCGCGGCGGTGCTGGTAGTGCACAATGGCCGTGCCGTTTACCGTCGCGGTTTTGGCCTTGCCGATCAACGAACCAGGCATGCCATTACTCCTGAAACCAATTTCCGCCTCGCCTCCTGCACCAAGCAGTTCACGGCGATGGCCGTCATGCTGCTCGTTCATGACGGCAAGCTGCGCTATGAGACTTCGCTGACCGACGTGTTCCCCGAGTTTCCCGCATACGGCAAGTCCATCACCATTCGCCATCTGCTCAATCACAGTTCCGGTTTGAAGGATTATGAGGATCTGCTGGCGGCGGAATATCCCAACACTCCGGATGAGAAGATCCCCCAGATTCTTGCCCCCGGCGTGCTGAAGCTGCTGGAACAGCAGACATCTACCTACTTTGCACCCGGTTCCCACTGGAAATACAACAATTCTGGATACGTGCTGCTCGGTCTGGCGGTTGAAAAAGTTTCCGGCGAAAGCTTCGGCCAGTTCCTGCGGCAACGAATTTTTCTGCCGCTTGGAATGGCCCAGACCGTGTTGTACGAACAAGGCGGCAAGGACATTGCTGAACGGGCTTATGGTCACAGTTGCAACCGCGGTATTTGCAGAGTGACCGATCAGAGTTCCACTTCCGCCACGCCAGGGGATGGCGGGATCTATTCGTCGCTGGTCGACCTGGAAAAATGGAACGCGGCCCTGCGCCAGTTCAGATTGCTGAGAGCAGAGGAGATGCGGGAGGCATGGACGCCAGCATCCGTTCCCGCCGTCCCCTCGGAAGCGATGCAAACGGGACAAACCGAGTTTCGTTATGGGTTTGGATGGTTTCTCGATCCATATAGGGATCACAAACGAATGTGGCACTACGGAGAGACTCGAGGATTTCGCTCCGCGATCCAACGGTTTCCGGACGACGATCTTACGGTGATCGTATTGGCGAACCGGACGGATATCGACCCTGGGCAGTTCGCCCTGAAAGTAGCAGATCTGTACCTGAATGGATCGCCCTCACACCACTAGAGCGGTGTTCTAGGGTGTGGGTGGAGCGGAAGCGGGTGGACTCACGGGGCCGGAGGCAACCGGGTGAGCCGCTCCGCCTGTGTTCACGGAGTCGCGTAACTCTTTGCTGGGCTTGAAGAAAGGGATTTTCTTCGAAGGCACGTCCACGCGTTCGCCGGTCTTCGGGTTGCGTCCCACACGCGGCTTGCGCTGGCGGGTGCGAAAACTGCCGAAGCCGCGGATTTCGATCTTGTCGCCCGCGCGCAGTGAGCGCACGATGCTGTCAAAGACAGTTTCCACGATCATCTCGCTGTCTTTGCGCGTAAGTTCCGCTAAACGCGAGACTTCCTCGATCAAATCGGCCTTCGTCATGTTTGGCGTGGTAGCCGACACGGTTGTGCCCCCTGAAGCTGATCGCTTTCCATAACCTTCTCAAATTTCAGGGGTTAATGCAAGTTAGAGGTTTGGGGACACCGTCGAAGCAATAGCGTGCCGGGAACGGCCGCGATCGAGGAAATAAACGACGATGCCGAAAACTGGGGGCATGAGCAACCAGCTAACAATCAACTGACGGGGTAGGGGCGGCGCGATCATCCGAATTTGGGTCAAAGTCGCCGCGGTGGCAAGCGCAACCAGCGCGGCTACCCCCATGCGGCTCAGGAGGGTGGCGCCGCGGAGCCTCCAGTAAATCGAAATACCCACGATGGCCAGAAGTGTCTCGATCGCCAGTTCGATCCGCATGGGGTGCCACAATCCCAGCCCGAACCTGAACGAATTGTCGCCAACAAGGGGTAGACCTGCGACGTGCGCCATGCCGTCCAACAGAAAATGGGACAGCACAACCAGCGCTACAACCAGCCAGGTCAGCCCTAAGTCCTGGCGATAGAACCGCGACACGAGCCACCCCGACACTGCCCCCCCAAACAACAAGAGCCAATAAGCTGTGCGAGTAGGGGAAATCGAAGAGAAAGTAATGTTGGTCAGCGAAATCAGGAGCCGGGGAGAAATGTTCCAAGCCCAATGCCGAGAAAATGCCTAGCAGAAAGTCCGCCAGCATGGCCGCAAAAACCAGCCAGCCAACATTAACACGTGGCGCAGCCTTTGAGGCGCCTAGCGCTACTCCGACGTGTCCGGCGAACATTCCTTCCGCTCCGGGGTTACTTCCAGAGATAGTAGAACCCTACTTGCTGTTCCAGCAGCTTTTCGCGGCCGGGGAACCACTGGGCCACGTCGCCGGTGAGCAGGTCGAGCATCGTCTTGTGATCTTTGTCTGGACGCACCAGGGTGGGTTCACCCTTGATTCCAACCGACTTGGCGGTTTCTGCGACTACGGTTTCAAAGTCCGCGGTCTGGTCGATCAATTTCATCTGCAGGGCCTGCTCGCCGGTCCAGACCTTGCCGTTGGCGATGCTCTTGATGTCGTCGTACTTTTCGTTGCGGCCCTCGGCGACGGCTTTGATGAACTGACCGTACATGTTATTGATCAGGTCCTGCATGTAGGCCTGCTCAGCGGGGGTGAGGTCGCGGGCGGGATTGCCGGTGTCTTTGAATTCTCCGGTCTTGAGCACGACATCCTTGAGCTTGGCCCACTTCATCAGGTCGCCGTAGTTGACCCACTGCGCGATCACACCGATGGAACCGACGATCGAGCCGTGATTGGCGTAAATCTTGTTGGAGCCTGAGGCAATGTAGTAGGCGCCGCTGGCTCCGACGGTCTCGATGGAGACGACGATGCGTTTTTTCTTTTCGTCCTTGATGCGTTTGACTTCGCGATAAATCTCTTCCGACGCGGCCACGCCGCCGCCCGGGGAGTTGACGTGCAGAATGATCGCCTTGATCGAGGAATCGTCGCCAAATTTCTTGAGCTGACTGACCACCGGTTGCGGCGAAAGGATGACGCCATCGAGATCGACCACGCCGATGCGGTCGCCAAAGCCGTCGAAGCCGGCGCTCTGGCTCGTCCCCGAGTGCATGGTGAGGTAAACCAGCGTGAAGACGGCGAGGACGAAGAGAAAGAACGCACCTCCGCCCACCAGGACCCAAAGCAGAGTGCGGGAGCGCGCCTGAGACATGCAGAAAGTGTAGCACTGGGTGGCGGGGGAATGTGCGCTTGCGTTCCGGGCTTGGGAAGGCCCGCCGGGGGCCGGGTTTGGCCATCTCCCTGTGATATAGTCCTTTGCCACAGTCGCGACTGTAGTTCACCGCGCACCTGACGCAATCACCTTGGGGGAATTGGATGAGAAAAACAATTTTGGCGACGTTGCTGCTGGCGGTGGTCGGGACGGTATGTCTTTCCGCGCAGGATGGCCAGGATTCCGCAGCCTGGGGAGCGCAGGCGGCGAAGTACTGCGAGAAACATGGCGGAGAAGTGGTGCTGCGCCAGCCTTACTACGGCACCAACAACATTACGCCGCTGCAACTGGCGGGCTGGCGCTATTTCTGCCAGTTCACCTCGAAGGCGGACGGATCGCGCATTCACATTCTGCTTTCCACGCTTTATACCGATCAGCCGACGCTGGCCGCGTCCGCGTATTTGTTTAAGCCCGCGTTTAACAGCAACGGCTGTAACGGGAATCCTGCGTCGTGCTATTGCACGCAACTGGGAGGGTCGGATTTCGGATTGATCCAGGGCGGCGGCGCGTGGGAGACCAGCGACCCGAACAATGTAGACCAGCAACTGCAGGCCTGCATCTTTCCCGACATGTCGTCGATCGACTCGTGGGGACTGACCTACCATCAGGCAAACATCGTCCGCGGCCGGGACCTGACGAATATTCTGCGGTTCAAGCCGAAGGCGAGCGCAGCTTCGCCGTGGGCTAAGAAATAGGTCCAGCAAAAGCAAAGGCTTTAACCACGAAGGACACGAAGTTTCACGAAGGAAACATTCAGCATTCGTGAACCTTGGTGTCCTTTGTGGTTTATCCTGGCGCCGTGATTACGGTAAGAGCAGATCGCGCGACGGAAATCTCAACCGGTGAGCGGCAGACGAATTCGCCGTCGGCATAGACATCGAGCGGAGGATCGGGCTCGATCCGCACCGCGCTGGTCTGGAAATAGTCGACTTCGCGCACTGCGAGGTGCCGGCCGGAGTAGACGGTTGGGAACAAACAGAACAGCTTGAGCGGGTGCATGGCGGCGATCACGCAGGCATCGAGCAGGCCATCGTTCATCTGGGCGCGCGGCGCGATCTTCATGCCTCCGCCGTAGTAAGGCGTGTTGGCGAAGGCGGCGAGCAGGATAGGCTGGTTGCTACGAGCAGCCCAGCCGCCGCTGGTCGAGGGAATTTCGATTGTGGTTGGCACCGGTGCGAACTGAAATAGAGCCGGAAGAAGGGCCAGGGCGTAGCCGCCGTTGGCGCGCAACCAACGGGGGAAATTGTTGGCGCGGCGTTGCGCCTCGGCATCGAGACCTACGCCGGCGACGCAGCAGAAGTAGCGTTGGGCAGCGCCGTCGGCGACGATTCCCAAATCAACCGCCTGCACGTTTGCGCGTGAAGCGAGAAACGCCCGCCACGCGGCGAGCGCATGTCGCACACTGCGCAATCCGATTGAGCGTGCGAAATCGTTGCCGCTGCCGGTAGGGACGATCAGGACGGGACGCTGCAGTTCGACCAAGCGCGTGAGATGGCGGTGAATGGTGCCGTCGCCGCCGAAGATGAGCATGACATCGGCGGCGTTGCGGCTCGTTGGCAGGTCGGTCTGCCAGGTAGTGTCTTGGGCTGCCTGGAATGGCTTGAGGTCGCGGGAAGAAGCTCCCGGCCCGAAAATGGCGGCAGCGCGCATGTGCGCGGATGAGGGTAACAGAAGCAGAATGAGTGCAGCATATGTGGAGCAATTTATGCGTGCTAAGTCAGATGGAGTTTTTTTGTCACTCTTCCAACACGAATGACGTATGGGCGATCGGGGCCCCTGACGACAGCGAGCTTTAGCTTTTCAATCCGTTCGCCATCAATCTCAACAGCTTTCTGTTTAATCTTGCGGCCACCATCTGAGGCCGAATCCGCCAGTCGCGCGGCTACTAGTAATTTGTCGACACGTACTGCCACCGCGCTTGTCCGTAAATGATCACCTCGTGGCACGTGGACATCAAGGGGCGGCGTTTGAATCGAAAACGCTTCGACCCCTGCAGCAACATTCGAGAGCGGAATAAACAACTCTTCAATGCTCTCCGGTACTTCATCCTTCTGAAACTGTTTCGCCCAATCCTCTCCTGCCTTTGCCGCAGCTTCCGTCGAATGAAAATCCGCGACAATCCTCCTTGCCAGCTCTTTCTTCGCCTGCATGGGGTGGGTTTCGCGCTTCATCTTCTCGATTTCGACGACCTGCACGTCGGTCAGCAGTTCGTAATATCTCCACATCATTTCGTCGGAGATGCTCATGATCTTGCCGTACATTTCCAGCGGCGGCTCGTGAATACCGATGGCGTTGCCCAGCGATTTCGACATTTTCTGCACGCCGTCTAGGCCCTCAAGGATCGGTACGGTGAGCACCACCTGCGAAGGCTGGCCGTAGGCACGTTGCAGTTCGCGGCCGACCAGCAGGTTGAACTTCTGGTCGGTGCCGCCGAGTTCGACGTCGGCTTCGAGTGCGACCGAGTCGTATCCCTGGGCCAGGGGATAGAGCAACTCGTGCATGGAAATCGGCTTCTCTTCCGCGAAGCGCTTGTGGAAGTCTTCACGCTCGAGCATTTGCGAAACCGTGTACTTGGCAGTCAGGCGGATAAAATCCTCGGCGCTGAACTTGGAAAACCAGCGTGAGTTGAAGTCCACGACAGTCTTTACCGGGTCCAGCACTTTGAAGACCTGTGCCTTGTAAGTCTCGGCGTTGGCGGCGATCTGCTCGGTGGTGAGGGGCGGTCGCGTGACCGAGCGGCCCGTGGGATCGCCGATCATACCGGTGAAGTCGCCGATCAGGAAAATGACGGTGTGGCCGAGGTCCTGAAAGTGCTTGAGCTTGCGCAGCAGCACGGTGTGGCCGAGATGGAGATCGGGCGCGGTGGGGTCGAAGCCAGCTTTTATCCGCAGCGGTTTGCCGGTGGCTCGGGACTTCTCCAGTTTGGCGCGGAGTTCGGACTCTTTGACGATCTCGGCGGCGCCCTTCTTGATGTAGGCAAGCTGATCGTCGACGGGAGCGAAGGTGGACATGCGGAATCGATTATAGCGGCTCGCGTTATTTGGCCCGCAGCAGGCGGCGGCCGCGCACTTCGTAGTTGCCTCTCAGCACTGCGTTGATCGCCTCGGTGTAGGCGATGTGTTCCTGCTCGAGGATGCGGGCGGCGAGGGTGTGCTCGTCATCGGAATCGAGCACCGGCACCGCTTTCTGAAGGATGATGGGACCGTGGTCGAGCTCTTCGTCGACGAAATGCACGGTGCAACCCGACACTTTCACGCCGTAGGCGAATGCCTGTTCCTGGGCTTCGAGTCCGGGGAATGCCGGCAACAGCGAGGGATGGATATTGAGAATGCGGCGCGGAAACTGCTGCACAAACCAGGGCGAGAGCAGGCGCATGTATCCGGCGAGGCAGACGAGGTCGACCTTGTGTTGTTTGAGCGCCGCGACCACTTCGCGATCGTGATCTTCGCGCGACTTGCCCTTCGACGGGATGGCGAGCTTTTCAAGGCCGAGATCACGCGCAGCGGCAAGGCCGGGCGCTTCGGGCCGGTTGGAGATCACGATGGCGATGCGCGCGTTGGAAATGCGACCGGCGCGAATGCTTTCGGCGATGGCAAGAAAGTTGGAGCCGCGTCCGGAGAGCAGGATGCCGAGGTTGTGCATCGCTTTAGCTGTACAGCACTTTGCGGTCGCCTTTGACGATGCGTCCGACGGTGAAAGCTTTTTCGCCCGCCCGCTCGAGCACATTTTGCGCTTTCTTGAACTTCGCCGCAGGCACAACGATCAGCATCCCAAGGCCCATGTTGAAGGTGCGCAGCATTTCGTCCTGGGGGACGTTGCCGAGCTTCTGCAAGTGCTCGAAAACCGGCGGCAGGGGCCATGACGAGAGTTCGATGACTGCGGCAGTGCCTCGCGGCAGCACCCGCGGCAGGTTTTCGGTGATACCGCCGCCGGTAATGTGGGCGAAGGCCGAGACGCACTCGCCGGCGATAAATTTGCGCATTACGGGCCAGTAGCTGCGGTGCGTTTTCATCAGTTCGTTACCGGCTTTGTTCTTGATTTCATTGACGTAGGTTTCCGGCGAATACCCGGCAACTTCGAAGAAGAGTTTTCGCGCCAGGGAATATCCGTTGGTGTGCAGGCCGGTGGAGGGCAATCCGAGAATAATGTCGCCAATTTCAACTTTCGCGCCGGTGATGATGCGGTCGCGATCGACGACCCCGACAATAAAGCCGGCCAGATCGTATTCACCGTCGGGATAGAATCCAGGCATTTCTGCGGTCTCGCCGCCGATGAGCGCGCAGCCGTTGACCTTGCAGGCATCGGCGATGCCTTCGACAATTGTCTCGGCCACATTGGGGTCGAGCTTGCCGGTGGCGAGATAGTCCATGAAAAACATCGGGGTCGCGCCCTGCACCGCAATGTCGTTCACGCAGTGGTTTACAAGGTCCGCGCCGACGCTGTTGTGAAAGTTCATGTCGAAGGCGATCTTCAGCTTGGTGCCAACGCCGTCGACGCTCGAGACCAGCACGGGGTCCTTGAAACGTTCGCGGTCAATGGCAAAAAGGCCGCCGAAGCCGCCGATTTCGCTGAGTACGCCCCGGGTGAAGGTCTTATGGGCAAGATACTTGATCCGCTTCTTGGTGCGATTGCCCGTATCAATGTTTACGCCGGCATCGGCGTAGGTAACGGGCTTGGCTTCGGTCTGAGTGCTCTTGGGCAAAGTATTCTCGTGATCAGGGAAGCTGTGGGATACGAGCGCTGCGGTCGGCCCGTTTGAATGACCGGTGTCTAATAGACGAGTAATTTTAGCACGCTGAGGGGAACGGCTAGTCTGCGGTGACTTGCGCGGTGGGACAGCTTGGGATACAAACGCGACAGATGAGTATGCATAAAAAGTTATTCGGAAAACAGTCCGGCAAGGCAGGCTCGGCCCTGCTAAGGGCGGGGTTTGCCGCCGCGTTGGCGGTGGCGAGTTTTACGGTTGCCGTCCAATCCCAGGCGCAGAATCAGAAGCCCAGCGACGCCGCGGTGCAGCCCCAGAGCGCACAGCCGGCCCCGAAAGACCCCGTGGCTCGCGACTACTCGAAGGAAGGGTTTGTCATCGAGCAGTTTCACACTTCCTACCGTTTTGAGAACGACGGCACCGGGCGGCGCGAGATCAGGGCACGGGTTCGCGTGCAGAGCGAGGCTGGAGTGCAGCAGTGGGGCCAGCTCCAGCTCGGGTACAACTCTGCGAACGAGAAGATGGAGATTCCCTATGTCCGCGTCCTGAAAGAAGACGGAACAGTTGTGAAAGCCGGCGACGATGCGGTGCAGGACTTGAGCGCGCCGGTGGAGCACGAGGCGCCGGTTTACACCGACTATCGCCAGAAGCACGTCACCGTGCCCGGACTGAGACCCGGCGAAGTACTGGAATACGACGTGGTGACGATTGTGCACACCCCGCTGGCGGCAGGACAGTTCTGGGCCGACTACAACTTTGACCACACTAATATTGTTCTCGACGAAGAACTGGAGATCGACGTACCCGCTTCCCGGCAAGTGAAGCTCAAGAACAAACCGGGCATGGATCCGGCGATCACCGAGCAGGCCGGCCGCCGCGTTTACCACTGGAACAGTTCTCACCTGGAACGCGAGGACGACGACCCGAGCAAGGACCCGGCCAAGATCAAGGCCTTAAAAAAGAAAATGCGTGACGCAGAGCATCTGGATATTCAGATGACGACGTTCCGCACCTGGGAAGAAATCGGTCGCTGGTACGCCAGCCTGGAAAAAGACCGCCGCGTGCCCTCGCCCGAAGTGAAGGCGAAAGCGGCAGAGTTGACCAAAGGGTTGACCACCGACCTCGACCGGACCGAGGCCCTCTACGATTTTGTGGCCAAGAATTTTCGTTACGTCAGCCTGTCGCTGGGGGTTGGGCGCTACCAACCACATGCGTCGGGAGAGGTTCTGCACAATCAGTATGGCGACTGCAAGGACAAACACACGCTGCTGGCTTCTCTTCTCGAAGCCGAGGGTTTGCACGCGAGTTCGGTGCTGATCAATTCGTCGCGTCCGCTGGATACCGACGTGCCGTCGCCCGCGCAATTCGATCACGTCATCACCATGCTTCCCCTGGGCAAGGAAGAAGTCTGGATGGATACGACCGCCGAGGTTGGCTCCTTCCGGATGCTGGCCTTCACCCTGCGCAAAAAGCAGGCGCTGGTCATTCCGCCGGCGGAACTGGCCGATTCGACGCCGCATCTGGAAGAGACGCCGGCAAACACGCCGGGGCCGAACCGCGAAGTGGGAGAGATTGACGGCAAAATCAATGAGATCGGAAAACTGGATGCGCACGTTCACTACACGTTTCTGGGCGATGAGGAGCTTGCCCTGCGTGCGGTGTTTCGGCGGCTGCCGCAGGCGCAGTGGCAGCGCGTGGTCGAGAACGTAAACAGCGTGCTGGGCGGCGACGTGAGCAATGTGAAAGTCAGCGATCCGGCCGCAACACGCGAGCCATTCACGGTCTCCTACGACGTGTCGCGGGTGAACTTTTTTGACTGGTCGCGAAAGAAAACAACGGTTGGACTTCCGCTCTCGCGCTTCGATCTGCCCGACGCCGAAGCCGACGACGATGCGGCCGCCGATGCCGAACCAGTGAAGCTGGGGCCGGCGGCGGAATATGTCTACAAGGTGAAACTGGAGCTGCCGGCGAAGTATGCCGCCCATCCCCCGCTGCCGTTTTCACTGAAGCGCGATTACGCCAGCTACGAGGCCACCTACAAGATGGACGGAAGCACGTTCATCGCGAGTCGGTCGCTGGCGATGCTGCAGACGGAATTGCCGGTGCAGCGTGCTGGGGACTATCTGTCGTTCCGGCGGGCCGTGTTCGCCGATCTGGGGCAGGAACTTGCGGTGGAGAGCACCGTGGCCAGCGCTCCCACGCCTCCGGTGGGAATGACCGCCGATGAACTGGTCGAGAGCGGCCGGCAGGCCTACTTGAGCAACAACCTGACCGCTGCCGAGGGCCTGTTGCGGCGGGCGGCCGAGATCGACCCCAAAAACAAATACGTATGGAACATTCTCGGCCTGGTCTACACCACCGAACGCCGCTATGAAGAGGCGATCGCCGCCTTCAAAACGCAGACCGGGCTCAATCCTTACGACGAGGGTGCCTACAACTATCTTGGCAGGGTGTATTGGCTGCAGCGCGACTACGACGACGCTGCGGCGGCGTTCCGCAAACAGCTGGAGGCCAACCCGCTCGACAAATTTGCCCACGCCAATCTAGGCATGATGTATTCGGAGTGGCACCACTATGACGAGGCGATTCCGGAGCTGGAAAAAGCTGTCGCTCTAACGCCTGACTCCGCCGACCTGCAAGTGAGCCTGGGCGATGCCTATCTGAATCTTGGACAGGACGATAAGGCGCTGGCGGCGTTTGACCGCGCCGTCGAACTCTCGGCCACGCCCCTGGTGTGGAACAACATCGCCTATCAGCTTTCGTTGAAGAAAGCGCACCTGGATAAAGCGCAGCAATATGCCGAATCGGCGGTATCGGCCACCACGGCCGGATTGCGCAACGTCTCGCTGGATCGGCTCTCAGCTCAGGACCTGCAACTGGTGCCTTCGCTCATCGCTTACTGGGACACACTGGGCTGGATCTACTTCGCACGCGGGGACATGGATAAGGCTGAAAAATATGTGGGCGCGGCCTGGGGGCTGGGTCATCACGGCGAAGTGGGCGACCACCTCGGGCAGATTTACGAAAAAGAGGGTAAGAAAGACCGCGCGGCAAATATGTATGCACTCTCCATGAACGGACTACGTCCAATCCAGGAGACCCGCGACCGGCTCGCGGCGCTGGCGGGCGGCGACAAGCGCGCAGATGCTTCGATCGCCAGCCACAGGGGAGAGCTCGAGCGTCAACTCGACATTGATGCGGGCAAAGCCAGGGAGTCAGGCACCGCAGATTTCTTTGTGCTGCTCAGTGGGGCTGCCAGTTCCTCGGCGCACGCCGAAGGGGTCAAGTTTGTGAGCGGGGACGAAAAGCTGAAGAGCTATACCGACGCTCTCCGTACTGCGGACTACCATCTGGTCCTTCCCGATGACACTCCGGTGAAAGTTCTACGGCGTGGAACGCTGATCTGCTCGGCGGATTCCGGCAAGTGCAACTTCGTGCTCACGCTGCCGGATGATGTGAGGACGGTGGATTAGCAACCGCTAAAGCGCGGCGGGCTGAATACCTGCCTTTTGTTCCGCAGCGCGAAAACACGGTGAGCCGGCAGGTTCCTGGTCAGAACGCGCTACCTGGGCAACTCATACAGCCTTAACTCCGGCATAGGGAAGTCTTTTCGGTTGTCGGTGACGAGCGCGCAGTGCTGCTCGATGGCCACAGCTGCGACGATCATGTCGGCCAAGGTCAGCGTACGACCTTGTTGCGACCAGAGATTCTTGAGTGTTCCCGCTCTTTCGCCCGCGGCCGGTGTGACGGAGTGGCAGAGCAGCGCGCCGAGGAATGCCTTGGTCTGTGCTTCCTCGGGCGGGCGCATGCCGGCATAGACCTCGGCGAGGTTCAGCGACGAAGTTTCCAGACTGTGCCCGTCGCGGACCAGGGCGGCCAGCCAGGCGCGGCGGCCCTGCCGGGCCCGCAGAGCGTCAATCAAGACCGAAGTGTCGAGCAGCAGGCGCATAGCAGTTCGTTAGAGCAGATTTTCTAAGTGCCGGAGTTGCGCTTCCGCCGGGCCGGTGTTCGGCCGCCGCGGCCACTACTGTGGCGGTCACTGGCGTGGCGTGATTGGCGCACCCACTCCGCCGGGTCCTGACCCATATCGGGGTGGTCTTTCTGCAGCCAAGCCGGGCTGTCATTTTCGAGAAAGCGGAGCAGTTTGCGGCGCCTGACTTCCTCGCGGGCGGTCTCCAGCAGAAACGCGCTGCGGCCGCGGGGGCCAACGATCGCGTCGATCTCGCGGAGGAGGTCTGCAGGGATCAGGATGTGTGCACGCTGTGTGCTTTGCATATACACATACTATGTGTGCATAAGTCGGAAGTCAAACACCCCCGGGCTGGACGCGATGTGCCAGTGGCTGGACTAGAACGGCGGGAGCGGGTGGGGACCTACGCAACCCTTGCCCAAACCCGGGCATCGGACTGACAATAGCCTGGTTGGGAGGGAGCCGTGATACTAGTAACCCTCGCTGCCTTGCTGCTTTTCGCTGCACCGCAAGAGTCCGCTGCGCCTCCATCCGAGCCGAAACAACCGCCGTCAGTCCAACTACAGCATTACAAATTCACTCCCGAGCAGATGGAACAGCTCCGGCAAGAGAATGAAGTGAGGCGTCAGGCGGCCGTCCGGCTGAATGAACTGGCCGGCAGCATCCGTACCGAGGTTGACGCGCGGATGTTCATCGATGCGGTTGCCGAACAGTACACCGGAAAGCATCGCCAGTCGTGGCTGACGCGCGGCATTCGCCACCGGGTGGCGCACGCCGAGTATGAGGCGGTTTCCGGTCCCTCCGGTTTCATCCCGGAGGAGCGCATTGTCAATGTCTGGAACGAATATGTCCGGGAGCTCGACGCGCCCGAGGAAGCGCTGGTCACGGTCGCGGAGGTGCACAACCTGCGCGATGCGATGCTTACCTCCAGCCAGCACATGTGGAAGAACGAAACGGCGCGACAGTTCTGGACGATTCCCAGCATCTATGCCGTAGATGCGGACGGCAATGTGGCCAGCGGCTGCCGCGCCGTGGAGGCGCTGAAAATCCTGCACGACATGTTCAATTCATTTCAAAGCATATGGTTCGCCCGCGAGCGGGTTGAGCGCGGCCAGCTGGTTTCCGACGAGGTCAAACAACGGGAACGCGACGGGACGCCCCCGCCTCCGCTGACACCCGGGCAGCTCAAGGTCATGCAGAATCGAAATCCCCTACCCGAGGCCGAGAGCCGGTACGTGCAGACGCACGGCGAACGCGACTACCAGCGACTTCTGGAGCGCGGTTTCGCGGAATTGTTCCCGAAGCAGTGAAAGGCGCGTCGCGCGCGCCGGGTAACTCTCACCGGCGGACTTTGTGTTTCTCTGCCGATTCCCTAAAGTCCCGCGCCACCGCGCCGATGCTAATCCTATGATCAACCCAATCAATACCGCACACACACCGCAGCTCAACCAGCTCACACAACCTGCACGGCAGAATCAGAACCAGCCTCCGTCCGGGGGAGCACTGCCGAAAGATACGTACACGCCCAGCAGCGCGGCCAAAGCGGCCAGTGGCGCTCGCGATCAGGACGGCGATAGTCACTAGCCTGGCGGCAGCGGCCGTTTGTGCCAGGTAGTGGCCTGTTCGTAGGCGTAGGCCAGTTGCAGTACGAGGTCTTCGCGCCACGGCGGGCCGACAATTTGCAGGCCTATGGGCAGGCCGGCCTCGGTGAATCCGCAGGGCACAGAGATCGCGGGCAGTCCCCACACGTTGAACGGGCGGGTGTTGCGCAACAGGCGCAGTTCGGCGGGCCGTAAGGCATCGGGATCTTTCTTGAGATCGGCGATCCGCGGAGCGGACGCCGCAGTTGTGGGTGTGAGCAGCAGATCGACGGCATGGAAAATTTCGTTTGCGGCCCGGCGCAACTGGGCCAGTTCTTGCCGAACGCGGATGTAGTCCGAAGCTGAGACTGCCTCCCCGCCCTTCAGCCGCTGCAAGGTCGCAGGCTGGTAGAGTTCTGGCGTTTTCTGCGCGTTCACAGCATGCACCTCGTATGACTCGCACAACTGCAGCGTACGGTCGGTCGGAACGTCGAAATGTACGTCGCGGACTTCTGAGACCAGCATTCCGACAACGTCGATCGCGCACTTCATTGCGGCGGAAACTTCTGGATCGAGATCTTCATTGAAAAAGCTGCGCGGCAGACCCACGCGAAATGACCTTGTGTCCCTTTCCAAGACGGAAACGTAATCGCTGACAGGAGTGTCAAGCGACGATGGATCGAGAGCGTCGTATCCGGCAATTACTTGCAAAACGATGCCGGCGTCGGTAACGCTCGTGGTCAGGGGGCCCACGTGGTCCAGCGAATCGGACAGCGGAAACACTCCCCGCTTTGACACCCGTGCATACGTAGGCTTCAAGCCGACGCAACCGCACAAGGCGGCGGGTTCGCGCACGGAACCGGCCGTGTCGGTGCCGATGGCAGCGTAGCAAAGGCCGGCGGCGACTGCAGCGGCCGATCCGCCGGAGGAGCCCCCTGCAATGTGCGCCAGCGACCAGGGATTATGCACATCGCCAAAGTAGCTGACCAGCGAACTGCCGCCATAGGCAAATTCGTGCATGTTGTTCTTGCCGACCAGCACCGCGCCCGCCCGCCTCAGCCGGCGGACGACTTCGGCATCTTCATTGGGAACGTGGTCCTTGTGCAGCGCGCTGCCGGAAGTGGTGAGCACGCCAGCGGTATCGATCAGGTCTTTGAGGCCAACCGGTATCCCGTGCAGCGGGCCACGCCACCGGCCGTGCGCAATCTCGCTGTCGGCCAGCCGTGCGGCTTCCAGAGCGCTTTCAGCGGCGATGGTGATAAATGCGTTGAGTTTTGGATTCAGTTTCTCAATGCGGGCGAGGCAGCCGCGGGTCAAGTCGACCGGCGAAATTTCGCGGCGGCGAATCAGGGGCGCGAGCTCTGAGATTGTGCGCGGCAGGTTCGGCAAGCGGTTCATGATATACGCCGCTGCGGGCAAGCGCGAGAAGTCAAAAACCCTTAACCGCGAAGACCGCACAGCACATCCGCAGAAAAAATCACACTCAAGCACAAACGCGCCCTAATGTGGAAGGCCTATAATCTTACCGTCGTCCCTGCGGGAGGATCTCACAAAAATGGCACACATGACCATGACGCCAGTTGTAACCTTCGGGTTTTTTGTCGATGGCCGCTGGATAGAGGACGGCGAAGCGGTCGAGATCCGCGCGCCTTACGACGGCGCCGTGATCGCCCGGGTGACGCAGGGGCGTCGCGAACATGCCGAGGCGGCGATTGCCGCGGCAGTAAAGGCATTCGGGACGACGCGGCGGCTGCCGACTTTCGAGCGCCAGCGCATCCTACGCCAGGTCGCCACCAACATCGCATTCCGCCGCGATGAGTTTGCCCGCACGCTGGCGCAGGAAGCGGGCAAACCGCTCAAACTGGCCCGTATTGAAGTGGACCGCGCCGTTTTCACTTTTAACGTCGCGGCCGAAGAAACCGCTCGCATCCACGGCGAGTATCTGTCGCTCGATTGGCAAGAATCAACGGCTGGCAGATGGGGCGTCACGCGGCGCTTCCCGATTGGCCCGGTTGCGGGCATCACGCCGTTCAATTTTCCTCTTAATCTTGTTGTCCACAAAGTCGCGCCGGCGATTGCGGCCGGTTGTCCCATTGTGCTGAAGCCGGCGCCGCAGACGCCGCTCTGTTCGCTGCTTCTGGCCGAGTGTGTGCAGCAGGCGGGCTGGCCCGACGGCGGCCTGAGCGTTCTGCCCTTGAGCAACGAAGATGCCGGCTTGCTGGTGACCGATGACCGCATCAAACTGATCAGCTTTACCGGCAGCGTGCCGGTGGGCTGGGACATCAAGCGGCGGGCCGGGAAAAAGAAAGTCGTGCTGGAGTTGGGCGGTAATGCCGGGGTCATCGTGCATTCCGACGCCGATCTTCAGTACGCGGCGGACCGCTGCATCACCGGCGGTTTCGCTTATGCCGGGCAGACGTGCATTTCGGTGCAGCGCATTCTTGTCGAACAGTCGGTCTACGGAAAATTCACTGAACTTCTGGTCCAGGGAGTGGAAAAATTGCGGCTGGGGGATCCGCTCGATGAAAACGTGGACGTCGGTCCAGTCATTCGGCAGAGTGACGTCGCGCGCACCGTGTCATGGATCGAGGAAGCGGTGCAGAGCGGAGCGCGCCTATTGTGCGGCGGCAAGGCCCAGGGTTCCATTGTGGAACCGACCGTCCTGACCGGCACTCGTCCCGAGATGAAGGTGAACTGCCAGGAAGTTTTCGGACCGGTAGTCACGGTCGAGCCTTATAACGGCTTTGACGAGGCGTTGCGTCGTGTCAACGATTCCCCTTTTGGGCTGCAGGCTGGATTGTTCACGCGCGACACCAAGCTGGTGTTCCAGGCATTTGAGGAACTTGAGGTGGGCGGACTGATTGCCGGCGATATCCCTTCGTTCCGCGTCGACCACATGCCCTATGGCGGTATCAAGGACTCGGGCGTGGGCCGGGAGGGCCTGCGTTATGCCATTGAGGACATGACCGAAATGAAACTGCTGGTGATGAACGTACGATGATGAACGCCCATTGATGAACGCACGGTAAATCCCGGCCGGTGAATGCCGTCATGGTTTGAATCGTGTTCAAAAAATAATTTTTCCCGCCCGCGCCAAAAGTGCGCGACAAATTCTGCAGAAGTATTTACAATAACCAGTTTCATAGCCGCCACTGAAATCAGCTTGACGCCACACTTGTGGAGTCGCGAGGTTCAGCGGCCGCAACGGACAGCGCATGCCGCAGATTTTTCATCGCAGCTCGAACGTCCTGTCGCGCGCTACGGTATTCGGCGCGATTGTGGTCGTGGCTATCTTGAGCGGCGTGGTTTTTGAGCTGCAGCGTTCTCCTTACGTGACCTATGCCGGCGTGCGCAAGCCGCAGCCGGTGCCTTTCAGTCATCAGCACCACGTGACCGGCCTCGGCATTGATTGCCGTTATTGCCACACTTCGGTCGAGACTTCAAGTTTCGCCGGTATTCCGCCCACCAAGACGTGCATGAACTGCCACTCGCAGATCTGGACCAACGCGCAACTGCTCGAACCGGTGCGCGCCAGCTATCGCAGCGGGCAGTCGCTCGAGTGGTCGCGCGTGAACCAGCTTCCCGACTTCGTCTATTTCAACCACAGCATTCACGTCCACAAGGGGGTTGGCTGCAACACCTGCCACGGCCCGGTCGATAAAATGCCGCTGATGTATCAGGAAGCCTCGCTGCAGATGCAGTGGTGCCTGGACTGCCACCGCGCGCCCCAGAACAACTTGAGGCCGCGCGAGCAGGTGTTCAATATGCGGTATGAGCGGCCGTCGAAGGACAATCCGGTGGTGGTCGACGGGCAGAGCTTTACCGACCAGCAGGCTTTGGGCATGAAGCTCGTAGAGAAGTATCAGGTGCGTGGATTGCGGGATTTAACCAGTTGCAGCACGTGTCATCGTTAAACTGATTTACTAAAAATGAGCGAAGCAGGCAAAAATACGCTGGTACAGATAAGGCCAAAGACTGAGGTTTGTCCGGGCAAGAAGGACAAGCTGAATCTGGACGCCGTGCGCGGCCGCATGGAGCAGGCCGAGCAGCAGCACTCCGGCCCGGAATACTGGCGCAGCCTGGAAGAGTTGGCGGGAAGCGCGGAATTTCAGGATGCGTTGCACCGCGAGTTCCCCAAAGGCGCGTCGGAGTGGCTGGATTCGGTTTCGCGCCGCGGATTCCTGAAAGTCATGGGCGCATCGCTTGGCCTTGCCGGCATGACCGGCTGTGTGCGGCTGCCCATCGAGCCCATCGTCCCTTATGTGCGCCAGCCGGAAGAAGTGATTCCCGGCCGCCCGATGTTTTACGCCTCAGGCGTTACGCTCGGCGGATATCTAAGCCCCGTGCTGGTGGAAAGCCACATGGGGCGTCCGACCAAGATTGAAGGCAACGACCAGCACCCGGCCAGCCTGGGCGGCACTGACATCTTTACTCAGGCTTCGCTGCTGACCATGTACGACCCTGACCGCTCGCAGGACACCATGTCGATGGGCGATATGCGGTCGTGGCCGACGTTCATGAGCGCCATGCGCGGGCCGATGACGGCGCAGAAAATGACGCAAGGGTCGGGACTTCGCATTCTGACTCCGGCCATCTCATCGCCAACGCTTGCGGCGCAGCTACGCGATCTGCTGAAGCAGTTTCCGGGCGCGAAATGGCATGTCTACCAGCCGGTGAATCGCGACAATGTGCTCGAAGG
>Ga0209698_10000577_pt1 | contig 42059 bp, 39 predicted proteins | sample LitLauG_LLR_2012_FD_187203 | JGI IMG/M metagenome (GOLD analysis project Ga0209698, IMG submission 187203) | Freshwater sediment microbial communities from Pennsylvania, USA - Little Laurel Run_MetaG_LLR_2012 (SPAdes) (version 2) | ecosystem: Environmental > Aquatic > Freshwater > Creek >... | reverse complement strand
CAGTTGCAGCGCTTCGATTTCACCGGCATGCAGACCATGAATCGGTTGAACGTTCGCGACCAGTTCCAATTTCAGCCAGCCTGGAGGATGCGTGATCCACGCTTTTACTTTCGGCGGAGTGTTTTGATGCAGCAACTCGTCGCGCACCGCACCCGGAATCAAAACCTGATCGAAAAGTGTTTCGAGGATGCCCGCGCAGTCAATCAGCACGAGGTAATGAAGCGGACCCGCATCGGCGACGACGATGCTCGTCATCTATTTGCTGATGCTCCGCAGGTGCGCCAGGTCGGAGGAAAACTCTTCGCTTTCCCAGGCACGATGTGCTTGTGAGGCCTTGAGAAAGGCGTCGGTTTGACACAATCCACACACGGCCACCTCACGCAAGGCGCATACAAGTCACAGAAAATCCCGCTCCCTCCTGTCGCCGAGCAGCGCCGGATCGTGGCCGAGCTGGACGCGTTGCAGGCGGAGGTGGACGCGCTGAAGCGCCTGCAAGCCGGGACCGCCGCCGAACTGGACGCCCTGCTCCCCGCCCTCCTCGACCGCGCCTTCAAAGGAGAGTTATGAGCAAACGACAGAAAAAAAAGCATGCTAAAAACTCACTCAAAATAATCGCAACTCCAAAGACCACAGATCAAATGGAGTCCAAAGGGCCACTTCACACAGTGAGCAAAGTTCAGCCAAGCACTAAAAGCAAAAAGCGCACTTTGTTTAACGTCCTATCGATTCTGGGGGCTTTCTTCGTTGGGGCAGCCACTGTTGGCACATTCATACTGCCGATTATCAGCCGTTTAAATCCCAAAATCAGAGATTTTGGCGTGTCTGGAAGACAGGTAGCCGTTCGTAATCAGAATGGCGAGATTATTGGAGGTCCAAAATTATATGGTGAAGAGGGTTGGACTATAAATTCAAGTGCACAACACAACGGGGTGCTAGTTTTCTCGGTTGGCAACAAGCTGCAAAATAAAAACCAATGTATAGCTGTAGATAATCACCTAAAAGCCTTATTTGAATGGACTTTCGATGGCGAAAGCCACTATAAAGATTTTCTTCATCGTTTTAGCTGTTCATTTGTCAATCGCGTAAGCTACGGCCACAAATATTTTTATGTTTATGTTTTCAACGATGAGTTCTATTCGAGCGCAATTATTATACTAGATGCAAAAGGCACCAAGAGGGGGCACCTTTGGCACCTTGGGCATGTTTATCAAGCGGAACAGCTTGGTGATTCTTTGATCTGTTGGGGGAAAAATAATAGCTTTCAATACAGCCGCAGGGCTTTAGCACCTGGCACGGATGAAACTTTACTACATAATACAGTGGTATTTTCAGTTGACCTTAACGAGCTAATTGAGAAGGGGGAATTGTATGGTCCGACGGGAATGCGAAGGAATCCAGACGGCTCCATTAGATTTAAGCCATTAGGCCCTAGCCCTCATTTCAGGTGGTATTACTTGTTTGATTCGTTGACTGGAGCATTAGATGAATATTTAAGTCCAAAGCCGGATAGTGGTTTAGTTGAATTCACTACACCAGAACGGTGGACATATACTTTCAACAATACTTCCAACAGTTTTGTTATGACTGCCCCGCTGGCAAACCATACAACTAATGAATGGAAACCGGTAATGGTTGCCCCAACCGATGAAACACATGAAGTGCAAACATTTTTGCCATAACTACCGGATCGTGGCCGAGCTGGACGCGTTTCAGGCAGAGGTGAACGCGCTGAAGCGCCTGCAAGCCGAGACCGCCGTCGAACTGGACGCCTTGCTCCCCGCCCTCCTCGACCGCGCTTTCAAAGGAGAATTGTAAATATGAGCATGCCACGTGAAATGATGGTTGACTGTGGTAATTGCGGAAATCCCCAATCTTTTGTGGCTTGGGAATCCTTGAACGTCTCGCTGGACAAAGAACAGAAAGAAAATCTATTGGCTGGTGAACTCACCAAATTCACCTGCAAAAAATGCGGCTGGTCGGGGGATGTGGTCTATCCACTATTGTATCACGACATGGAAAAGCAACTGATGATCTGGCTTTTTCCGGGCCAAAATGCACCAGATACCGGGGCATTGCCATTTGCGCAATTGATGGGTGACTACCAATTCAGGCTGGTGCAAACCAAGAATCAACTGGTCGAAAAGATATTCATATTCGACGCGAATTTGGATGACCGGGTCATTGAGTTTTACAAGTTAATGCTTTTGGCGCGTTCGGTTGAGACAGGCCACGCGCTGGTGGGAGAATTGCTTTTTGGAAAATGTTATGTTGACCAAAACAACCGCGAGGCAGTGAGATTCGAGCATGTGTTGGAAAGCGGAACGGAGGGGTTGGACGTGAGCGTGTGGGCGGACAAATGGTCGGTTGCAGGCATCACTTTGAAAAGACCGGAGAATGGTTGGCCAGCGCTTTAATTCGAGATGAAAAATCACCTGAAAGCCGCGACCGCCGCCGAACTGGACGCCTTGCTCCCCGCCCTCCTCGACCGCGCCTTCAACGGAGAATTATGAAGATGACACAAGAGGGGATTCAACTTATGAACCGGATGCTTAACCCCACATCGGTGCTGATCTACCTGTTGGCCGGCTTTAGCGTCTGCGCCCTGAGCGCGTGCGCCCAGGAGTCGAAACCTGCCGGCAAGCCAAACTTCCCGGAGACGCTGCCCGGCCGGGGGCTCGCGCAGCACGACTTTCTTTACGCGGGCGAGGCCAAGACGCGCGACATCTACATCGTGCGCGGCGGCCAGGTGGTGTGGGAATATCATGATCCAACGGGCCGAGGCGAAATCAGCGATGCGGTCCGGCTGTCCGACGGCAATATTTTGTTCGCACATCAATTCGGCATCGAGCTTATCAATCCAGAAAAGCAGGTCTTGTGGCATTATGAAGCGCCAGCGGGATGCGAGACCCACACCGCGCAGCCAATTGGAACCAACCGCGTCATCTTTATCCAGAACGGGCTGGAGCCGAAAATCATGGTGGCCAATCTCGCCACGGGCAGGATGGAGCGAGAATTGCCGCTGCCGGTGGGCAATCCCAAAAGCACGCATGGGCAGACCCGACACGCGCGGTTGACTGAGGCCGGGACGTATCTGGTGGCGCACATGGACCTGCGCAAAGTGGTGGAATATGACGAAACCGGCAAAGCGGTCTGGACGGCGAGCGTGCCCGGCGCGTGGTCGGCGGTGCGGCTGCAAAACGGGAACACCCTGGTTTGCGGCAAAGGTGCGCAGGAAATCAATCCGCAGGGCCAGACCGTGTGGGAGTTCACATCCGCCGATGTGCCGGACTTCAAGTTCAACAGTTGGCAGATTGCGACGCGCTTGGCGAACGGGAACACGTTGATGAATCAGTGGGTGAACTCGTGGTCGGAGAAGATCGATGCCGAAACCGCCCCGGTGCAGGCGTTGGAGGTCACGCCGGACAGCAGAGTCTCCAGCCGACTCCCCATTCAGCACCGCAAGGGCATAGTGCGCCGGTTTCGCGACCTCCCCAGGCGGCACCTTCGGGCGGCGGCAGCGGTCGCGGTGGCGGCGACGGCGGTAACAACTCAAATTCCAAGAAGGATCATTGAATTTTTAAAACCAAATGATTTACCAAAAGACAACCTCGTTGATGAACCCAAACCGCCTTTCATGGTTGCTCCAACTCCGGTCGCTGGCATCGGTTGCCGGGCTAATGCTTGGAACTTTGACCCTGCCTGTGCGCGCGTCGGCTGCGGATGAGCAAACGTTCAATTCCCCGCCGGAAGCCGTCAATGCCTTGGTGACGGCGGCCACGATTCACGACACGAACGCGCTCCATTTGATTTTTGGTCCAGCCGGGCATGAATTGATATCGCCGGACGTGGTCCAGGCAACCGAGGAATACAAATTATTTGTCGAACACCTGGCGGAGAAGACGCAGCTGATCACCAATTCAGATGCCAACATCACGTTGGAAATCGGCCTAGACGGCTGGCCCTTTCCTATTCCGTTGGTCAAGCAAGACGATAAATGGTTTTTTGATACCGCTGCGGGCCGGCAGGAAATTCTTGCCCGCCGCATCGGCATGGATGAATTGGGCGTGATCAATGTGTGTGACGCGTATGTGGCCGCGCAGCGCGAATACGCAAGCGAAGATCGGTTGGGCAATGGGGTGCTCGCCTACGCCCAGTTCTTGCGCAGCACGTCTGGCACTCACGACGGTCTGTTCTGGCCGGCGAAACCGGATGAGGAATTAAGTCCCTTGGGACCGCTCATCGCGCAGGCACGCGTGGAAGGCTACCATCGCACGGCTAAGATGCTGAACGACCAACAGGCACCCTACCACGGCTACTATTTCAAGATCCTGACAGCCCAGGGCAAGCACACGCCGGGCGGCAAGTATGATTACATCATCAATGGCCACATGATCGCCGGGTTCGCCTTGGTGGCGTGGCCGGCCGAGTGGGGCAATACGGGCGTGATGACCTTCATCGTCAATCAAAACGGCAAGGTATTTCAGAAGAATCTGGGGGCAAACACATCCAAGCTTGCCGGCGCATTGAAATGTTACGATCCAGATCAGGATTGGACACCTGCTCAAATTCAGTGAGAACGGAATGCTACCGTTACACAATTAATTTCCGTTCGATCCTTGAGGGTGGACTGGAATTGAGTAACGAATAGCTGCCGTCTTCCCGGTGCGACAGATGCAACCAGCTTTAACCAGCCGATCCAGACGGCGGAAAGCCGTCGTTTTTGGAATGTTGAGAGCACGTTGAATATCTTTTGGAGACGCACTTCCAACCCGGCTGATATATTTCAAGACGTCCGTCTCCGATTTATCGCCGTCAAATACTCTCTCGGCCTCCTGAACGGCCGCAGTCGCGGCGGGAATAGAGGCCGTCTTTCGTTTAGCCTCGGCCTCCCGGAGTACCATAAGGGTGACGCCCTTGGCCAAAAGTTCCCCCTATCCGCGATATGCGTTCTGCTCTTGTAAAATGATCATTCTGATTCATACGAATCTCCCGCTTACACAGTGCGACCAGTGCGGCGGAGACGCGAAGCGTCTGGACTGGTCGCGCAACCGAATCTCTTCTATACGAGCGCCGGACATCTGGCTCAGGCCATCAGGCTGTTTCGTGCCCGACTTTGGCAGTCATGGAGCATATTTCAGGCCGGGTCCATTAGCGTAACCCGCGAATATAGCGAGCCCCGCAGTCCTTCGCCCAAGCTGTCGTCGACGTCGACGGTTATTAATTACTGCGAGAATCTACTTGCCGATTGGCCGCGGCGACGAGCAGCGCAGCGTTGCGAGTAGATGGCAGTGGAGTTAGATTTTCACTTAATTATGAAATTCTGGCAACTTACCGCTTCCACCGGGGTGGATGCATTAAAACTCACGGAACTGGTCGAGCCCAAGCCCGCTCCCGGCCAGGTGCTGGTGCGGGTGCGCGCGACGTCGCTGAATTACCGCGATCTCATGGTGGCAAACGGCCGTTACGGCCCTGGCGTGCCCATGCCGTTGATCCCGCTTTCCGACGGGGCTGGGGAGATTGCCGCCGTCGGTGCCGGTGTGACCCAATGGAAAACGGGCGACCGCGTGGCCGGAACTTTTTTCCAAAACTGGCGGACAGGGCCGGTGCGTCGGGAGGCGTTTGAGTCTGCGCTTGGCGGCTCCATCAACGGCATGCTGGCCCAATTCGTCGCCTTGTCCGCCGATGGCGTCATTGCGATTCCGTCGCACCTGAGTTTCGAGGAGGCGGCCACCCTGCCGTGCGCCGCGCTGACGGCCTGGCACGCGCTGGTGACGGATGGGAAGATTTCCGCCGGCCAGACCGTGTTGGTGCTGGGCACCGGCGGCGTTTCCATCTTCGCGCTGCAATTTGCCAAAATGCACGGGGGCGCGCGTCATCGTCACTTCGAGCAGCGATGCAAAGCTGGCCCGCGCCAAAGCGCTCGGCGCCGATGACACGATCAATTACAAGACGACGCCAGATTGGGAAAAGGAGGTGTTTCGCCTCACCGACAAAGCCGGCGCAGATCACATCATCGAAGTGGGCGGCACCGACACGTTTCCCAGATCGCTGCGGGCGGTGGCCATGGGCGGAACGATCAGCGTCATCGGCGGCGTCAGCGGGTTTACCAGCGATGTGGCGTTGCGGGATATTCTCGGCAAATCAGCAATTATTCGCGGCATTTTCGTCGGAAGCCATGACATGTTCGCGGCGATGAACCGCGCCATTTCACAGCATCAGCTCAAGCCCGTCATTGACCGCGTGATTCCGTTTACCGAAGCCCCCGCCGCCTATCGCTATCAGGAAAGTGGCGCGCATTTTGGGAAAGTGGTCATCGCCGTTTAATCATCAACCAACATCTATTTTTTATGCCAGATACCATTAAAATTCGGGAATTGGGGAAAAGCGGCCTGCGCGTCTCCGCGCTAGGGCTTGGCTGCATGGGCATGTCGGAATTCTACGGCGTGCGAGACGACCAAGAATCCATCGCCACCATTCACCGGGCCCTGGATCTGGGGCTTAACTTTCTCGACACCGCCGATATGTATGGCTGCGGCGACAATGAAAAACTGGTCGGCCAGGCCATCAAAGGCCGGCGCGACCAGGTGATTCTAGCGACCAAGTTCGGCAACGTCCGGGATGAACAGGGAAAATATCTCGGCGTGAACGGTCATCCCGATTACGTCCGCAAATGTTGCGAGGCCAGCTTGCTGCGGCTCGGCGTAGCCCACATTGATCTCTACTACCAGCACCGGGTGGATTCCACGGTGCCGATTGAAGACACGATCGGGGCGATGAGCGAACTGGTTCGCGCCGGTAAGGTTCGGCATCTGGGCATGTCCGAAGCGGTTCCGGCCACACTTCGCCGCGCGGTCAAAACCCATCCGATCGCGGCTTTGCAGACTGAATACTCGCTGTGGACCCGGGATGTTGAGGCGGAGATTCTGCCCGTCTGCCGTGAGCTGGGCATCGGCTTTGTGCCTTATAGCCCGCTGGGGCGTGGCTTCCTGACCGGCAAGATCAAGCAAGTCGAGGATCTGGCGGCCAACGATTGGCGGCGAAACGGCCCCCGGTTTCAGGGCAACAATTCCAAACAGAATCTGACCATCGTCAGCTGCATTGAGGCCTTGGCGAAGCGGAAGGGATGCAAACCGGCGCAGTTGGCGCTCGCCTGGGTGCTGGCGCAAGGCGACGACATCGTGCCCATCCCCGGCACCAAACGCCGCACCTATCTGGAGGAAAACCTAGGCGCGTTGCAAATCACACTGACGCCAGAGGATCTGGCGGAATTCAATCTGGCCGCGCCAGCCGGCGGCACGGCGGGCGACCGTTATCCCGCCGCCAGCATGGCCTATTTGAGCCGCTGAGGGGTTCCCCGCTGCCACCCCCGGTTTGACAAATGGTAGCATTTTGCTACCTTTAGAACATATGAGTCAACCCGTCAAAGTATCGGATGCGCTGCTGCTGGATGCCCGGGTCGCGGGCGAGGCCGTGGAACGCTCCATCGCCGGCCAGATCGAGTTCTGGGCCAAGATCGGCCGCGCGCTCGAACCTATTCTCCGCGGCGATTACGTCATGGCGCTCTGCCGGTCTGGCAACGTCAAGCCGCTCTCCGCCTGTCTGGCCACGGTGGATTCTCCCGCCGGCCGTCAACGGGTGGTGGAGCATCTCAACTCCCGGCCCTTTCCCCATTATGAGGCCGCGCCCGCCTCGCCGGGCATGCTCGTGAGGATTGAGGCAAACGGCAAGCGCACTGTGGGCCGCTTTGTAAACCGGCAGTTCCAGCCGGTGAAAGCGTCGCTGCGAGCTGCTTCAAAGAAGGTGCCCGCCAAGAAAGCAACGAAGCTGGTTTTGGCCCACGCCTAAAGGTGAAAAAGCCTTTACCGAAATCTTCGGCTCCGTGGAATATTCCCGCTTTGGACAAAAGGCCGGTGATTATCGCCGTGGCTGGCCCCAACGGCGCCGGTAAATCCACTTTCTACGAAGCGCATCTAAAACCCGCCTGCCTGCGCTTTCTCAATGCCGATGTCATGGCCGGAGAATTGGGGATTGATGCGTATCAGGCGGCCGAAGTCATTGCAAAGTTGCGGCAGGAACTGGTGAACCAGGGAGAGAGCTTTGTTTTCGAAACAGTGTTTTCCGATCCGGTGGGCGACAAGCTCGCATTTTTGAAAGACGCTGCTCAGCGGGGGTATTCCGTGGTGCTCTGCTTCATCCGGATCGCCAGCGCGGACCGTTCCGAGGAGCGCGTGGCCATGCGGGTCAGCCAAGGCGGTCACGATGTGCCCATGGACAAACTGACGGCCCGGTTTCCGCGCACCATGGCCAACCTTAAACAGGCGATCAAGGATCTGCCCTGCGTGGCCATTTTTGACAACGATGATCTGGCCACACCGTTTCGCCTCACGGCCATTTATCAGAATGGCCAGCGGACTTATTCGACCGCATAGATTCCACCGTGGCTTGCGCAGTCACTTTGACGGCGAATCAGAACCGTGGAATTTATATGCCCAAATCGGACTCAATTAAAACGATCGTGGTGTTCATGATGGAGAACCGTCGTTCGACCACATGCTGGGCTAATCGCGTTCATGCTGAGTGAAATTATTTTTTGCAAGAAAACATTGAAAAAGCGCACTGGCGTTTAATTAATCGAACACTCAATGTGCCGGTGCCAGATTTTGAGCCTTGGGTGATTCAAACTGAAATAATTGACACCCATGGAAAGCGGTGTCAGTATCGAAACAGGATTCGATTGTGGGTATGCAAAGATCAGCAGGATGGCTTCATGCACTCCTTTATGCACTTTGCCCCGCAACTGGCAGGAGATTAATAAACAGAAAACTGCTCTTGCAAAATCCCTTGATTGGAATAGTGCCGTAATTCAAGAGAAACCAGCCTCCTTCAACTGGAGGAACCTCTTGCAACAGACCTGTTTGTGCCTACGGATCAGCAGGTTTGAGGTTCAACTCCTCATGGGTGCACCACTTAAAGCGAATAACCACAAGGCTTTGCAAATGCGCTTCTCCCACCAGCTTCCGCGGACACAGTCGCTGTAGTCCAGTTTGTAGTCCACTACTGGAAAACACCGCCTTCAAAACTTCAGTTGCAAATCGTTGTCTAACGAAAATGCAACATGAAGAAAGAAATCCGTCCCGTCAAAAAAAGAGTAGCCGTTTCCCGATTCCAATTCGTTGAAACCGGCCTCTACCGCAACATCTCCAACGGCGTCTATTTTGAACGCCCCAGCATCAAAGGCCGGCGCACCTGGCGGTCGCTCGACGCCGCCAACTTGAAACACGCCCGCGAAGAAGTGTATCGCCCGCCGCGCGGGTGTCCGCGCCGTTGAGGTCGAAAAGGCAAAATCGGCCGTGACCGTCGGCGACATCGTTCTGCACTAACAGAAAGACGGTTAATCGCAAACCTGCTGTCTTCCATTGGCGGGGACCAAACGAAAAGCTACTTAAAACGGGCAAAAATCATTGTAAGGCTAGACTGGGTTCAATAATCAAATTTTAGTCGCGTTATTTATTGGCCAAAGATGAATGCCGGGATTCTTGGGTTAAGCTCATTTTAAGATTGCGACCACGTTCGCGCGATTCGGCGGCTAATTTTCTTTTGAAGGCAATCACATCTGCTTGCAATCGTTCGTCACTGGCACCAAGGATGGAAACGGCCAACAAACCGGCATTACGCGCACCGCCGATTGCGACCGTCGCCACCGGAATTCCGCTCGGCATTTGCACGATGGACAGAAGCGAATCCATACCTTTCAAGCTTTTGCTTTCCACCGGCACGCCGATGACTGGCAGCGGCGTGTGGCTCGCCACCATACCCGGCAAATGAGCCGCGCCGCCCGCGCCGGCGATGATGACCCGCAGGCCGCGCTTGTGTGCCGACTTAGCGTAGCGCGCCATGTCGTCCGGTGTACGATGCGCGGAGACCACGCGGACTTCGCACGGGATATTGAACTCCTGGCATACTTTGTAAGCGGCTTCCATCGCTGGCCAGTCCGAATGGCTGCCCATGATGATGCCGACCCATGGCGGATTATTTTCTTTCATGATCTGGCTCCAAAGCAAATTTCCTTCGCGGCGCGTTCGGCGATGGTCTGCGCTTTTTCCATTGAATCTTCCAGCACGGTGATGTGCCCCATCTTCCGTCCCGGACCACTCATCATTTTGCCATAGACATGGAACCGAACGCCGGCCAATCGCAACGCGTTCTCTAATCCTCGGGGCTGGCCTGACGTCTTCTCGCTGCCGAGCAGATTTACCATCACCGCTGCCGGCGCGACCATCAGCGGATTGCCCAGCGGCCAGCCGAGCACGGCCCGAACATGGTTTTCAAACTGCGAGCAGTCGCACGCCTCGATGGTATAATGACCGGAATTATGCACCCGCGGCGCAAGTTCGTTGACGGCAATTTCGCCGTTCGCCGACAAAAACATTTCCACTCCAAAGCTGCCGACGCCGCCGACGGCTTCAACCGCCTTTTTTGACAGTGCCGCTGCGCGTTTGACTAAATCATCGGCAACCTGCGCCGGCGCTTTGACCACATGACAAATATGATTGTGCTGAATCGTTTCCACGACGGGATAAAGGGCGGTCCCACCCTCGCGTCCGCGCGTGACAATGGCTGCCAGTTCTTTCACGAATAGGAAAAAGGCCTCGACCATCAATTCGTTCCGGCCACCGCCCAAAGCCTGCCAGCCGGCGGTGATGTCCGCTTCTGATTTCAGGGTAAAATTGCCTTTGCCATCGTAACCATTGCGGCGCGTTTTCAATAGTAGCGGCCAGCCAAAATCGCGTGCCGCCAAAATAATCTCGGCTGGCGAATCCACCGCGCGGAACTTCGGCACGGCGAGTCCGGCATTTTGCAATGCCTGCTTTTGTTTGAATTTGTCCTGCGTCAGCGCAATGCACGCCGCACTGGGAAAAACCTTATGCCCGGCTTTTTCCAAATTCTCAAGCGCTGCTGCATCCACAAACTCGTTCTCCAAAGTGATCACATCGCAGCCCTCGGCAAATTTTTCAAGCGTCTCTGCATCGCTCCAGTCGCCAACCACTGAATCCGGCGAGAGGCGTGCAGCCGGACTGTGCGGATTCTTTTCCAATACCACGACATCAACCCCCAATGGCAACGCAGCGATCGCCGTCATTCGCGCCAGCTGACCACCCCCGATGATGCCAAGCCTCACCGGATATTTCTGAGGCGCGGGCTGACTCTTATAGTCTGAATCGTAAATCTCGTGCATAATTAACCTGTGCTCTTCATCCCCGAAGCCACGCCCTGGACGGTAAGCGCGAGCAGGCGGCGCAGCTGCTCCGTTCGTTGTGCGTCGTTCGCCTTTCGCCAAACGGAAAGAAAACGGATCTGCAAATAGTTCAGCGGATCCACATACGGATTGCGCAGCCGGATGGATTGCGCCAGCGTCGGCTGGTTTTCCAAAAGTTCCTTGCGCCCGTTGATAGCCAGTACCATCTCGACCGAACGTGCATATTCGTCCTGGATGAGGCCAAAGATTCTTTTCCGCACCTCGGCGGATTCAACCAGTGCGGCGTATTGGCGGGCGATGCCAAGGTCGGTTTTGGCGAGCGACACTTCGGCGTTGTCCAGCACCGTGCGGAAAAACGGCCAGCGGCGATACATTTTGCGAAGTTGTTCAAGTCCATCCGGAGTTTGTTCGAAAAATCCCTTCAAAGCCGAGCCGACGCCATACCACGCGGAAAGGAGATGCCGCGATTGCGTCCACGAAAACACCCACGGAATCGCGCGCAACTGGCGGATGTCCGCCGTCGCCGCGCGGCGCGACGGACGCGAACCAAGCCGCAGGTGTTCGATGAGGTCAATCGGCGTGGACTGCCAGAAGTATTCCGCGAACTCCGGTGTTTCATAAACCAATTTTTGATAATGCGCGAAGGAAAGTTCCGCCAGGCGGTCGGCGTGCGCTTCCCACACGGGCAATTCCGCCGTCTCCCTTTCCGGCAAACATTGCACGGCGATGACGGCGGAAGTGAGTTGCTCCAAATTCCTTTGCGCAATGACGGGATTGGAATATTTCAGTGAAATGACTTCGCCTTGTTCCGTGATGCGCAGGCGTCCGCCATGCGCCGCGTGTGGCTGCGCGCGCAAACTCCGATAGCTCGAACCGCCGCCACGGTCAATTGTGCCGCCTTTGCCATGGAAAAACCGGAGCTTCACGCCGCATTCGTCGGCGACTCGCGACATCTCTTTTTGCGCGCGATACAAAAACCAGTTCGCCGCGAGATAGCCGCCGTCCTTGTTGGAATCCGAATAGCCGACCATCACTTCCTGCACGCGCCCGCGATGTTTAAGATGTCGGCGATATTCAACGTCCGACCACAAGTTGCCAAGAATATTCGAGGAATTTTCCAAGTCTTCAATCGTCTCGAAGAGCGGCACGAGGTCGATTTCATAAACGCCCGCGAGCTTCGAGAGCTTGAACAGCCGCAAGATGTCATCGGCGCTGCGCGTCATGCTGACAATGAAATGGCTCGCGGCCGGCGCGCCAAATTCCTTCTGAATGTCGCGGATGGCGCGGAATTCCTCCAGCAATTCTGCCTCGGCGTTGTCAAGCTTGCCGCTGTGATCGCGAAAATCCAATTCTGCGAGATGCGCGCCAAAAGTTTTCGCCTGAATAATCAGCCGGCGGATGCGGCCGTTCGCGGCGCGCATGGCTTTTTGCTTGAGCAGACCTTTTCGGATTTCTTCCAGCGAGGTGATGAACTCCGTGTGGTCATGCTTGCCTTCGGTCAACTTGCGTCGCAACGCACCCAGCTGGTTGCGAAAAACTTCGTAAGGTTGATACGTCCCGGAAGTCTGTGCGCGATTGTGCGGCACGGATAAATCTTCAGCTGCATCCGCGTGCGTGATTTCTTTGCTTAACTGCTCGCATTCGCGCCGGTAAAAATCCATCACCGCGTCGTGCTGCCGTTGCATCGCGGTTCGGCTGATTTCCGGCGTCACAAAAGGATTTCCGTCTCGGTCGCCGCCCGCCCAGCTCGCGAAGGTGAGAAACTGCCGCGTGCGTTTGACGCCGGGAAAATTCTTGGCCAGCTCCCTGTCGAACGTTTCGTAAAAATTTGCCGCCGTTTCAAAAATCGTGCGGTTGAAATAATACAGCGCCGTGTCCACCTCGTGCAGCGGGCCGATTTTTTGTTCGCGGATTTCCTCGGTCTGCCAGAGCGCCTCCAATACTTCGTCGGGATTTTCCCAGTTTTGGGTGAGCCGTGCGATTTGATTCAGCACCGCGCGCCGTTTCGCCTCGGTCGGATGCGCGGTCAGCACAGGCTCGATTTCCAGTTCATTCAAAACCGCCTGCAATTGTTTTTCCGTGACACCCGCCGCCTTTAATTCGCGGAACAATGCCGGCAACGACATCGCCGCCATTCGCTTTGATTTGAGATGACGTTCGCGAGCGCGTTCCTCGCAAAGATTCACAAGTTGAAAAAAAAGGCTGAAAGCATGAGAGTGTTGATACGCCTCTTTGGTGTTAAGCCGATCTAGCAAATGATGCTTTGTCTGACGGCTGGTTTCGCTGCCGAAATGGCGTTCTCGTGTGGACAGCTTGCGCACTTTGTCCAGGTCGTTGAAAACCTTTTCCCCCGCCTGTTCCAAAATGATTTTGTCCAGGTGGGCCGTTAATTGCCTGATTTCTTGTTTGAGAATCTTGCTCATTCTAAGTTTCTATTCGATTTCCTCCACAAATTGCTTTCCACAGTATCGCCAGAATTGTTTGTCTGATGTTTCCATCGCAAACAGATGCACCCAGCCATTTGCAACCAACTCCTGGACGCCCGGATGTTTCGCGAGGATGCTTTCGATGGCGCTGCGCTGGGCCTCGATGAAAACATTCAAACGCAGCGGTTCGTGCATCCAGCGCATGCCGTCGTGAACAGATTGCAGCGGCAGGCCGGCCTGCAAATCGCCGCCGTTCCCCTGCCACACGCCAAAAGTGCCGACGACATTGTGCAGCACTTTGTTGCCGCTGCCGAAGAGCCGGTTGTTCACCGTCGAGCCGTAGTATTGCAGATTGATCCAACTCGCCACGACCATCGGCGCGACCATGATGAGTTCCAGCGTGGATTTCTCCGCGTCGAGCTTTGCATCGTAATTGTGCAAAAATGTCCGGCCACCGAGATTCAGCCCTTTTGTCCGCTCGCGTGGCGCGGCAATGAACGCGGCGTTGTTGGCCAAGCCCCATTCTGGCCGCACCTGCGCCCAATCGCGGCTGCGCGCAAAAACTTTTTCATCCAACTCGGCTTCCGGCACATCGCCAAGGCCGAGCGAAGCTGCCCGGTCGCGCCGTGAATTTTTGGACGCGGCAGCGAGCCACGATTTGATTTTTTCAAATTCTGCCGCCTGGCTCGCGGAAAGTTCTTTGTCTTCGTAGATCAAAACTTCATCCGTGGTCGTGTTGTGCAAGCCGGCGATAAAAATGGTTTCGGCGGGAATAAAAATTCCCTGCGCCTTCAAACCTTCGCGCACCGCCGGCTGGTTCAAAATGTCCGCTGCCACGCGCGCGTTCGCATCACCGGCGTGACCGCCGCAGGCGCCGCAATCGAGCGCCGAGCCGTAGGGATTGTTCGCGGTCGCGCTGCCGTGACCGCAGATTAAAACCACTTTCGCAAAGTTGGTAACCAAGCCCATGTTTTTCAACGCGAACGCGGCCAGCGCGATTTGGTCGGCGGGCGCGATGCCCGTTTCAAAATCGTGTCCGAGTGTACCCACGCAACAAACTTCGCGTTCGATTTTCGGCGCGAACTTTCCGCCGCGCGCCGCGAAGGCCGATTCCGCCCCGCCCAGTGCGAGCGAATCCTGCGCGAGCTTGACGCCGAACCACAGCCCCGCCGTTTCGACGAACGAGAAGCACGAGATGGCCGAGGTCTTGAACGAGTTCCAAGCGCCGTTGACCGTTTGCCGAAAATTCATCTGCCGCAGCAGCGCGCCCTCACCGTCCGCAGCCGTGCCGCGCAGCGACTCGCGCACTTTGATTTTGGGCTTGAGCAGCACCGGGCATTGCGCGCCGCCGTTTGGTTGCCCGAATTTCAAATACTCAATCGTCATGCCGAAAAATCCCGCGAAGCCGATGGTGTCAATCTCGTCCGACTGCGCTTCCAGCGAACGCCGGAAAATTTCCGAGCGCACATCAATGCAGAAAACCGCCTGCAAGGATCTTTGTCCGGGCACGGCAGGTTTGGGCGAATGATTTTTCAACTTCGCGATCAATTCAGTTTGGTAGCCGTTTTCCAAGGCCAGTTGCGCCACAAAACGCGCGAGCAAGTCCGGCGAAACATTTTCGTTTTCCCGTTCGATCTGGCCAAAAGAATTTTTCCACGCGGACAAATTCTTCTCATCGCCGAACTGATCTAGCAGCGCGAAATCATAGACGAGCCGGATGGCGAGCAGTTGCTCGAGCGAGTCATCGGCCTGGCCAGCCATTCCTTTTTCACGCACGAGAAACTGGACGTAGCTGCTCCAACCGGGAACGCTCATCAGTTGCCGATGAAGAAAATCCGCTTGTGAGTTTTCTGGCACGCCGAGCTTGCCCAGTGCGTGCGCAATGAATTCAAAATGGCCTTCGGGCAGCGCGGCCACGAACTCGCGGAAGTTTTTTAGTCCCGTCATTTCCGCGTTGGCATCGAGTTGCGCGGCTTGTTTCCATGCAGCAAAAAAGCCGAGATTCCGCCACGGCATCCGCCAGGACGACTGGCCCTGGTCAAAATACGCCGAGCTCCACTTGGAAATTTCCTCGACGACGAAAGCCACCCAGCCGCTGCCGCTTTGCGCGTCCACAAAATCAGCGAAGGTCAAAACGCGCGCCGCCGGTCTTTGCGCTAACGAATCCGCGAGCACATTTTTCAGCGCATCGAGACTTACAAAATCAATTTCCTTTGCCCAATCTGGCGGCAAACTTTCAGCCGCGATTTTCATCGCCGCTTGAAAATCCCTTTCTTGAATCCGTCCGTTGGAAATTTGGTCGAGATAAAATTCCGCCGGTTCAAGCATTTCGCCGTGGCCGACCTGCTGCATCAGTTTCGCCGCCGCGAGAAAATGCCGGTCGCTCAAGCCCACAAACGGATTGACCGCGACAAAATTCTTCAACGTCCACAACGGCGGAATCCGTTTGCACGCAGACTCGACAAGGTTTTTTATGGCTTTTTTCCTTTCGGCGATTCCAGGTTCAATGGTTGCATTCATATTATTGCGATGATTTTTTCACCGGCCAGACGGTGGCGACGAACCGATTGGCGAGGGTGTTGAAATAAAACCCGTTCCGCGCATGGACGTAAATCGCCTGAAACAAGCGACGGTTCGTCCACGCGGGCAGTTCCGTTTGCACGATCAGCACCAGAAGAAACAGCACGAGCAACGTAGCGATCAGGGCGATTCCCGGCCACGAGTTGAGCTGCGAATTGACCCACTCGTTTTGCCCGATGAGCTGTCCGAATATTTTGTGCAGGGCAAAATACGCGGCCACGATGCCGCCGCCGAAAATCCCCCCGAACGCCGCGATTTTGAGGTTCAGCGATTGACTCCACAGATTCCATAGCGCGTAAGCCAGCGCCATCGCAAAGGTGCAACCCAAGACCAGCAACGACGGTTCGTGCCGGTAATCCAGGTTGAAAATCGACGCGCAGCCGAGCGTCAGTCCGATGGCCAGGGCAAATGCGGCGGCGAGCGTGAGCGGATGCGCATGGGGTTTTTCCGTCGGCGTCCAGGCGGATTTTGCCAAACTAACGATGCTGCCGGAGGCGAGAAACGCATGGGCTTTGTAAAGCGAGTGCGCGACAAGGTGCAGCACCGCGAGGCCGAACGCGCCAAGGCCGCATTCAAGCATCATGAAACCCATCTGGGCAACGGTGGAAAACGCCAGCGACCGCTTCACACTGGCGTGCGTGAGCATGACGAGCGAGGCAAACAGGGCGGTGAACGCGCCGAACAGCGCCAGCGTGGACATGGCTACTGGTGACAGCGTTACCAGCGGACTTAGCCGGATGATGAGAAAGCCGCCGGCGTTGATGATGCCCGCGTGCATCAATGCGGAGACCGGCGTGGGGGTCTCCATCGTATCCGGCAGCCAGCTGTGAAATGGAAATTGGGCGGATTTCAACATTGCTCCAGCGACCAGCAGAAAGCAAATCGCGCTGATTTCTAGCCGGTCGGCAGCGACACCGGTTGCGTGCAACTGCATTGCCATGGTGAATATCCCGGAAAAATTCCAAGTGTGGAATTTATCAAAGACCAGGATGACGACCGCCAGCAAACACAAGTCGCCGATCCGGCTGATGATGAATTTTTTTCGCGCCGCGAGCAGCGCACCGGGGCGTTCGGGATAAAACACCAGCAGCTGATGCAAGCACCAACTGGTCGCGCTCCAGGCCAAGGCGAACTGGATCAGGTTGCCAGAAATCACAATACCCAGCACCGAACCGCCGGTAAGACAAAGCCATTTGGTGAAGCGGCCTTGGGCCGGGTCGCCGGCAAGGTAATTAACGGAGTAGCGCGCGACAATCGCCAGCAAAAATGAAATCAGCGATAATAGCACCGCCGAAAGCCTGTTAAAGCAAACCCCAAGGTGAAAGGCACCGACCCCCAATGGTTGGCAGTCCACCGCGCGGCCCCGGGCAAGGCTGGCAGTTGCCATCAAGGCGAAGCCAAAAGCCGCCAAGGCGGTGTATGCGCCCGTTTTGGCAGCGCACATGCCGTTACGATTCAAAAGCGACTCCGGCAAGACGCCAAAGTTCAGCAGAGCGAGCGGACCGGCGGCGGCAAGCATCGCCGTCAGGGCGTGTTGGTGTTCGTTGGTCATATCGTTTTCAAACTGCGAAGGCATAATAATCTGTTCCTAAATTCTTAAAAATAGATTGTATCTATCCTAACTATCGGTTATTCCGATTTAATGAATGCGGCATTTGAAAACCCCGAGTGGCTGAATTATCACCACCTTCGGCATTTCTGGATGATTGCCCGACATCGCAGCATGACGCGGGCAGCGGCGAAACTGAAGATTTCGCAGTCCACCCTGAGTGAACAGCTGGCGGAACTGGAGGACTGGCTTGGCGAACCGCTGTTTGAGCGACGGGGACGGGAATTACACCTGACCGATGCGGGCCGGGTGGCGTCGGAGTATGCCGAAACCATTTTCACCACCGGCCACGAACTCATCACCCGCTTTCGCCAATCCGGCAAAACGCAGCAGCGCGTGTTACGCATCGGGGCGGTCGGACCGCTTTCAAAAAATCTACAGTTCGATTTCATCCAGCCCATCCTCGCGGACACACGGACGAAAGTCGTCGTGGTGACAGGCGCCTTAGACGAACTGACCAAGCAGTTGCAGGAACACAAGGTGGATTTGGTTTTATCAAACATTCCACTGCGTGCCGATCAGGAGCAAAATGTCTTTAGCCATCTGCTGGGCGAAGTGCCGGTGTTTCTGGTCGGAGGGAAACAATTGAAATTGGCGCATCCAAAGTTTCCGCAACTCCTGAAGGACATCCCTCTGTTTTTGCCCAGCCGACAGAGCGATGTGCGTGCCGATTTTGACCTCTTGCTGGCCAATGCCGGCGTAGAGCCTTATGTGCATGCCGAGGTGGATGACATGGCTTTGTTGCGCCTTCTCGCACTGTCCGGCGAAGGTCTGGCACTGGTATCTAAAATCGTTGTTGAGCGTGAACTCCAATCACAAAGAATAAAGTTCATGTTACGAGTGCCAGGGTTGGCGGAAAAATACTATGCGCTAACAGTCCGCAAACGGTTTCAAAACGCTTGGCTTGGTGAAATCGTCGATGCGTTTCGCACCCGCCTGAAAGAGCTTGGAAGGTCAACCCACACGTCGTGATAATAAAAATCACTTTTTAGAAAATGAAGTTTTTGAAAAAGTAGTCCGAAAGCAGTCCGCCCCACTGCCGCAGCAGTAAATCCGCAGGAAGCCGCACTCTTGACATTACCAATGAATAACGCTAAAATCCCCGTAAACATTGACGATTAGCAGCTCGCAATCGTCTGCGGATCATCAGGTTTCAGGTTCAACTCCTGATGGGTGCACCACTTGAAAATAGATTTACTTTGCAGCAAACCTGAAACGAGGGGCCGCGCTGCTTAAAAAATATTCATCCACCTCGTCCACAGCTTCTCACGAATCCGCGTGCCGGGGAGACGGAGACTCAAGGGCCGCTTTCTTCGGGCGGCAAGTCGCCGCTGACTGCGCCCAGAAAATAGGACTCAAAGCCCCCGGCAATATCCATGATCGCCGCATGACGCAGGGACTGTTTGTCAGCGGGGAACTGCTTTACCCCGGCATAACCCGGCGATCCCAGCGCGATCCAACTTCCAATGCGAACGTCGTTGAGCACCTGCAGCAGCCATTCGATTTCGTCCCGCTCGAAACCGAAGCGGAATCCGCCCGTGGTCATGATGAACCTGCCGGGTTCATTCAACAAGGCCACCAGCTGTTTTTTGTTGGCCTGCCGTTGGGCCTGGAGCGCTTCGTCGAGCAGACGCTGGTTGCCGCGCGGATCGGGCACCTGCCCACCCCGGCTCAAGCGGTGATGCGATTCCGGCACGAGCGGATAAAAATCAAGCAACTGGAACAGCAAATCCTTCTCCCGGCGGGCCAGTTCAAATTCGAACCGGTCCCCGTCTGTCCGGAGGAGTTTCATGGCGAATCACGCTCCAGCGTGGCCTGCAGGGTGTACTTTTGGAGTTGATGCACGTAAAACTCCGCCTTCTCCAGACTCTCTCGCGTCAGCACGCTCCTGCCTTGCTCATGCACTTCCAGCATGTGCTGCTCCGCCTTTTTCCGCTCCCAGCCGAACACCACTTGAAAAACGTGCGTCACGTAAACCATCAGGTTGACCGGATCATCCCAGCAGACGACCAGGCAACCTGGTTCCAGATTCGTCTTGGAATCGGTCCGATTGTCCCGCTTGGTGTCCGGCAGGATTTCGGGTGTGCTCGTCGCGGACATGGGCAAAGGATAGCGGGATTATCCCCGGTTTGCCACACATTCCCCCGCAGCAACCCGAGGGTGAGCAGGTCACGCTCACCTCCAAAAAATTTCGCAAGCGCGGCCGCGAAAAGGGCTTCCTCTGGAGCGACGTCCGCAAACAACGTCATACAGGAGCGGAATTTCAGATCGTCGGGATACCCGAGAATGCCGCCGATGTCGCCGCCGGGTGCGGCGAGCAATAACTGGGTGCATTCCCGCAGTGAAACCACGCCGCCGACCAGAAGCAATGCGAGGCAGAAATTCAACAGGAAGGCAAGCGGTTGAAGCAGCGGCGAGCGCTTGCCCACCGGCAGCGATGCTGCCTGCGCGATGACCGGCGGCGCGCCGCGGGCGGTCAGGTCGTCCACCGGCAAAGGGCTTTGCTGGCCTGACGGCAGGGATGGCTCATTCGGCGGATTCATGATTTTCCTTTTCAGGCTTTCTCCAAAATGACGGGAAGTAAAGCGTGCAGTTCGGTGAAGGATGCGAGTGGAATCCGCGCGCTCCGGCTCGACAACCGCCCCGTTAAATGCCACTTTCGGATTGTGTCATTGGAAAAGCTTGAGCAGTTGCGCGGAATCATGCGCTCGTATGGTTCCTGCCTCGTCGCCTATTCCGGCGGGGTGGACTCGGTCTTTCTCGCCCGCGTGGCGCACGAAGTCCTGGCCGACAAATCCCTGGCGGTGATTGCCGATTCGCCGAGCCTGCCGCGGCGCGAGCTGGAGGAGGCCCTGGCGCTGGGTCGGCAGTTTCTTTTTCCCGTGCGGGTCATCCACACCCACGAATTTGCCAACGCCAGTTACACGGCCAATCCCGGCAACCGCTGCTATTTCTGCAAACACGAATTGTTCACCGAACTTGCCCCGCTGGCGAAGGCGGAGGGTTTTGCGGTGATCGCCTACGGGGAGAACGCCAGTGACGCCGGTGATTTCCGGCCGGGCACCCAAGCGGCGCAGGAATTTCAGGTGCGCGCCCCGCTCAAGGAAGCCGGGTTGACGAAGGCGGAAATCCGCGAGCTTTCAGCGCGGTTTGGCCTGCCGACGGCGGATAAACCGCAGATGGCTTGCCTGAGTTCGCGCGTGCCGCACGGCGAAACCGTCACGCCGGAAAAACTGCGCATGATCGAGGCCGCGGAAAACGTCCTGCGCGATCTGGGATTTTACGACGTGCGGGTGCGGCACCATGAATTGACTGGGGCCAGTGCCGGGTGGCAGGCGGCGGGGAATGGCGCGCCCAACCTTGCTGAAAAATTACCGGCCACTCGTCCCGCGTCCCCCATCACGCACCTGGCCCGCATCGAGGTCGGTCCGACCGAGCTTCCGAAATTTCTGGCCGGCGGGATCTCGCAGAGGGTCGCAGAGGCGCTCCGGCAAATCGGCTACGCGCATGTGACGCTGGATTTGCTGGGGTACCGGCGGGGGAGTTTGAATGGGGCTGCCGGCCCGCAACTCGCGGTCCCCGCCGCCAAGGGCGAGCACGGCGTGAAAGGTGGCGCGCAAAGTGCGAAACTTTAGCCGCCTCTTGGTTTTAAATAACGAAGCTTATGCCGCAATTTTCGTATAAAGCCCGCCGCCGCAGTGGCGAGGTGGTGCAGGGTGTTTTGGACGTGGCGGATCGTCCGGCGGCGCTCGTTCAGATTGAACGGCTGGGCTTGTTCCCGGTCCTGGTCGAGGCCGCCAAGGGCGCGGCAGTGGCGCCGGCGGCCGCGGGGGTGGCCTCCAAAAAAGTCAACCTGACGTCGCTGCTGCCGCCGACGCTGCGCGCGTCGCTGACGCGTCAGCGCAAACCCAAGCTGCAGGAGATGGCCACGTTCACGCAACAGCTTGCCAATTTGCTCAACTCCGGGATGCCGCTCACTGTGGCGCTGCACAGCATGAGTCATTTGGAGTCCAAGGGCATTCCCGCTAACGTCACGAAGGATTTGCGCCAGGAAGTGATGGAAGGCAAAAGCCTCTCGGACTCGATGGCCAAGCAGCCGGTGATTTTCTCGGATTTGTACGTCAACATGGTGCGGGCCGGCGAACAGAGCGGCGCGCTGGTGGAGGTGTTGCGGCGCATGGCCACGCATTTCCAGCAGTTCGCCGAGGTGCAGGGCAAAATGACCAGCGCGATGATTTATCCGCTGATGGTGTGCAGCGTGGGTTTCGCGCTGATCCTGTTTTTCATCTACTTCATGCTCCCGCACTTCATCGAGATGTTCAACGGATTCAACGTGGACCTGCCGCTGCCCACGCGGATGCTCATTGGTCTGAGCAATTTTCTCACGCACCTCTGGTGGCTGGCGCTGTTGCTGCTGATCGCCCTGGTCATCTTGTTTAAACGCTTTCAGTCCACGGAACACGGCAAGCGCAAACTCGACGAGTGGAAGATGAAAATCCCCGTGCTTGGCAAGGTGGTGAAAGTGAATTTGTTCGCGCAGTTTGCGCGCACCCTCTCCACGCTGCTGCAAAACGGCGTCCCGGTGCTCACCGCCCTGAAAATCACCGAGCAGGTCATGCCCAACTACCTGCTCAAGGAAGCCATCGCCAAAACGCGCGAGGCGGTCACCGACGGCAAGACCATTGCCCAGCCGCTGGCGCAGAGCAAACTCTTCCCGCAGTTGATGGTGGACCTGGTCAAAATCGGCGAGGACACCGGCGATGTGCCGGGCGCGCTGGCGAATCTGGCGGAAACCTACGAGGGCGAACTGCAGATTTCTTTGCGCGTGATGATGAACCTGATCGAGCCGCTGCTCATCATCGTGATGGCCGTCGGCGTCGGCTTCCTGCTGCTGAGCGTGCTGTTGCCGATGTTCAAGCTCATTTCCAACATCAGCGCCGGCCGATGAAAATGCGATCCAGTGGAGAGCCGAGGGCCGAAAGCCGAGGGCCGAATAAAGCCCCTCGATCTGGCCACGCCTTCACCCTGATCGAAATCATGGTCGTTGTCGGCATCATCGGGGTGATCGTGACCGCGGGGATTCCTTCTCTCTACAAGTTGATGCACCGCGACGGCTACCGCAAAGCGGTCAGCGACCTGGTGGACGTGTGCAACAACGCCCGCGCACGGGCCGTGTTGCAGGACACCACCACCGCCATCGTCTTCCACCCGCACGAACGGCGTTGCGAACTGGAGGGCGGCAGCGCGGGCAAGGGCACGATCATCAGCACGGCGGGCGGCACGGGTTTGACCGCCCAGTTCCCGGACGAAGTCAGCATTGAAATGATCGATATCAACTTGCGCGAATACAAAGACGCGGAATTTGGCCGGGTGCGGTTCTTTCCCAACGGCACCAGCGATGAAATGACGGTCATCGTGCGCGACGACCACAACGAGTGGCGGAAAATCTCCCTCGAAATCACCACTGGACTTGCGTCGGTGACGGACAAGGTGCAATGAAATTCAGTCGAGAGTTGAATGCCGAGTGCCGAGCGCCGAGTGCGCGCCCGCCAACTTCGCTTTTTGGCCCGCGGCCCGCGGCCCGCGGCCCGCGACATGCCTTCACCCTGCTCGAAGTAATGATCGCGTCGGGCATTTTGTTCATGTGCCTGTTCGCGATCCTCGCGGTGCTGTCGAGCGCGCTGCGAAACGCGCGGATGCTCCAAAACGCGCCGCTGGACGCCGGCATGCTGGCCGCGGAACTCTCGCTCACGAACAAGCTCGCCGAAGGCACCGAGTCGGGCGATTGCGGCGAGTTGTATCCCGGCTACCACTGGACGCGCAACATCACCGAGGTTTCCTCCAACGGCCTGTTTCAGGTGGATTTTGTGATTTACCGCGGTTCCGGTTCGCACGCCGAATCCTCCAGCATGAGCGTCTTGATGTTCCGGGAAAGCGCGCGGCCCGGCCGGATTGGAGGACCGTGATGAACCTGCGTCGGAAATCGAAAGCCGAAAGCCGAAAGCCGGCAAGGCCGTTGAAGCCGGTGAATTTTGGCCCTCGACTCTCGACCCGCGACCCGCGACCGCGCTCCGGCGCCTTCACGTTGATCGAAATCATCGTCGCGCTGGCCATCCTCGGCATGGTGGTGGCGGGCATTTATTCCAGTTGGATCGCGATTGTGCGCGGGGCGAAAGTCGGCCTCGCGTCGGCGGCTGAGGTGCAGCGGTCACGCATGGCCATCCGCACGCTGGAGGACGCGCTGACGGCGGCCCGCTCCTTCAATGTGGATTTGCAGTATTACAGTTTCGACGCGCAAAACGGCAGCGACGCCTCGCTGAGTTTTGTCGCGCGGCTCTCCGAGACGTTTCCGCGCAGCGGCAAGTTCGGCGATTTCGACGTGCGCCGCGTGACCTTCGCGGTCGAGCCGGGGCCGGATTCTAGCAAGCAACTGGTGCTGCGCCAGATGCCGATCCTCATGCCCGACTACGACAAGGACGAAAAGGAGCATCCCATCGTGCTCGCGCGCAACGTCAAGGATTTGATCCTTGGTTTCTGGGACGAGCAGAAAAAGGATTGGGTGGACGAATGGAATGATTCGCGCACCAACAACATTCCCAAACTGGTGCGCGTGACGTTGCGGTTGAGCACCGGGGACCAGTACTCCTCGCAGGTCAACGAGGTCACCCGCATCATCGCGCCCGCATCCGTGACGGTGCAAACCAGTTGGCAATCGCCGGCCGCGCTGCCGGGCGCCACCGGCGCTCCGGGAATTCCGGGTCAGTTGCCGGGAATTCCCGGCCGGCCGGGCGTGCCGCCCGTCCCGTTGCCCGGCGGGCAGGCGCTTCCCCAATGAAAATTTCCCGTCGCCTCAACTCCAACGGCATCGCGCTGATCGTCGTGATGATCGCGATTTTCGTCCTGAGCATGTTGGTCGGCGCGCTGGCGTACTCCATGAAAGTGGAAACCAAGCTGGCGATGACCGCCAACAATGAAGCCGCGCTGACTTGGCTGGGGCGTTCCGGCGTCGAACTGGCGCGCTACGTCGTGGCCCAGCAACTGGCCGTTGGCGCCGAGCCTTACGATTCGCTCAACCAGAAATGGGCCGGTGGTCCTGGCACGCTGGCCGCCTCGAACAGTCCGCTGGCCAACATTTCCCTCGAAAACTTCCAGGTCGGCGACGGCACCGTGACGGTGAAAATCACCGATCTGGAACGCCGGATCAACATCAACAAGGCCGATCAAACCGTGCTCAATCAGGCGCTGACCCTGGTGGGCGTGGACGCCGGCGACATCCCGGCCATTTCGGATTCCATCCTCGACTGGGTGGATCCCAATCCGAATTCAAGCGTTCACCGGCCCAACGGCGCCAAGAGCGAGTACTACCAAGGCCTGGACCCGGCTTATGATGCCAAGAGTGCGCCGATGGACGATCTCTCCGAACTGCTGCTGGTGCGCGGCATCACGGAGGACATGTACTGGGGTGCTGCCAGCACAAATCACGCGCCGGCGTTTTTTCAAAAAACCGACAAGTTCGGCCGTATCCTCGACGCACCGGCGTTCACGACCGGATTGCATGAGATTTTCACGCCGCTCTCCGACGGGCGTATCAACATCAACACCGCCTCGGCGGTGACGCTCCAGGCCATTCCGGGCATTGACGCCAACGCTGCCGATCAAATCATTAAAATACGTTCCGGACCGGATGGGGTGGACGGAACGGAGGACGACACGCCGTTCAACAACGTGGGCGAACTGGTCAACGCGGTGAATCCCCAGATTGTCTCGCAGCTCTCGCGGTTTTGCGATGTGCGGAGCAAAACCTTCGAAGTGGAGGTGGATGCACAATTGGGTGGCAGTAAACGCAAATTCTTTGCGGTGATCGGGCGGGTCAGCCCGCGCGAGGTGCAAATCCTTAGCTTTTACTGGAAGTGATACCCTCTTGCCCAGGAATTCGGTAGAAGGGAAATGCGCCCTTTCCAGTAAACGCAAACATGAATAACCCAATTGTTTTCTGGTCCCTGTTGGCACTGCTGGGGCTGATTTCTTCCGGGTGTTCGTCATCCTCGTGCGGGAGATCGTGCCGGAGCATTAAGGTCTCTTCCGGGTTTAACTCGATGGATGCTGCAAAAAAAGAAGGGGTAAAGGAGGCGGAACATTTCTTAAGTAACGAGCGCATCACTGATGCCGTGAAAAGGCAAGAACGCCAATTTGAAAATGGGGAAGCAAGATTGGCTCACCTTCGTGAGCTAAAAGCGCTCCAGCAACAAGCAGAAATCCTGTTGGAGGTCAGCCCTCCAAAAAACATTAGACTGCTTGCTTCGAAGATCAGGAAGCGTCTTCCAAGAGTAGAATTTCCCATTGCTCAAATTCCGAATTATTTCCCCAAAATGAGCGACGGGCAGAGAGCCAAACTCGTCGTAGTCATGATGTCTGATATCTGGTTGGGGAGCTGGCCAGATGAACGAGAGCTAATGCGTCTTATTGACAAGTGTTTGCGAAGTGAAGGCGTTAAACGGCGAGTGTACATGGTGCTGGATAACTTCCATTATTACGATGTTGACTCAGCCACGGATTAAGACCTAAAACTCGTCAGTTCTCCGGTCTGTTCACTCTGCCACCTTTACGTAGTTGTTTGCCGATTCTGCTTATTGAATTTCAGTTTGGGATGCGGATGAAGCATCCTCCGGGACGTTCAAGTCGAGCTTGACGAACGGGTTGTGGCCAAACGCGGTGGTTGACGGCTTGGTGTCCGAAGGACTGGCAGATTTGGGTTTTCCGGTCGCTTCGGTGGTCTTGGACGGAGGCGCTTTGGCGGGGGGCGGTGCCGTGGGGATCTCCCCCTCCGCCAACTCGTTCGGGTGCTTGGCGCGCTTGTTGCGCGGCAGCGGGCTGATCATCACATTGATGCCTTTGCCGATGAGCTTCGGCGCGAAATCCGGATGACCGTAGGCGGCGATTTCGGCGAGAAATTTCTCGATCACCTGAAAGCCAAATTCCGTGTGCTGCATTTCCCGGCCGCGGAATTTAAGCGCGATCTTCACCTTCATGTCCTCGCACAAAAAACCGATCGCGTGGCCGACCTTCACCGAGAGGTCGTGCGGATCAATGCGCGGACTGAGCTGCACTTCTTTGACCAGCGTGGCGTGCTGGTGCTTCTTGGATTCCTTCTCCCGCTTGGCCAGCTCGTAACGGTACTTGCCAAAATCCACCACGCGGCAAACCGGCGGCGTGGCGTTGGGCGCGATCTCGACCAGGTCCACGCCGTGCGTCCGCGCCAGATTGAGCGCGTCGCCGAGGCTGAGGACGCCCGCCTGCTTGCCGTCGGCGCCAATAACCCGGACTTCGCGGGCGCGGATTTTCCCATTGACCCGGACAAAGGAAGCGGAGGAAGAAGAACTACGTGGAGCAAAAGGGCGACTCAAGACGCCCTCGTCGGTTGAAACTTATTCATGCAGATTGGTAACGGACATATCGAACGACTTGTAACGGCAGCAAATAAAGCACCTTTGCGGAAATACGCAAGTACAAATACAATTAGCAGGTCCGCGAGTCCGCGAGGGGTGCGGTTAAAAGCGGGTAAGGCTAATTCCAAGGGGACAGCCATTGGTCATTGGCTCTGAGGACACGCAGGTGGGCGGTCTGGTCGGCGTGGCCCGACAGCCATGCGGCCCCCGCCTTTTTTAGTCGGGCTTGCAGGACCTGTCGGTGGCTGCTTTCGATCATGCCTGAGCCGAAGGGCAAACCTAGGGCCAGCGCGCGTGGATAGTCCAGACAGTCCAGACGATTGCTCAAATAGCGATACCCCTTGCGCACGGGAGCTTCCGCTTCGGGTGTTCCGGCGGCTTCCAGATGTTCGGTAAGGGCTGCGAGCACCGGTTTAACTTCACCCCGCTTGAGTTGCTGCTGCTGGGTTCGTCGCCATTGATCGGGCTGGGCGGGCCGAGAACTGGTTGTAGCCGCTCCCAGATATTCACCAACCCCAAAACGCACCACGACGTCAGCGTTTTTTTGCGACTGCGCACGGTGGCATCCCGCCCCTGGAGTTCCGCGCCCACCCCCTGCTCGACCTGCGTTGCCAAATCGCTCATACCAGCTCGCGTCACTCTTGGATGAGCCGCTCCTCCATTTCATCGGCGGTCTTCAGCGGATCCTCAGTGTTGTTTGTGAGTTCCAAGATGCTTTGGAAGCGCTGCCACAGTTCGGGACGCTGGGGCAGCCGTTGGCGGAATTGCTTTTCCGTCGGGCTGCACTCCGCACTGCCTGTAGTTTTATTCTTCATCCCGACTGTAATGTAGCAAGTGGTTATATTTGCAGAATTTAATCAGCGGAAATCTTTTCTCCACTCACCCACTTTTAATCACACCCTTTTCGGATTTTCGGAACCGCCTCGAAGAAAATTGTTGACACATTGCAATCTTCTGGTAAAAGCGTTTTATACCATTCACCTTTCTAAAGAAGTCTATGAAAAAATTAATAGCCATTCTTGACCCGGTTGAACGGCAGCCAGTATTTGCGTTCAGCCCAACCCCCAGATCCCTTCTGCTTGCGTTCGCGCTCGCTGGGCTGGCGGCGACCTCCGCCAACGCGTTCACCATCACCCCGATCTGGGACGCCAGCGTGACGAACAGCGGCATCGGCCCCACCATCCAGGCGGCGTTCACTCAGGCGGCGCAGTTTTTCCAAAGCACCTACACGGACCCCATCAACGTGAACATCGTGGTGGACTGGGGATCGGTCGGGCCCTTTACGGGCTTTCCCGTCAGCGGCGGCGCCAGCTATGCCAACTACAACACCGGCTACGCCTACAACACGGTTTACACCGCGCTGACCAACGATGCCAAAAGCGCGGCCGACCTCACCTCCATCAACACGGGAACCGTGGCCCTGAACAATCCAACACCCTTGGCGACCTTCATGCTCCCCACCGCCCAGGCCAAGGCGCTGAACATGGCGTATTCCTATGCGAGTTCGATTTGGGCGCCCTACACCGGGTTCAACGGGGCGACCAACAATGTGGACGGCTGGGTGACGTTCGGTTCCAACACCAACAATTGGTTCTTCAACCCGGCCAATCTGGCTTCCAACAAGGATGACTTCATCGGCACCGCCGAGCATGAAATCTCCGAGGTCCTCGGCCGCGTCTGCAATTTGGGCAACACCAATTTCTATCAAAACTCGATGGTCTACGACCTGTTCCGCTACAGCGGGTCCGGCGCGCGCAATTTCACCACCAATTACACCGGCAACTCGGTTTATTTTTCAATTGATAACGGCACCAACAACCTAAGTTTTTTCAACGGCAACGGCGGCACCAACGGCGACCTGGCGGATTGGGCGGTGCATAACCCGGCCGATGCCTACGATTGGACGGGACCGGCGGGCGTCACCAATGTCATTTCGCAAGCCGACATCACGGCGCTGGATGTGATCGGCTACGACATCAACGTACCGGAGCCATCACCAACGAACTTGCTGGCGACGGCGCTGTTCACTATCGCCACCTTCAGATTGCGGCGAAGGGCCGGTTCCGCGGCAAGACGCCGCCGCTCGACCGGCGACCTCACCCCACCGGTTTCAAAACCGATGCCCGGGAAAAGTCACACGCGACCCAGATTGCATTAGCCTCCTCAAATCGCCGCCAACACTTCGGCGGCGTGCTCGGCGGGCTGGACTTCCGGCCAGATTTTCTTGATCCGACCGTCCGGATCGATGAGAAACGTCACCCGGTGCGTGCCCAGATATTTTCGCCCCATGAAACTTTTCTGGCCCCACACGCCATACGCCTCGACGATGGCCTTGTCCTCGTCCGCCAGCAGCGGGAATGGCAGGTGAAACTTTTCCACGAATTTGTCGTGCGCCTTTACGGGATCGGTGCTCACGCCCAACACCACCGCGCCCTTTTTCTTGAACGCGGCGAAGTGGTCGCGAAACGCGCACGCCTCCTTGGTGCAGCCGGGCGTGTCGTCCCGCGGATAAAAATACAGGATGACGGATTTGCCCTTGAGATCGGCCAGTGAAATTTTCCCGCCGCCATTGGTTGCCGCCGTAAACGCCGGGGCGAGATCGCCGGCTTTTAATTTCAGTTCTGGTGCTTTGCCCATGCGGGTTATTTACCACCGAAACTCGGCCTCGGCAATGTCGCAACTCGAATGGCGCCGCGTGGATGCCAGCCAAGTTTCATCTCACCGCCGCTTCGGTGAGGACGAGGTCACCCTGGTCGGCGTCCAGACGGGCGGTGAGGCCGACAGGCAGCGTGGCATTCCACGGCACGTGGCCGAAGGGCAGGCCGGTCACGACCGGCACGCCGAGCGGCTGGAGCCGTTCGGCCAGCACGTCGCCGAGCGTTTGCAGGTATTCACTCGACTTGCCGGCTTCGGGATCTTCGCAATGGTGGTTGAGGCCGACGGCGACGCCGGCGACTTGTTGCAACAGGCCGGCATTCCCCAATTGCGTGAGCATCCGATCAAAACGGTACGGCGGCTCGTCCACGTCCTCGAAGAACAGGAGATTATTTTTGAAGTGCGGCTGAAAGGGCGTGCCCAGCGAGGCGCAAAACACCGACAAGTTTCCGCCGATGAGCTGGCCGCTGGCCACGCCGCCGCGCAAGATCGAAACCGTGTTTTGCGCGTAGCCGGCGCAAATGCTTCCCGCCGCCACCGGTTCCATGACCGTCCGCCAGAGGGATTGAAGCAGAAAGCCCGGCGGGGCATCGTCCGCCAGGCTCGTGTTGAGCGTGGGGCCGTGAAACGAAGCCAGGCGGGCGCGGGCCAGCAGCGCGCCGTGCAACGCGGTGATGTCGCTGAAGCCGATCAAAATTTTCGGATGTTTTCTGATCAAACCGTAGTCCAACCAACGCAACAGCCGCGCCGAACCGTAGCCGCCGCGCAGACAGAAAATGGCTTTGACCTCGCGGTCAGCGAACAAGCTCATCAAATCGTCCGCGCGCTGCTCATCCGTGCCGGCCAGAAATCCCAGCCGCCGGCGCACGTTGGGTGCGAGCCGGGCCTTGAATCCCAAACGGTTCAGCGCCGTCAGAGCGTGATCCACCTCCTCGGGATTGGTTGGTGCACTGGCTGGCGCCGCCAGGCCCACCACGTCGCCAAAACGCAGGCGTTCGGGTTTGATCACGTAAGTTCGGTTGGAGCGGTTCCTGCGCGGCGGCTCAAGACTGGCCGCTGCGGACGGCGCGCGGCTGAGCATCAACGGCGCGGCGAGTCCGACGCCCCGGAGGAAATCGCGCCGCTTGATCGGTCTGGCATTCGTCATGCACCGTGAAGCAATGCGGTTTCCCGGCGCGCCGTCAAGAGTCGTCTGAACCCGAAATCCATCGTCAGCGCGGGAGCCGGCCAAGGCAGCGATCCAGCAAGGAGATGAGTTGCTCGATTTCCGCCGCCGTCACGCTCAAGTTGGGCCGGAGGCGGATGCTGTCGGTGCCCGCGCCCAGCAGCAGCAGTCCCGCCTCGCGCAGGGCGATTTCCAGCAGCGCGTCGCGCAACGGCGGCGTCCGGATGGAAAACCCCTGGTAAAGTCCCTGACCGCGCACGTTGAGGAGCAGGCCGTCGAATTTTTTTTCGAGCGCCCGCAGGGCGGCCGCCAGTTTTTCGCCCTGCACCCGCGCGGCGGGAATCAGCCCCTCGCGCTCGACGATTTTCATTTCCTGCACGAACCGCACCATGTCGACCAGCGCGCCGCCCCAGGTCGAGTCGAGCACGCCGTGATCGTCCATCGGGTGCCGCATGAAGACCACGCCGCAGCCGAATTTTTTGGCGACCGCCACGGCCTGGGGCGGATGTGGCAACGCCAACTGGTCCACCATGAACACTTCGCCAGTCGGGCCGCCGGCGGTCTGCACTTCGTCAAAACCGAGAAACACCTGGTGTTCGTGGGCCAGCCGGCTCAAGCCCTGGAAAAATTCGGGTGCGGCCACGCGATGCCCGCCCGCGCCCTGGATCGGTTCGACGATGATGCCGGCGATTTCGCCGGGAAAGCGCCGCAGCATTTTTTCCACGGTCAGCAACGCCTCCTGGGTGCGGGCCTCATTTTGCGCGGCCGAACCCGAGGTGTTGATTTCCGGGAACGGCACCTGGATGTTGCCGTGGATGAGGCCGTGAAAATCCCGCGTCACCACCGGATCGAACGTCTGCGTGACGTTCAGCGCGAACACCGTCCGGCCATGAAATGCGCGCTCGAAATAAAGAAACCGGGAATTCGCGCCCGGCCGGACGGTTCCGCCGCCCGCCTGGTGCCGCAGATTGATGAAATACTTCATCATGTTCTCGACCGCTTCCGCACCGGAATTCACGGCATAGACTTCGAGCTTGGGATTGCGCATGCAGCGCGGCGCAAGGCGGTGGATGGTGCGGTAATATTCCACGCAGTCCGGCGTTAGAAAATCCGGGTTGGCCGGCTTGAGGTTCGCCGCCAGCACTAGGCGGCGAACGTAGTCGGGCTCCTGCAAGTCGGGATGGTTGTAGCCGATCAGCCGCGAAGCGTAAAAACCCGCCCAGTCAAAAATCCTGCCGCCATCGACCGTAGCGAGCCACATGCCGTCGCAACGGGCCGCGTCGAGGACAAAAGGCTGCACCTCGGTCACAACGTAACAGCCGAGTTCCTCGATCAATTGCCGGCCCACCGGGCCGCAAATGTTGCCGAGGGTTTTCATGCGCCCCTTACGGACCAGCCCGTGCGCGGTAAAACTGCATTGGCGAGTCCGTCACCGGGGTGACGGTGACATCGAAAACCCCGTTGGTGCTGGTGTAACCCGCCAGCGCGCTCCAGTCGGCGAGGTTCGTGGAAACTTCCAGCGTGTAAATCCAGACCGGGTCTCCGGTAAAGAGCAACTGCACAACCCCGCCATGCGAACGGATGTAGCGGAACTGCGCCGCGGCAGGCGGCAGCAGCGCGAGTGCGGCGGCGGAACTCGTGATGGCTCCGGCCACGTTGGCGGCGGTGACGGAATAATTTCCCACGTTCGTCGCCGCAACCATTGCGAGGGCGTAGCTGGCGTTCGTCGCGCCGGCCATGGGCACGCCGTTGAAGAGCCATTGGAAGTTGGGCGCGGGCAGGCCGGCGGCGGCGGCGGTAAAGCTGACATTCGCGCCAAGTTTCACCGTCTGCGGCAGCGGGCCGAGCGTGAATACCGGCATGAGGGCGGGCACCTCCACGCGCAGATTGTCCACGAGAACGAAACTTAAATTCGTGTTGTCCGTGAGCGACGCGAACGGATCCCAGAAGCCGACGAAGACATTGCTCGCGGTGAACGTGGCGTTAGAAATCGTGGCCAACCGGATGCCGTCCACCACCCAGTCCACCGTGCCGCCACGCCGCGAAACGATCACGTCGTGCCACGCGAGGCCAAAGGTGCCGCCGCTCAACGCGCCGGTCTGCTGCGCGTAATCCGCCTGCTGCAGCGCGGGCGCGGACCGCCCGGTGGGAAATGCGGTCGCGTAATAAACAGCGCCGTTGTCGAGCGAGCCGGCGGCGTAAATGCCGCTGGCGGCGGGCTGCCAGTTTTTGCCGATGTAGCCGGAGTAATCGCCGAACGTGGTCGAAGTGGCGCTCACGCCTCCGTCGCCATCGGCGGAAAAATAATAACCGTCGGCGTTGGCGTTGGTCGTCCACTCGGCGCGGTTGCCGGCGGTGCCGATGCCGGCGGTGAGAAATTCCGTGGAACTCGCGCCGCCGGCCGGGAACGGGCCGTTGACGTTGAGCCAGGCGTCAAAGTGCAACCGGTAGTCACCGCTGAAGTTTTGATTCGCCGGTGAAATGGAAAGCGCGGAGCAAACGCCTGCCGTGAGATTGGCTTTCAACTGCACGCCGCGCGTGGTGCCGCCGGTCGAGTGCGGCGCGGAGGGAATGCCGAACGCGGAATAATCGAAATTAAACGCGACGGCGGTGTCGCTGGAACTTTTGTTGACGACCCAGTTCGCCGCGGAATTGGTGTCGAAGTTGTCCGCAAAAATTGGGGTTTGGACCGGATACACCAGGAGCGAGACCGGGCTGCTGGTCACGCTGCCGTAGGCATTCGTGACGACCAGCGCGTAAAAACCGACGTGGTTCGTCTGCACGTTGGCCACGGTCAGTGTGGCATTGGTCGCATTCGCAATATTCGCGCCATTCAGCGTCCACTGGTATTTCAAAGGCGCGAGGCCGTTGGCGGTCGCGCTGAGACTGACGCTGCCGCCCGCGTCCACGGCGGGATTCAAGATCGGTTGCGAGGCCAGGCTGGGCCCGTTCAATCCGCCGATGACGAGCGATCCGAGTCCGCTCGCGGTGCCGTTGAACACATCCGCGTCGCCGCCGGACCAGTTGGTGTCGGCGTATTGCCAGACTGTCCACGTGGACCACGGCGAGGACGAAGCCGGCCCTCCGGTCTGCGCGCGTTGGCCGTTGTAGGCAGCAATCCACGCGGGCCAGCTGGTCACGGTGGAGTTCAATCCCGGATACACGCTGCCGGGAACCGAATACCAGGTGCCGGTATAGACGATTGGCTTGAGGGTGACGCCGCTGGCCCGGGCAGAATTTGAAACCGTGTTGCACCACTGGTTGACCCAGGCCGACAGGAACGAGGTGGTGAAGCCGTTGAATCCGCCGTAACCGTTGGTGGCGTAAATGTCTTCCCAATCCAGCATCGGCACCAAATACGTGCCGGCGCCTTTGACGTAATTGCTGGCGACGCTCCAGAAATAAGCCGCCTCGCTCTCCGCGCTCCAGGGACCGGTGAGATTGGTGTCAACGCTCGGGCGGGCGTAATGGTAGGCGCCGATGTAAATGCCCACGCTTTTCGCGCCGGATTCCTGCGCGGTGAAATACGGGTTGACGTAATACGTCCCTTCCGTGGCCTTGGTCCAGGCGAAGGTCACGCCGGCATTTTTCACTGTCGTCCAATTGACACTCGGCTGATAGCCGGAAACATCGGTGCCCAGCGGCCGCTGGGCCCACCCCGAAGGCACCGCAGGCAAGACAAAAGCCAGGCCAAGCGCCGCCCCCCGGAAGTGGTAAGCAAAATTCCGGCACGGCAATTTTAGCGGCTTAACCGGCATGGCCTTCAATCTAGCACAACCGCAGCCAAGGCGTCGCGGACAATGTTCGTGGGCATTTTGCAGCGGCGGCCAGTTGCTTTGGGAAGCGAGTTTGGTGCCACCGCAGGCGAAACCCATCAAAGCGCGCCGGCGAGAAGATGGAATCGAAAGCGGGCGTGGGAGGTGCTTGTCCCCGGTTTCAAGCGTGCCAGCACCACCCGCTTTCTGGCCCTCGCCAGTTGGGCCGCGCGTTGAAAAATTGCAGATCAAAAAGCCTGCGCCGCCAGGGACCGCACGCGGCAAATCCAAATCAAAGCAAATGCCCCATCTTGTCGCGCTTGGTTTTAAGGTAGCGCGAATTGTGCGGATTGGGTGACACGCGGATCGGCACCTGCTCGACAATTTTCAAACCGTAGCCCTCCAGTCCGACCACCTTGCGCGGGTTGTTGGTCAGCAGCCGGATCGTTTTCAACCCGAGATCGGCCAGGATTTGCGCCCCCAGTCCGTACTCGCGCAGGTCCATTTCAAAGCCGAGTTTTTTGTTCGCCTCGACCGTGTCATACCCCTGCTCCTGCAATTTGTAGGCCTTGATTTTCGGCGCCAGTCCGATGCCGCGGCCTTCCTGCCGCATGTACACCAGCACGCCACCGCTGGATCCGGCAAGCTGCCGCATCGCCTGGTGCAGTTGCGGCCCGCAATCGCACCGGCGCGAGCCGAAAACATCGCCGGTCAGGCATTCGCTGTGGACGCGCACCAGCACGTTTTTTTTGCCAGCCACCTCGCCGGAAACGAGCGCCAGATGATGCAGGCCGTCGAGCTTGGAGCGATAGAGATGCAGCTCAAATTCGCCGTAATCCGTCGGCATTTTCACCGTCTCGATGCTCTCGACGAGTTTTTCGCGGGTGCGGCGGTATTCGATCAGATCCGCGATGGTGCAGATTTTCAGCCGGTGTTTGCGGGCGAACTTGAGCAGTTCCGGCAGCCGCGCCATCGAGCCGTCGTCGTTCATGATCTCGCAAATCACGCCGATGGGCCGCGCGCCGGCAAGCTGCACCAAATCCACCGCCGCCTCGGTGTGGCCGGCGCGCTGGAGCACGCCACCGGGCCGGGCCCGCAGCGGAAAGACGTGGCCAGGCTGCACGAGATCGTTCGGCACGGCCGTGGGCGACGCCATGATCGCAATGGTTTGGGCACGATCGGCGGCGCTGATGCCGCTGGAAATGCCGCGCGCGGCATCCACGCTGACCTGGAAATCCGTGCGAAAACTCTCGCGGTTCTCCTTGACCATGCGGGCGATGCCCAACTGTTCCAGGCGTTCGCTGGTGGTCGGCGCGCAGATCAGCCCGCGTCCGTGTTTGGCCATGAAGTTCACGGCGGCGGGCGTGACAAACTGCCCGGCCATGATCAAATCCCCTTCATTCTCGCGGTCGGCGTCGTCCACCACGATGACCATTTTGCCACGCCGGAGGTCGGCGATGACGGATTCGATTGAATTAAAGCGTTCGGTCATAAAGCAAATGGAACTTAGTCGGCACGGAGGAATTTAGGAAACAGAAAGATTGCCGCCGCCCACCTCCCAAGCAGGCATCAGCGAGGTTTGAGCGCCTGGCTGGCCGCCAGGTAAACTTCCCGCACTGGAACCTTTTTATGCGCCGCTGCTTGCTTGCACGATTCGAACTCCGGCGCGGCTTGGATGATCCGGCCATTGAGCTTGCCCAGTTTCACCGTAACCTCGCCGAATTTAGTTTTGACGGCGGTGAACTCGCGACGCAATTTCCGTCGCTCCGCCGCCGTGCGCCGCACTCCGAACGCGCTCGTTTCGCGCAACATCATCTCGCTGAATTTGTCGGCGTCCGCCTCGGCACACAGCACCGTCACCAACACACCGGGCCGGTTTTTCTTCATCTGAATCGGGGTGTGGAACACATCCAACGCGCCGGCGGCCAGCGCGGTTTCGACCAAGCCGCCGAGAATTTCCGAGTTGATGTCGTCCAGATTCGTTTCGAGGACCGCCACGCGGTCCGTCTCCCAATCGCGAGTTTCCGGCCTCTGACTTCTGACCGCCGACTTCTGGGCCAGCACCGCCCGCACCACGTTTGGCCGGGTTTGGTTGTCCCGCGTGCCAAGGCCAAAACCAATTTTCTCCGCCACCAGGTTTTCCATCGGCGCAAAACTTTCGGCAAACTCGGCGAGCAGCGCCGCGCCGGTGGGCGTGACGAGCTCGTGCGGCTCGGCGCATTGCGAAACCGGGATGCCCCGCGCACCCAAAATGGCCAGCGTCGCGGGCGTGGGCACCGGAAAACGGCCGTGCACACAGTTCACCCAGCCGGCGCCCTCGACCACCGGTGATGCCAGCACACGCGGTTTGCCCAGCAGCTCCAGCGCGACGCAAGTGCCGACGATGTCCACGATGGAATCCACCGCGCCGACTTCGTGAAAGTGAACCTGCTCGGGCGGTTTGCCGTGAATTTTCCCCTCCGCCTCAGCAATGCGCGCAAACACCGCGACGGATTTTTGCTTCACCCACGGGGAAAGCTTGCTGCGTTGGATGAGCTTTTTGATGGCGGCAAAATTACGTTCTTCCTCGTGATGATGCGGCGTATGTTCATGCTCCTCGTGGTGCTGGTGGGGATGTGAATGATCGTGGTCGTGGGAGTGGGCGTGATCGTGGTGATGTCCGTGATCATGACCGTGCTCCTCGCCGTGGGGATGGTCGTGCGGGTGATGGTCAGGGTGATGGTGGTGGGGCTCGTGACCGTGCGCGAGATGAACCTCGAACTTCACTCCTTCGATGCCAGATTTTTGTTGGCGCGCGACGTGCAAGTGATAGCCGTCGAGCTTAAGCTTGGCGAGTTCGCGTTCCAATTTGCGCACGTCGGCGCCGAGGTCCAGCAACGCGCCGATGAACATGTCGCCGCTGAGGCCGCTGAAGAGGTCGAGGTAAAGGGTTTTCATTTGCCGATATTATTAGTCATGGATGAAATACGGATTGAACACTTATAAATCAAATCCGTGAAACCGGCGTAGGCTGGTGAAAGAAATCCCGGGTTTCATTTGTGCTCAATCCGCGGCCAGAGCATTGATCTGGCTCGCGGCGTAGCCTGCGCCGAAACCATTGTCAATGTTCACCACGGTCACGCCGCTGCCGCAACTGTTCAACATGCCCAGCAGCGCCGCCACGCCGCCAAAACTCGCGCCGTAGCCCACGCTCGTCGGCACCGCGATCACCGGCTTGCTCACCAGCCCCGCCACCACGCTCGGCAGCGCGCCTTCCATGCCGGCCACAACGACCAGCACGTTCGCGCGCTGGAGGGTGTCGAGCTGCGACAAAATCCGGTGCAGACCTGCCACACCGGCGTCCGCAATGCGCACGACCGTGTTGCCCATGATCTCGGCCGTCACTGCCGCCTCCTCGGCCACCGGCAGATCGCTCGTGCCGGCGCAGATCACGGCGATGACGCCGGGCCGCTTCGGCAGAGGCTTCGCCTCAAGCGTGATGCAGCGGGCCATTTCGTGGTGGACCGCTGATTTAAATTTGCGTTTCATCGCGCGGAACTGCTCGGAGTTAACCCGCGTGACGAGCACGGAAGATTCGCTTTGAAACAGCCGGGCCGCAATCTTCACCACCTGCTCCGGGGTTTTGCCGGCGCCGAAAATGACCTCGGGAAAGCCGTTGCGCAGAGCACGGTGGGTGTCCACCTTGGCAAAGCCGAGGTCGGCGATGGGCGCCGCCTGGAACGCCTGCAACACCGCTTCACGACTCACGCCGCCCGCGCGGAATTTTTCCAACAGCCGATTTGCTTCCGTGATGGTCACGGGACCAGCATACGCGCTCCGGTGCGGCGGTCACGGCAAATTTCACCCGCCGCCGGCGGGGATTTCAGTTGTCTCCGGGCCGGGTTCGGGCTACCACACCCGCATGGCGCTGCTCATCCAAAACGGCGAAATCGTCACGGCCAGCGAACGCTACGTGGCCGACATTTTTTGCGAGAACGAAACCATCACGCGCATTGACCGCGGCATCTCACCGCCGAAAGGCGCGGAGGTGATTGACGCGAAAGGGAAGTTTGTCTTTCCCGGTTTCATTGATCCGCATGTCCACATTTACCTGCCGTTTATGGGCACGTTGGCCAAGGATGATTACATCACCGGCAGCCGCGCGGCGCTCATCGGCGGCACGACAACCCTCATTGAAATGTGCTGCCCCGCCCGCAATGACGATCCGCTTGCGAGTTTTGATCTCTGGCTGAAACAGGCGGTTGGCAAGTCGGCTTGCGACTTCACTTTTCACATGGGCGTGACGCGGTTTGATGACAAATCCGAGCAGCAGCTCCGCAAAATCGTCAAGCGCGGCATCAGTTCGTTCAAAGTTTTTCTCGCCTACCGAGGCGCGTTTGGAATTGATGACACCGAATTGTATCGCACGCTCAAGTTGGCGAAGGAACTGGGGGTCATCGTCACCGCGCATTGCGAAAATGAAACGCTGGTCAGCGAACGTTCCAGAGAATTGCTCGCCGCCGGCAAAACCGGCCCGAAGTTTCACGAGCCGAGCCGGCCGGTTCAAGTCGAGGCTGAGGGCGTGCATCACTTGCTGACTTTTGCCGAACTGACCGGCGCGGCGACCTACATCGTTCACCTCAGTTGCAAAGAGGCGCTCGATCAGGCTATCGCCGCGCGGAGACGCGGCGTGCGCGTTTTGGTGGAAACGCTGATTCAGTATCTCACGCTCGACAAAACCTATGCGGAGAAACCGAAGTTCGAAGGCGCAAAATACGTGATGTCCCCGCCCTTGCGCGACCAGCGAAATCAGGAAATTCTGTGGAATGGTTTACGGGACGGGCAAATTCAAACCGTGGCCACCGACCATGCGCCCTTTGATTTCAGAAAGCAGAAGGTGCTGGGCAAACATGATTTCACCAAGATTCCCAACGGCATTCCTGCGCTCGAAGACCGCATCAACCTGCTCTACACCTACGGCGTGCGGGCGGGGAAAATTGACCTGCACACATTCGTGAACGCCGCCAGCACGCAGGCCGCACAAACTTTTGGTCTTTTCCCGCGCAAAGGCGCGATCCAGCCCGGCGCCGACGCAGATTTGGTGGTTTATGACCCAGACTATTGCGGCAAAATTTCCGTCAAAACACAGCACATGAATCTGGATTACAGCGCGTTCGAAGGCTGGAAAATTGAGGGGCGACCGAGCGTTGTCACTGTGCGCGGCCAAGTCGCCGTGCGCAACGGCAAATTCGTCGGCCGGCATGGTCATGGAAAATTCCTTCCTCGCCAGCCGGGGCGTTGGTGAATTGCGGCGACCAAGGTCTTTTCAATAATTCTCTCCGGTCGGCGCGCCATGGGCACAGGCGGCGGTGCCGCCGAGCTTCCGGCCAGACCGGGTCAGTACGGACGCCGCGTAGGTATATGTTCCGTTCATGCCGCTTTGACATGAGGCCAGAAGTGGCTTTAATTGGAGCATCCGTATGATTTATGGCTGCTGCGGTTTTGAGATGCTGGGCGTTGTTCAGACTGCGCCTGCACCCCGTTTTCATGGCCGGTTCCCCTTCCGCAATGTGTAGGAATCCGCGATGGGCTTTATTATGAGATTCCGTTTCTTTGCCGTCCTATGTTACATCGGGGCGGCGCTGTTCGGCCACGCACAGACTCCGTTGCTCGACTGCTCCTGTTTGTCCACCCAGTCAGCGCTGTTCACCAACGCTTGCGCCGGGTATGTTCCTGACTTGTGCCAGGCGGCGAGCAATTGCTACTCGAGCAGCATCCTGCCCGCGCCGGGATACACCTGTTCGCAAACGCCAACTTCGGGCACCTTTGTCACGACTTCCACGCTCATCAACTTCGTGCTGGCGGAAAATCTCACCGGCTTGAGCACCAATTGTCAGGTCATGTTCAACCTGGGCGTGACAACCAACTCCTTCATGCTGGTGTGTCCGCCGCCCCAGGTCGTACCCTGCGATAGCACCAACTGGACGTTTTCCACGCCGGGCTGGACCAACACCTGTTGCACCAACGTCACCGTCACGCTGGTCAGCCTGGTGACAAACTGGCCGGTCATCACCGCGAATTGGACGGGCGTTGACTGCAACGGCACGACGGATTTTTGCAGCCAGTCCATCACTTTTGGCAACACCAACGGCACCGCCTGCGCCTGCCTGGATATTTTCTGTCCCTCCAACATTGTCGTGCAAACTTGTCTGCCGTCGTCCAGTTCAGCAGGCGGATTTACTAACTTGACTTATCCGACACCCACGGCGACGAATTATTGCCTTGGCACGATCACCAACATCATCTGCACGCCGCCATCCGGCTCGCCGTTCCCGGTTGGCACGAACATCGTCACCTGCGTCGTGTATGATTCGCTCGGCAACACGGGCGCCTGCCATTTCGACGTCATTGTTTTGGGCGACACCACACCGCCTGACATCGTCTGCGCCGGCAATCAAACCTATCAATGCGGTTCCGCCTGGACGCCAATCCCGCCGACGGCCTTTGACGCGTGCTGCGGCACGAATGTCACCACCACGCTGGCCAACGCGGTGACAAACTTCATCAGCGCGTGCCAGGAACAAATCCTCTTCACCTGGGACGTGATGGACTGCAACGGGAACCACACTAACTGCACCGACCTAGTCACCATCGTGGACACCACGCCGCCGGTGATCAATTGTCGAAGCAACTACGTCGTCCAAGGCAACACCGGCGCAACGGGCGTCCCCTGGCAGCCCACGCCGCCGACGGCTGTTGACGCCTGCTGGGGCACCAACATCACCGTCACGCTGGTGAGCATGGTGACCAACAGCGCTTCACTGCCGTGCAACGCGACGTTGACGCTGACTTGGCAAGCCGTGGATTGCTGCACCAACGCCGCGTTCTGCACCGAAATCGTAACCCTCATGGACACCAATCCGCCGGTGATGACTTGCGCGAGCAACAAAACGGTGGAATGCGGCACGGCTTGGACCTTCGACCCGCCCACCGCAGTGGATGCCTGCTGCGGCACGAACGTGACCATCACCGTGCTGAGCAACGTCACCGTCACGGCGAGCACTTGTCTGAGCGTTTACACCCGATATTGGATGGCCACCGATTGTTGCACCAATGCCGCGTTTTGCAGCCAGACCGTGACGGTGGTGGATACCACCCCGCCGCAGCTCATCTGCGCGAGCAACAAA
>Ga0209698_10000576_pt1 | contig 42141 bp, 33 predicted proteins | sample LitLauG_LLR_2012_FD_187203 | JGI IMG/M metagenome (GOLD analysis project Ga0209698, IMG submission 187203) | Freshwater sediment microbial communities from Pennsylvania, USA - Little Laurel Run_MetaG_LLR_2012 (SPAdes) (version 2) | ecosystem: Environmental > Aquatic > Freshwater > Creek >... | reverse complement strand
GGGCGGTGGTGGAGAACAACAAGGCACGCAAGGGCAAGAAACTGTGGACGGAAGCCGGCGATGGGGAGCGGATCGGGCTCTACGCCGGATACGACGCGGAGAACGAGGGCCTGTTCATCGCCGACACGATCGAGAAGCACCTGGCGTCCCATCCCCGCGATCACGCCGCGGTGCTGTACCGGACCAATGCGCAATCGCGGCAGATCGAAGAAGCGCTGCGGCGGTACGGACGCAAATACAACGTGGTGGGCGGCTTCAGCTTTTATCAGCGGGCGGAAATCAAGGACATCGTGGCCTACCTGAAACTGGCGGCTTCCAACTCCGACTCGGTGAGCCTGCTGCGCGTGGTCAACACGCCGGCGCGCGGAATCGGCCGCACCACGGTGGACCAAATCGAACGCTACGGGCGCGAGCACGGCACGAACCTGTGGGATTCGATCGAGCGCATCATTGACGACCGGAACCTATCGACGCGTTCGCAGTCGTCGCTGGTGACGTTCCGCAACGTGATTCAAGAACTCTCCCTGGTGGCCAGCACCTCGCCGCTGCCGGATCTGATTCGCTTCATTCTGGACCGCACCGGATACAAGCGGATGCTGCAAACGGAGAAGACGCCGGAATCGGAAGCGCGCCTGGAGAACCTGGACGAACTGATCAATGCCGCGGCCGAGGCGGCCGAGCGCGGCGAATCGACCGCGGATTTTCTGGACCATGCGGCGCTGGTGGCCGACGCCGACGCGTTCGACGAACGGGCGCCGGTCACGTTGATGACGATGCACAACGCCAAGGGGCTGGAGTTCCCCCTGGTGATCCTCTCCGGACTGGAGATGGGGCTGTTCCCCCACAGCCGCTCCATGGATTCGGAGGCACTGCTCGAAGAGGAGCGGAGACTCTGCTACGTGGGGATGACGCGCGCGCGCAAACGGCTGATCCTGACCTGGGCCCGCTACCGGCGGCGCTTTGGGGGCGGCGAGCAGGAGCGGTCGACGCCCTCCTGGTTCCTCGGTGAGGTGCCCCAGAACCTGATCGTGAATCTGGGGCCGCGCGACGAACCCGGCGAAGTGGAGCTTTACGCCGAGCGTTACGACGCGCGGCAGGCGGCGAAGCGCAATACCTACACGGGGAAGACCTACAATTCGCTGGACAACATTTCGCAGTTTTTCGGCGAGCGCGGCCTGCCGTTTAAGCCGGGCCAGGCGGGCGCGCCGCCGAAGCCCGACCTACGGACGCCGCCGCAATTTCCGCGGCCCATCGGCTCGCCGCCGCCCAAGCCGGCCGCGCCTCCCGCGCATCCTCCGCCGCCTCCGCACAAAGTGGCGCGCACGGGCATGACGGTGGTGCACCCCAAGTACGGCACCGGCATGGTGGTGCGCCGCGAAGGCGAGGGCGAAGATGCTAAGATCACAGTGAACTTCCCTCGTTTTGGATTGAAGAAGCTCGTCGAAAAGTACGCAGGACTGAAAAGAAACTGATGAATACCACCAACGTTACCGACAAGACCGAACGCAAGAAACTGAAGCGCGCCGCCCGCAAGAAGGCCGCTCCCAAGGCGAAGCGGGCCGCCGGCGTGGCGCGCGGATCGCAGAAGAAGAAGATCCGTCACCAGGCGCAGGGCCAGCGCAAGCGCTAATCCCACCCGACAAGGCGCCGCACCGTGGGTATTTTCCGGACGAAGAGTATCGATGCACTCATCGCCGCCTCCGAAGAACCGGAGAAGAAGTTACGGCGCAGCCTGGGACCTTGGAGCCTCACCGCGTTAGGGATTGGCGCGGTGATTGGCTCCGGCATTTTCACGGTAACCGGCACCGCAGCCGCGGGCAAAGTCATACCGATTAAGTCGATCCTGGAAGCCACGGTGATCGACCTGATCCTCTCGGGTTCGCACGCGCATTCTCAGTTGGGCCGTCCTGGCGCGGGTCCGGCAATCACGATTTCCTTCCTGCTGGTGGCGGTCGCCTGCGCTTTCGCCGGCCTCTGCTACGCCGAGCTTGCGTCCATGATCCCGATTGCGGGAAGCGCGTACACATACGCCTATGCCATCCTGGGCGAGATTGTGGCGTGGATTATCGGCTGGGACCTCATCCTGGAGTACGCCGTCTCCAACATGTCGGTGGCGGTTGGCTTCTCGGCCTACATACAGGATTTGTCCGACAACCTGTTGGGATGGCATTTGCCGACCCAATTGGCATACCCGCCGTTCCCTGCAGCGGGAGGGCCCTCGGGCTGGTTCAATCTGCCGGCCTTGTTGATCACCATGCTGGTGACGTGGGTGCTGGTCCGCGGCGTCAAGGAGAGCGCGGAGACCAACACCGTGATGGTGATCATCAAGATGACGGCGATCGTGATCTTCTGCTTGGGAGCGGCCAAAGCCGTGAATCCAGCGAACTGGCGCCCTTATGCCCCGAATGGATTCCCGGGTATCCTGACGGGCGCGTCGATTATTTTCTTCGCCTATATCGGTTTCGATTCCGTCTCCACGGCGGCCGAGGAGTGCCGCCACCCGCAGCGCGACCTGCCGATTGGAATCCTCTCTACCCTGGTTGTGTGCACCTTACTGTACGGATCGGTAGCGGTCGTGCTCACGGGGATCGCTCACTACGCCACCCTGGGGACCGATGCTCCGGTTGCGGACGCTCTCAAGGCGCTCGGTTTCAACCGGCTGCGCCTGATCGTCACGGCCGGCGCCCTGATGGGCATGTTGTCCTCGCTGCTGGTTTATCAGTACGGCCAGGCGCGCATCTGGTTCGCCATGTCGCGCGACCGTTTGCTGCCGGCCATGTTCTCCGCTGTCCACAAGCGCTTCCAAACACCCCACATCAGCACCTGGATCGCCGGATTCGCGGTGGGCATTCCGGCCGGAATCTGGGACATCGACACCTTTGCGGAGCTTTCCAATATCGGCACCCTGTTTGCATTCATTCTGGTTTCCCTCGGTGTCATCGTCCTGCGAAGGAAGCAACCGGACCGCCCCCGGTCGTTTAGAGTGCCATTGGTCCCGTGGTTTCCGATGATATCCATCGTCTCCTGCATGGTGCTCATGATGGGGCTGCCACTAAAGACGTGGCTGCGATTTTTCGTGTGGCTGGTCATCGGTTTCACCATCTATTTCCCGTTTGGCCGAAAGCGCAGCGCGCTGGCGGGGGAGTAGGGCGGCACATGCTCCCAACCGGTTATCTAGTTGCAAGGGCGATTTGCGGCCGAATCCTGATGATCCTCGTCAGAACCCTTTGGTCTCCAACACCATCGGACTCGGCCGGGCCTGTGCAATTGGGATCTACGCATCGTTTGGCGCGCTCTTCTTGTGCTATCAGATGTGGCACTTGATCGACGACGGTGAGACTCACGTCTCTCCGGCTAAGGCGGTAGCGGGGCTGCTTGGGCCAGTTCTCGGAACCGTTTGGCTCTTCCGGGTTTTTCCCGGTTTCGTTTTGGAACTCAATGCATATCTCCGCCGCCACAACCTAAGCACCGCAAAGCTTGAATCGGGCTGGTTCATCGCCTTTGCGATCTTCACTGTCGTTTCCTTCGCCCCAACGTTCCCCGGCTTTGGATTCATCTTGCCATACCGGCCTTGACGATCCCTGCCATCGTTATCAACGTGGTCATGCTCGCAAAGACGTGTCGCGCGGTCAATTCGGTGGTTGTGTCCAATCATCGCCCGGCTGTTGATTGATCTGAGGGAAACCAACTGAATATGTACTCAGTTGTCCTGGTGACACCGGGTGAGTTTTTGCAGACAATGAAAGGAGAGGGGATATGAGCAAAAACATCGCCGTTCCCGAGGACCTGTACAACAAGGCCGCCGAATGGGCCGCAAGAGAACACATCTCGGTAGAGTAGAGGAGTTTGTGTCTGCGTTACTGGCAAGCCAATTGGCCGACCGCGAGTACATCGAGACGAGGGCCCAACTCTTCAGCCGCGAGGAGTTCGAGCGTGCCTTGGAGGCGATCCCCGACGTGGAACCGGAGCCCTACGACCGTCAATAGATAGCTTCGGCGATCGACCCAGAAGTTCACCCGAGGAGCGGGAGCACGAAGAAGCGCGCGGAGTGGCCGCCAGCGATCAGCCAAAGCGTCCACGCTACTGGCCCGCCAACGGGTAGGCCAGACTCGCCAGCAACCATTCGCGGTTTTGGCGGACGTCAGACGTCAGCCGGGCGCACAACTCCTGCCGTTGCTCGAACAGCCGGTATCCGGCGGGGTCGCGCAGGTACCCGCGTGCCTGGGGCAGGCGCGCGAACACGGCATCTTCGCCCTCTTCGGCTACCAATCGCTGGTACCGGGCACGGTTGTCGAGCAGCGCCTTCACCAGAAACGGCATCACCAGCGAATAGTCCGCCTGCATGCTTTCGGTAGACTGCAAGTAGGTATCCTTGTCGACCTTGCCCCAAGTGACCGCTTCGGCGGGCGGACAGGAGGAAAGCGAGCCATCGGTCACCGGAGCCGTCACCACCTGCACGTCGAAGTGGTAGCCGCGAACATTGGGGAGCCCTAGCACCTGGCCCAGTGCCGGCTCGGGCTGGAGGTTGTAGTTTTTGGGAACGCCGCCGCCCAGAATCACGGTTCCGAGGGCGTGGACCGGGTGATCGAACAGGCCCCAGCGGTGATAGGCGCAGGCCTCGAAGACCTCGGCGTGGAGATCCAGATCAAAGGCGTAATCCGAGACCAGGCCCGCCTGGCGCATGGCCCAGAGCTTCATGGAATTCAGGAAGACGCTACCGTCTCCCGGAGCGCCCACGAAGATGGGTATGGCGTGCCGGTAGCAGATGGCCAGCAGTCCGGCCGCGACCCCGTTGCGCGCTTCCTGCGCGGCGTAGTAGCGGCCCAGCCGGTAGCGCCATTCGGTGCCGGTCATGCGGTGCTGGAACTCGGGCCGCAGGAGCGCGGCGGTGAGGAAGCGATCCTGATCGAGCAGCACGCCTTCGTCGAAGGCCATGTCGGTGACGCGAATGGTGCCTTGGTCGCGCAGCGCGGCGTCGTCGCTCTGGATGGGCACCTCGTGGATGGGGCCGGATTGGTAGGCGTCCAGGCTGCGATGCCCGTCGTGATAGCAAACGGCGTCGGTGGTGCTCAGGTAGGCCACCCAGCCGGTTTCCAGGAGAGGGATCAGCCAGGTCTGGTGCTGGCCGGATACCGTGACCGGACCAGAGACGGCCAAGGTGAGCGGGCAGCCCATGCCAATGGCGCGATCCAGAATCTGGTAGATCCGGCGCAAGTAGGCCCCGCCGAAAGCCGGCAGGCAATGCAGGAACAACTCGTCCAGGCTTTCGCATTCGTCCACGCGCCGCACCTTCACATAACGGCGGTTCTGTGCACACTCGGGTTTGGTTTCCATCGTTCCTCTTGACCGTAGCACAGAGGAAAGGCACCGCCGCCGGTGGCGCCGACGGCGACCGCTGTGGGCGCGTGATCCGGTGAATACGGAGTAACTACTCGCGAGTGTTTACGAGCTTGCCGTTCTCATCCAAGTGGGGATAAGGGCCGCCGGTCCGGTATTCGTCAATGATGAACTTGTCGTACTGCGGAGTAGGCTCGAAGTACCCGGGGACGCGAAGGTGCGCCTTGCACGCCTCTTCGTTCAGTTCCACGCCAATGCCCGGTGTAGTCGGCACCGTGATGTACCCGTTCTGGATGATCGGCTTGGCCGGCCCGTTCACCAAGTCTGCCCACCAGGGGATGTCCACCGCATGGTTCTCCATGACGATGAAATCCTTGAGGGTGGAAATCATGTGCACCGCCGCCATGCAGCCCACCGGCGACCCGGCGAAGTGGACGGCGGTTGGTATTCCGTACATGGAGGCAAAATCCGAAATTCGCTTGGTCTCGCGTATGCCTCCCGATGTCAACGGGTCGGGATGGATAATGTCCACGGCGTTGTTTTCGATCAGGGGACGGAAACCTTCCTCGAGGCCAAAAAGGCTTTCGCCGGTGTTAATGGGCGTGACCGTCGATTCCTTGATTTCCTTGTAGGCGCGCCAGTTCTTGGGGGCGTCTCCGGAGCCGAGGGTGCCGACCTGGAGCAGATCTTCGGCCCAGGCGAGTTCATACTGCTCGAAGAAGCGGGCGTGGCGAATGGCGTCGTTCACATCGAGAGGACCGAAGTGGTCGGCCGCCAGAGGCTGGTCCCAGCCAATGGCGTCGCGCACGGCTTGAATGTGCTCCCCGTACATCTGAAGTCCCTTGGCGGTGGCTACGCCGCGGGTGTTGAGCCCGCCGGGCCGGTTGCGGATCATCGCGGGCATGATGTCCATCTTGAAAAAGGTGAACCCAGCCTTCTTGCGGGCGATCATGCGTTCGGCATAGATCTTGGGATCACTGCTCTCCGTGGTGTCGCAATAACAGCGAACGCGCGTTCGGTATTGCGAGCCGATCAGCCGCCAGGCGGGCACCCCGTACACCTTTCCTGCAATGTCGTGCAAGGCGATATCGAGCGCGCTGTAGCCGCCCCCAAAACGGCGCTGGTTGGTGAAATTGCGAACCCTGTCGAGGATGGGCTCAATCTCCAGCGGGTTGCGGCCCATGATATGGGGCTTCAGCACCAGCGCCATGCCTTCGTTGCCGGCATCGCGGACTTCGCCGAGGCCGTACACGCCCTGGTTGGTGTCGATGCGGATAATCGGATAATCGTAGTTCGTGGCAATCCGGATGGCCCGCATGTCGGTGATCCGCAACTGGCTCGGCGCCGAGTTCCGGTTTACGCCGCCAGACTGGAGCGGCTGCCCGCCGGCGGTCTGATCGGCCAACGCCGATCCAAGTGCGGCGGTGCCCGCCATCATCTGGAAAATGGTCCGCCGCTTCACACCCGATTTGGGATTCGGCATAGTAGTCTCCTTGCGGTTTACGGTAACGGGCAGACGCCGATTTGTCAATCGAACAGGCCTTAACATCTGAAACTCCCTTGACTCGGATGATGCCGGTTGATAGAATTCGACCGACTCGATTTCAGGCGTCTCGCATTAGAAGAAGGAGGCCCGTTATGCGCATACTAGCGGCCATACTCGCACTCGCCTCGTTCGCGCTTGCGCAGGATACGCGAACAGCCACCCTGGTGGGCACCGTGACGGACAACACCGGCGCAGCGGTACCGAAGGCAACGGTCAACGCTACCAACGTTCAGACGCAAGTGGCTTCGCACGGCGAAACCACCGCGGAAGGCAACTACTACATTCCCTTCCTCAACATTGGGGAGTATGAAATTACGGTGGAAGCCGCCGGCTTCAAGAAGCTCGTCCGCAGCGGCATCAGTCTGCAGGCGGGGTCGACCATCAGGATTGACGCGCAGCTCGAAGTCGGCGCTCTCAGCCAGTCCGTTGAGGTGACGGCGGCGACCCCTCTGCTGGCGACCGATTCGGCCGCGGTCGGCGGATTGGACGATGCTAAAAAGGTTCACGAGACGCCCATGCTGCAGTCCAAGCCCCAGCACCTCATGTATTACATGCAGGGGTCGACGGCCCTGAACGATGGTTCGTATCACATCCTGGGCCAGCCGGCGGCGCTGATCAACTACACCATCGATGGCGCCAGCGTCAAACAGTCGATCCGCGCGGAAATCGGTGAAACCAACACCTCGATCACGCCTCCGGTGGATTCGATCGCGGAGGCGCAGGTGTGGACCACCGGCATTCCGGCCGAAGTCGGCCACGCCGCCGGTGGAGCGTACAACATGGTCTTGAAGAGCGGGACCAACCAACTGCATTTTGCCGCGGAGGAACGTTACATCCACAAGGCTTTCATCTACCGGTCCTATTTCCAGCAGAGCGTCGCGAATATCGATACCGCTCCGTTCGAATATCATAATTTCGACGCGGTGCTCGGCGGACCGGTGGCAATTCCCAAGGTCTACAACGGAAGAAATCGGACTTTCTTCTTCCTCGCCTACCGGCTCGACTACGATCACGAGGCCAACACCTCGACCACCTCCACTCCGGACCAAGCCATGCTCAACGGAAACTTCTCGTTTGGCGGCTTGGGATATCCGATCTATGATCCCAAGACCATCGTTTGCGGCAACGCCAACGGCTGCGCCAGCGGCACCGGCTGGACCGCCGCGCCGTTCCCGGGCAATCAGATCCCCCAGAACCGCTTCGATCCGGCCGCGGTTAAATTTCTCTCGTTGAAGCCCTATCAGCTCCCCAATACGGCGGGATTCTACAGCAATACGGGGCCGAACAACAACTACAGCGACCTGACTCACTACCTGTCCGACCGGCAAGGTCACGTCGCCAAGGTCGATCAGCAGATCTCCAATAGTGACCGGCTATTCGTGCGATATGCCTGGAACAAGTTCCGGGTAGTGGTGGGCCGCAACCAGGTTCAGTACGCGTGGACCCTGATCGACAACGCCGCCTTCAGCTACGGGCTGCGCGAACCGATTGACGAACGCAATGTGGTGTTAAGCGAGATCCACAACTTCGGACCGGTGATGGTGAATGAGCTGCGCCTGGCCTACCAGCGGCGCAACGACACCAACACTCCGCTCTCGCTCAACCAGAACTGGGCGGGCACGCTGGGGATTCCTGGCGTAGGGCCCCAGACGTTTCCCGGTTTGGTCAGCACCGGAGGCAGTTCGGTCACCTGGACCGCCAACCCCGGCGGGTACCGGCGGACGCTCAACGAAGATTTCCAGATCGCCGACAATCTCACCCGCATGCGCGGCACGCACACGCTCAAGTGGGGATACCAGGGCATCCTGACCCGCGAAAACGACGTCGCCTCGGTGCAGCCCTCGGGGGTCTTCAACTTCGGCACCGCCGGAAGCGGCCTGCCGAACACTCCCAACACCGGTAATTCGTTCGCCTCGTTGCTGCTGGGAGCGGTGAGTTCAGCGAGCTTTACCAACCTGGTGGCTAACTATCTGCCGCGCTGGTGGTCGCACCAGTTCTATTTGCAGGACGACTGGCGGGCCACGCACAATCTGACGTTAAGCGTCGGGGTGCGCTACAGCTTCGAAACGCCGGCGAACACGAAGTGGGGATACAAGTCTCAGTTCGACCCCAGCGTGGCCGATCCGCTGACCGGCCTGATGGGAGCGATCACCCATCCGAAGGGTACGGTCTACAGCACCGATCGGAACAACTTCGCGCCGCGCATTGGGATGTCGTGGAATTTCCGGCCGAAGTTTGTGTTTCGCGGGTCCTTTGGCATGTTCACGCAGGACGTTCTGCCGCAACTTGGGCAGGAGGAATACACCGCGCAGGCGGTGGTGCAGCAGCCGGCCGGAAACCCGAACCCGGCTTTCTTTTTGTCGCAAGGTCCGGGGAACATCGCCTATACCATTAACCCATCGACCGGCACCGCCAATTTCATCGGCACCAACTACAGCGGCCGCGGCGCCACGTACATCGACCCGCATCTACGCAACCCCTACACCATGACCTGGTCCGCCGGGTTCCAGTGGGAGTTCCATCCCAATACACTGGCTGAGGCGGTTTATCAGGGGTCGGCCGGCGTGGGTGTCATCGGCACCGCCAACATTAATGTGTTGCCGCAGTCGATTTATAGTTCCACGAACACCACGTTGCTCAACACAGTCTACTCGGCGACCCAGAACTACCTGGCCTACCCGCAATTCGGGAGCATCACCGAGACCAGCAACTTCGGCCACACCACCTATCACGCGCTCAGCACCCGCGTCGAACGGCGATTCAGCAACGGCCTTTCGTACAACTTCCTGTTCACCTGGAGCAAGAACCTGACCGGAGGCGCCGGCAGCGGCTGGCAGTATTACGATTGGGCGTTAACTAAGGGCCCTGCCAGCAACGACATCAAGTATCAATTCGTCAGTCAGGCGTCGTACGACCTGCCGCTCGGCAAAGGCCGGGCGCATCTCAACCGCGGGGGCATTGTGGAGATGATTCTCGGCGATTGGACCGTGACTACCATCCAAAGTCTGCGGACCGGTCAGCCGGTGACGTTTAGCATGGCGGGCAGCCCGTATCGCTACCTGCCCGGCGAGACGCAGCCAAGTATCGTGGCGGGCCAGGCTGTCAACGTGGCGAATTACGCGGTCGGGCCGAATCTATGGCCGCAATCCAACCAGAATCCGTGGTTCAACATCAATGCCTTCTCCTACCCGGCAGCATTTATGGGGGGCAATGCCGGTGTGGGGATCGGGCGGGCCGGCGGAGTCTGGTGGCCGCAATACTCGATCACCAAGAGTTGGGCTTACAAGGAGCGATATAAGATCACACTGCGGGCGGACACACACAATCTGTTCCCCAAAACCCGGGCCTTCCTTAGTCCGAACTCGACTGTGAATATTGTCAGTCCACAGACATTCGGCAGGTTCGCCCCAGCCACCGGCTACAGCTTTAGCAACTGGTACACGCCAAACCCGAACTTCCAGGGTGTGCTACGACTCGAGTTCTAGCGTCCAGGATGCGGCGAGATGCAGAAAATTACAACAGGAGAAAAGGATCTAAGTATGATTTTCTTCTTGAATCTGGTATCAAACGGCGGGAGAATTGCGTAGTAGCCAAAATCGGAGTCCCGCTCATGCCGTCTTCGACAGACGGAGAAGGGAGATTTATGATGGTCCGTACGAGGATTTTTCTCGCGGCATTCGTCTTGTTTTGTGCGATCGCCGCAAACCTACCAGCGCAATCCATTTACGCAACATTGACCGGAGTGGTGTCCGATCCGTCGCAGGGCCTTGTGGTGCAGGCGACCGTTCGACTGCGGGACGAGGGCTCCGGCTCGCTTCGCGACACCGTCACCAACAGCCAAGGCTATTACACGTTCGCCTCCGTTCCGGTTGGCACGTACGAGCTGACTGTCGAAATGGCGGGCTTTGAAACCTACAGGGAATCGCACATCGCCCTTGGCGGCGGCGAAAAGCGCAATGTGAACGTGACACTCAAGGTCGGTAGTGCGACCGAGACGGTGATGGTCAGCGGCACTTCCGACCTGCTCGTCCCTGTCGACTCGGGCGAAAAGTCGGCGACCCTGAACACCAGACAACTGGAGAATTTCGTCCAGGTAGGAAGCAATGCCGCCGAGTTCATCAAGATGATGCCCGGATTCGGCATCCAGAATGGAACCGCCAACGGCGCGAACTACAACGGGGCGACGATCGGTATCAACGCCAACGGCAACGCCGGCAGCCAGAGCCCGTTGAACAACGCGTACGCCTACAATGGGCTTCCCAGCAACACGTTGGATATTACCGCGGACGGGGCGCACGTGTCCGACCCCGGTTGCAACTGCGACACGCCGGTCAATCCCAATGCCGACATGATCGCCGAATTCAAGATCACGATGTCCAACTTCAGCGCCGAAAACCAGAAGGGCCCGGCGGTGCTCAGCTCGGTGGCCAAATCAGGCGGTCAGAAGTTTCACGGATCGGGATTCTTCTATGCCAGGAACTACGTTCTGAACGCCAACGACTGGCTTTCCAACGTGAGCGGGCAGCCGCGCCCGCAGAACAAGTACTACTACCCGGGTGGCACACTCGGCGGCCCGCTGTTCATCCCGGGCACCGGCATTAACAGGAGCCACCAGAAGCTCTTCTTCTTTACCGGGTACGAGTATTTCTACCAGATTCTTGACACCGGGCTGTTGCGGGCCGAGGTACCCACGGCGGGGATGCTCCAGGGCAATTTCTCGCCCGCGGAACTGGCCAAGCTGGGCAACATTTCGGCTTCCGGTTCGCCCCCCGGCCAAATCAACTCGAGGAACGCTGCGCTGTATCCAGGCGGAATCATTCCGACCCAAGCGATCGACACCAACATGCTGGCGCTGATGAAGCTATATCCGGCGCCGAACTCGGATCCCAACATCACCGGCGGGTACAACTGGACCAACGATCTGACCTTCTCGCAGAATAACCACCAGTGGATGACGCGCGTGGACTACAACATCAGCGACTCCACGAAGCTGTTCGTCCGCTACAACCTGCAGCGGGAAAAGCAACCCTTCCCCATGCAGTTGTGGTCGACCGCTACCACGCAACAGCTTCCCTACCCGACGCCGGTGATCGGCAAGAACCGCTCCGACTCGGTAACCGCTTCGCTGACGCACGTGTTCAGTCCGACCATGACCAACGAGTTCGTCTTCGGATACACCTTCATCGGTTTTCCGAACGTGTTTGAGGATCCGTCGAAGGTGGACCCCAGCAAGGTCGGGTTTAACTACAAGCTCCTTTACAAGAACGGAGTCGCCCAGATCCCCAATTTCGGCGGCGGATCGGAAGCCTCGCAGATCAACAATTATGGCGGCTTCGAGATTGGCGGCCCATCCGCGGGTCTGTATGCGAACAAGTGGATGCCCAGCGTCAGCGATACGGTAGCCAAGGTCTGGGGCAGGCACACCCTGAAGGCGGGTGTCTTCTACGAGTGGATCCGGAACGCCCAGCCGGCGAGCAACGCCTCGATGGGAAACCTGCGGGTCAGCAACGGCAATTCCAACAGTCTCGGCAATGACTATGCCGATATGCTGATCGGCAACCTGAACACCTTCCAACAGTACTCGTTTAACCGAGTCAACGACATCTCGTACAACACGTATGAGGGCTTCGTGCAGGACTCCTGGAAGGTGAATAGACAGCTCACGCTGGAACTCGGCATTCGCCTGACTCATTTTACGCCATGGATCGACAGGCTCGGCTACGGGTTTTCCATCTACGATCCCAGCCAGTACAACACCAGTTGCGTGCCCACCCAGTATTGCGGCTTCATCTGGAACAAGAGAAGTTCCAGCGTTCCGATGGGTGGATTCCCGACCCGGGCGATGTTCTACCAGCCACGATTCGGCGTGGCCTACGATCTCTTCGGCGACGGCAAGACCGTTCTGCGCGGGGGTTGGGGCATGTATTACTTCCACTCCGGACAGTTCACCACCGGGCTGGATGTCGCCGCTGGCGTGCAGACCATCACGCTCAGCAACAATCAGGGCGTCGGCACCACTCCGTGGGTTGTGGGTGGTTCGGCCACCGCCACGCCGCTGATGGCGCGTGAACTGGATACGCTGAACTTCTCGAGCGCCGCTCTCTCTCCGGGCGCCGTCGATAAGGGCGACGACAAGCAACCGCTGACCCGGAGTTACAGCTTCACCATCGCGCAGGGCATGCCGTGGTCGAGTATGCTCGAAGTTGCTTACGTAGGCAACCAAAGCACGAACCTGCTCAACACCTCGGGCGGCCAGGGCGCCAACGTCAATCTGGTGCCGATCGGCGCGATGCTCTCGTCGAACAATGGCGGCGTCGATCCCAATGTCCTCACCGCCAACAACTTCCGGCCCATCAAAGCCTACTCGGATATCAACCTGGCCACCCACAACCTCTACGCCAATTACAATTCCATGCAGGTGACGTGGGCCCGCGCCAGGGGACGTTACACTCTCAACTTGAACTACGCCTTCGCGAAAGCGCTGGGGTTCATCAACCCCTCTTATGACTCGTTTAACCTGGCGAACAACTACACCGTGCAGGGCAGTAACCGCACGCACATTTTCAACATCGCTTACTCCGTCGAGCTGGGTAACCCGGTGAGGAACAAGCTGGCCGGCGGGTTCGTCAACGGATGGCAGATTTCCGGCATCACCCAGGTGCAGAGCGGCGCCAACCTCACCGGCAACCGGGGAGAGAATTTCGGTCTGAACCTCAACAGCTATAAGATTCCCGGCACGACGTTCAATGTCAGCAGCGCGTCGCTGCTGGGCACGAACAATATTGCGCTTCACCCGTTGGTTACCTGCGATCCGACGGCGAATCTGGCGCCCCACCAGTACATCAACGGGGCCTGCTTCGCCATCCCGACGCAGATCGGCCAGAACGGTCCAACGACGTTGCCGGTGATCTACGGGCCGGCCTTCTTCAACACTGACTTGGGCCTATTCAAGAACTTCCAGATCAAGGAGAGGATGAAGCTGCAGTTCCGGGCTAACGGGTACAACTTCATCAACCATCCTCTGTGGTCCTTCAATGGCAATACCAACCTGACTCTGGGGTACAGCGGCGCCACCGGGCAACTCAACGCGCCGACCTTCGGTTACGTGACGCAGAAGCAGGGCCACCGCGTGGTGCAGCTTGCGGTGAAGTTTATCTTCTGAGAATTGGGACCGGCTGACCCGGTACACGCAGGCGTTAGGATCACGTCGACCACACGGGCTCCGAGGCGCGGGTTCGCCAAGACCCGCGCCCTGAGGCGCCAGCGGTGTCGTCTGACGCCACGGATGGCGGCTCTGAGTTGATTGCTTCATTCCTGACTGTGGCCCAGGTGCGCCAAGGCGCCCTGGATGCGAACCGGGCGGACGCATGGTTGCAGCCACGGCCCTGGTGCTCTCGGCGTTCGTCCGGCTGCCCACCTACTTCTGAGGTTCATCCACGGTCACGACCTGATCGGCCGCTACACTCTTAAGCGTCTGCTGTATTCCGCTGGGCCAGCGGATTTCGACAGAACCAATCGTAGCTTCCTGGCCCAGTCCGAAATGAACGCGTTTGTCGCTGGAAGACATGAACCCTACGCTGACGGCCACGTGGTTGTACAGGACACGGCCGGATGAGGTGGTCAGTTTGACCTTGGCGCCGATCGCGTCGCGCGCGCTTTTGTGCCCGACCAGATTCAATATCAGCCAGTGATTACCGGTGCCGGCGGTGTTCATGAGGAGGCGCGGCTGTTCGTTCAGCGAAGTCACCACAATGTCCAGCGCCCCGTCGTTGTTCAAATCGCAGAACGCCGAGCCGCGCTGGTAGCCTTTATGTAAGAAGTCCTTACCCATCTCTTCGGAGACGTCCACAAACGACTTGCCGTCCACATTTTCGAACATGGTGTCGTGCTGCGGAGACCTGGCGTTCATCATGTCCACATCGCCGTTCGAAGAGTAGATGTCTTTCCATCCGTCGTTGTTGTAGTCGATGAAGCCGGTGCTCCAGCCCGAGTAGGCCATACTCAGCTTCCGGATCTGCCCGAGCGAGGAATAGTAATCGAACAGGTTGCCACGATTTCGCAGCAGTTGCCAGACCTGACCCATCAGGTTGTTGTAGAAGATGTCCACCTTCCCGTCGTTATTAAAGTCCTTGGCATCGGACCCCATCGAAGAGCCAACTTGTGCGTTTTCGTTGTAGGCCACGCCGAGTTCCAGCCCCTTTTCCGCGAAGGTCCCGTCTCTCTGGTTAATGAACAAAGAGTTGGGCTCGGTGTCGTTGGCGATGAACACGTCCATCCATCCGTCGTCGTTGAAGTCGGCGATGGAGACCCCCATACCTTTGCCCGGCGCCGCGGCCAACCCCGCCTTCGCGGTCACATCCACGAACCTGCCCTTGCCGAGATTACGGTAGAGCCGTGGGGGAACACTGGGATAGCGCCGTGGATCGCAGTAGTAGTCGCGATCGCTCATCATGCAGCGGGCGTCCGTCTTCGGGTTCCAGAGGGTGTAGTCGGAAACGATCAGATCCAGCAGTCCGTCATTGTCGTAGTCGAACCATGCGGCAGCGATGCTGAGCGTACCGGCCGGCTTACCGCCGATGCCGGAGGCCGCGGTCACGTCCGTGAAAGTCCCGTCCCCGTTGTTATGGTACAGGGCGTTCCGGCCGATGCTGCAGAGGAAGAGATCTTCGAAACCATCGTTGTCGTAGTCCCCCACCGCCACACCGAAGTTGAAATCGAGCTGCTCTCCGGTAAGGCCCGCCCGGGCGGTGACGTCTTCAAAAGTCCCGTCACTTTTCTGGTGCAGGAGGCAGTTGAAAAAGGAAGGGTCGGTCTTCTTCAGTTCCGGCAGTTTGGCGCCGTTGGTGAAAAAGATGTCGATTCTGCCATCGTTATCGAAATCGAATGTAGCCACGCCGCCGCACATCGGCTGCGGAAAGTATTTTCGGCCAGCGAAGCTGTTGTGGGTAGTGTAGGAAATTTTCGATCTCGGAGCGACGTCCATAAAACCAGGCCGCTTCCCGGGCTGGGCGGGCCGCGCCGGTACGAGTGCCAGGAGCCATACGGCAAGCGTTCCGGCAGCCAACGGGACCAGCGCGCGCCTCATTCGATTTTCTCTTGAGACCGGGCGGCGCGCTGTTCCATGGTCAATTTCTGGGCGAGCGCTTTCTCGCGATCGCCGTCGGCTTTGCGCTGCAGGCGATAGTAGACGGCAGCCAGCGAGATGTGCGCCTCCACGAACTGCGGTGACTCCTTGACAATGGCCTCCAGCCCGGAGCGCGCTTGATCCAGGCGGCCCGCGCCAAGGTCAACGGCGGCGAGTTGAAAGCGCGCGCCCGGATCGCGAGGCCGAACGCGCAACGCCCGGTCGAGAAGGCGGCGCGCGCCATCGTAGTCCTGGTCCAGCTTGAGCAGGGCGCCCAGATTCAGATTCGACTCGAAATCGTTCGGATTCTCTTCGAGTTCCTTCTGAAACTCCAGGCGGGCGGCCGCCGTGTCGCCGGTCTGGATGTGGGCGCGGCCGAGGTAGGAGTAAAGGTCGGGCAAGCGGGGGTTCAACTGCGCGGCCTTTTCGAAATCGGCGATCGCGGCCTCGTATTCCATGGCATTCAGGCGGGCGGTTCCCAATAGAAGATGGGCCTCCGCCGAGTCGCCGTTGATCAGGATGCGATTGATCATCTGCTGGCCGCGCTCGACCTGCCGGTCGCGCAGCAATGCCGTCCCCAGCAGATACGCAATTGCCAGGTCACTCCGATCCCCTTCTGCGATTGGCGTGAGCAGGTCAATCACCTTGCGGTCTTCACCCTGGCGCAGCCAGCAATCGGCCAGCAGCAGCATGATCTGCCGGTCGGCCGGCTGCTCGCTGTGCAGCGCGGAGAGCAACGCCGCTGCCTCGGAGATCTGGCCCGGCTTGTAATGAGCCAGAGCCAAATTCAGTCGGATGTGTGGATCTCCGGGACGGCGTTTGAGCGCTTCCCCATACGCCACGATCGCTTCCTGGTAACGTCCGGTGCTGGCCAGGGCTACGCCCAGATTGGAGCGAGCGTCCACCGCATCGGGCCGGAGTTTCAAGTATGCCCGGTATTGCGGAATCGCACGCTCCAGTTGGCCTGCCTGGTGCAACGCCATCGCCTGCTGCAGGATCCGCTCGGGAGTCTCCTGCCCATGGGCCGCATAGCAGCACAGCGCCAGGGCCATTCCTGCTTGGAAGTGTAGCATCGGCGTCCAAGACCCTGCGTTGAACAATCCCCAGAGCCATGATATCTCCCAGGCTCTCCCGATGCCACCGCTGTCCGCCGCAACCCGGACAACCTGCCGCATTCAGCCGCTGGTGTGTTCAGTCCACCCCCCGAAGGTGAAGAGACTCCTGCCGGCGGCTATGCTGACGTATTGCCTGCCGCCGGCGCTGAACGTCATGGGAGAAGCCTTCAGATTGCTACCCATGGCGAAATGCCAAAGCGCTTTGCCGGTCTTCGCGTCAAGGCCGACGAGGTCGCCATCGTCGTCGGCCGAGAAGACAATTCCGCCGGCCGTCGAGACGGTCCCAGCCCACATCAGCGTCGGACCCGGCATGGGGAACTCCCAACGCAGCTTGCCGGTCTTCATGTCTAGCGCGCGCAGATAGAACTGGCCCGGCTCGCCAGGGATGAGCGTGTGCCCGGTTCCACGGAATCCGCTGTTGGGAGCGGGAGGCTGCGACGAGCTGTAGTAGTTTTCGCACTGCTCGAGTGCGACCACGTAGAACAGGCCGAGATCCGGATTGAGAGACGGCGACCACCAGTTGGTAGCGCCGTGCACCGTGGGGCAGACCCGCACGCCGGCCGGCGAGGGGTCGGTGTTTGGCTTGACGATCGGGCGGCCGTTGGCGTCGATCCCAGCCGCCCAATTGAGCTGCTTGACGAACGGCTAAGCCAGCAGAAACTGCCCGGTGCCGCGATCCAGGATGTAAAAAAAGCCATTGCGATTGGCCTGAACCAGGAGCTTTCGCTGGCGCCCGCGAAATTCCTTGTCGAGCAGCACGGGAACCTCGTTGGGGTCCCAATCGTGCGTGTCGTGCGGCACGAACTGGAAGTACCATTTCATCTTGCCGGTGTCGGCGTCAAGCGCCAGCACGCAGTCGGAGTAGAGATTGTCGCCGGGCCGGTCGCCTCCAAAATCGGGCCAGGGATTTCCGGTAGGCCAGTAGAGGAGATTGAGGCTTGGATCGTAAGCGCCGGTGGTCCACGCCGGCGCTCCGCCGTTCTCGAGCGGGAAATTGCCCCAGGTGTCCGAACCCGGCTCGCCCTTACGCGGGACCGTCCACACGCGCCAGGCTTCCTGCCCGGTTTCCGCGGAGAGGGCGGAGATGAAGCAGGTCCGGCCGGAGGAAGCTACGCCGACCACGATCTTATCCTTGACGGCCAGCGGCGCGCCGGTGCAGGAATAGCCGGAACCTGAGGCCGCGAACTCCCGGTCCCAGACCACGGCGCCGCTGGTGCGCCGCAGGGCGAGCAGGTGGCAATCGGCCGTAGCGAAGTAAATCCGGTCGCCCAGGATGGCGACGCCGCGATTGACACCCGTGCGCCGCGCGCCTTCAGCGCGGAAGTGCCAGATTTCGCTGCCGGTCATGGCGTCCAGCGCGAAAACCTCGTTCGGGATGGTGGCGTACATGACGCCCTGGTAGACCAACGGAACGGTTTCGAGATCGCCGGTCCCCGGGAATTGGCGCACCCATTTGGGGGCCAGGCGCGAAATCGAGCGCGGATCAATCTCGGTGAGCGGGCTGTGCCGGTGCGCCGCGTAATCGCCGATGTAGGTGAGCCAGTCCTGACTCGGCGTAACGGTCGCACCGGGCGTGGCCACGGGGGCAATTGCCGAGGGCACTGCCGCCGGGCCGCTCCATTTAGACGCGCTCCCACACTCGGAATCGGTCCCGGCCGCTCCCGGCATCGCCACCCTGCCTGCCCCGGCCAAGCCGGGAAGCCGGCTCGCACTGGGAAGAAATCGCCGGCTGATGGCTGGTTTAGTTTGCCTTGTGGTTGTGGCGGGAGCCGGCGCCTGGATTTCCAGTCGCATGGCTTGGAATGCTGCCGGTGTTCCCATCGAGTCTCTCGCAGTCTTGCCGCTGGAGAACCTGTCGGGCGACCCGGCGCAGGATTATTTCGCAGAGGGGTTCACAGATGAACTGATTACTGCGTTGGCCAGAATCCGTTCCGTGACGGTGATTTCCCGCACGTCGGTGATGCAGTACAAGGGAGTGCATAATAAGTCCCTGCCCCAGATTGCCCGCGAACTCGGCGTCATGGCAGTGGTGGAAGGAACGCTCGTGCGTGGCGGCATCGGGTCCTAGTCACGGCACAACTGATTGAGGCGAGGACGGACCGGCACCTCTGGGCGGACCGCTTCGAACGCGATTCGGGGGATGTCTTGCTCCTGGAAAATGAGATCGCCAAAGCCATCGCGGAGCAATTGCGCGGCAAGCTCAATCCCGAGGAACAGAGCCTCTTCCGTGCCAACCCAGTCGACCCAGCCGCACACGAGGCCTATCTTCAGGGACTCTACCTCTGGAACCGGCGCACTCCGCCGGCTTTGCACGAGGCGATTCGATACTTCACCGAGGCCATAGACAGAGATCCTCAGTTCGCGCCAGCATACGCTGGACGAGCCAACGCTTATACCGTGCTCGGTAGCTGGGCGTTTGAAGCGATTCCGCCGGCGGAGGCGTTGCGAAATGCCAAACGAGATGCGGAGAGAGCCGTGCAGTTGGATGGGAACAGCGCCGAGGCCCATACGGCCCGCGCCGTGATCCGGCAGGTTTACGAATGGGATTGGCAGGGCGCGGAAACGGAGTTTCGGCGGGCCATCGCCCTTAGCCCCAGCTACGCAACGGCGCGGCAGTGGTATGGGCATGATTTGTGCGACTTTGAGCGGGTCGAGGAATGCCTTGCCGAGACCAATCACGCGCACGCCCTCGATCCCGCCTATCTGGTGGCCGCGGTGGACGTGGGGTTCAGGCTGTACGGGGCGCGGCGTTAGGCGGAGGCGATCGCTCCCATTCGGAGGGTCCTCGAATTCAATCCGGATTTCGCCCTTGGGCACGTTTACCTCGGTCAGGTCTACGAAGCCAATCGGATGTTTCCTGAAGCCTTGGCGGAATTGCGCAAGGCTGTCGAGTTGTCCGGCGATGCCCCCAGGAACATCGCCGCGCTGGGCCACGCCTACGCGGTTTCCGGCCAGCCGGCGGAGGCGCACAAGGCGCTGCAAAAGTTGGACCAACTCGCCAAGGGGCGATATGTATCCGATTACGGCCGGGCTCTGATCTGTGCCGGGCTGGGGGAAAACTCCCGGGCGGTAGCATGGCTGGAACGGGCATGTCAGGAGCGTTCCTCGTGGATGGTGAAATTGAAAGTCGATCCTCGACTCGACCCATTGCGCGCCGACGTGGGTTTCGCTGATCTGGTACGACGGGTCGGCCTGGCCCCATAGTATCTGTCGGGGCAGCCGCAGTCTTCAAGGTGGTCCGATCCATTGCCTGGCGGGAAATGCCGAAGGTGGCCAAGGAGCGCCGGGCGCCGATCGATCTGTAGGCGGAGACTGCCGCAATCCAGAGGGTCGCGCTACCAGTCCACGCGGATGCCGAGTTGGATGATGCGGGCTTCCAGCACCGTCGAAGTCGGCGGGTAGAGGGCCGGTAGCGTGGGCACGCCGAGCGACGTGGTGGGGACCGAGGTGTTCAGCGAGGTGATGTTTTTGTGGTTGAAGATGTTGTTAGCCTCGGCCAGGATCTTCGGGCGGATGCGCTCGTGAATCGTGAACAGGGTGCGGGTATACCGGGCGTCGATCTGGAAGACGCGCGGGCCCCGCACCGTGTCGCGCCCGATGTACAGCGGCCGCTGGCTGCCGGTGCTGCTGTCGCCGTTCAGCGGCGAAAAAGAACTGGTGATGTTCTGCTGGTCGCCGGATGAGATGTTGCTCAGCAGCGTCAACTGGTTGCCGTTGGCGAGATGCTTCAGGACGCCGTCCGTCATCTTGAACGTGGGCGCCAGCACGATGCTGGCGTTGAAGGCGCTGGGGCGGTTGACCAGGCTGTTGCCGCGGTCGCGGCCGCGCCAGGTTGGGTCCTCGATCGTGACGTTCTGTTCGAAGCTATTGGCGTCCGGCGCATCGCTGATGGTGTGGGACCAGGTGTAGGATGCGTCCATGAGGATGCCCGCGGTCAGCCGGTGCGTGTAGTGGACGAGCATCGCGTTGTAGTCGGAAATGGCGCCCACATCCTGCAAGATGATGGCGTTGAACTGCGGAAACAGCCGCGTGCCGGCATTGACTGCCGTCGAGAAGACCGGCCGGCCATCCGCCAGGAAACTGACGGGATTGATGAGATTCATGTCGCGCAGGAAGCCCTGCTCGCGGCCCGCGGTGTGAACGTAGCCCAACGTGAGCGCATCGTTGTTGGTCAACTGGCGGGTGATTTGCAAGCCCGCGTTGATGGTGTAGGCATTACGAAAGCTGGGCGTGGTAGCGGTAATGCTGGGAATGCCGGGCGTCGCGCCGGGCACAGACGCCAGGATCGCCGGGAAGGCCGGCGCGCCCGGCGAAGTGGGCGAGAGCGATGCCGTGAAACTGCGGGTGGAGCCGTCGTTGTTGAGCGCGTTGTACCAGAGGTTGGTGGGCGGGGCTTCGAAGAAAATGCCGCCGTTGGCGCGAACCACCGTCTTGGAGTCGATGCTCCAGGCCAGCCCGAGGCGCGGCGCAAAGTTCTTCGAAGGAGTATGGAAACTGCGGGTGTACACGAACGGGGCGTTGGCCTCGCCGTTGGGCGCCATGAAACGGTCGTAGCGCACGCCATAGATCGCCAGCAGGTTGGGCCGGATCTGCCAGCTATCCTGCACATAGAAATCCACGAAGTTCGACTTATACGAGTAACCCGGCACGCCCAGAACCGTGGAGTAAGACGAGTAAAGAAACGGGTTGGCGCCGGACTTCGCCGCCAGGTAATTGGCGATGCTGGAGAACGTGTAGGTGTTGGTAACCGGGCTCACCTGGTTATCGTTGTTCTCCTGCCAGCCAAAGCCCGTTTTCATGGTGTGCGCTCCCTTGACCCAGGTGAAACCGTCGCTGAAGCTGGGGATCTTCTCGGCGAACTTGTCGCCAAAGAAACCCGGGCCGTAGCCGTTGAAGGTGGCCACGCCGGTCACGGTAATCCGGGGTCCGGGCCCATCGCCGGGGCTGGCCACGTGCGCTTCGTTGCGGTAGGGCCAGGAGGCGCGCAGTTCGTTCAGCATGGTGGGCGAAAAGGCTGAGAGCAGTTGCACGCCGGCGATGTGGGCGCGGTCGTGGAAGTCCTCGGCCACATCCAGGGCATTGGTGCCGCCCACAGCCGTGTTGTAGGGGTACTCGTTGCGGAAATAGTTGTAGCGGACGAAGACCTGGTGCTTGGGGTTGATGATCCAATCGGCGCGCAGGTTGAGAAACTGGGCGTGCTGCACGGCGGGCGCGGTATTCAACAGGCTGGGGTCCAGGCCGATTTGCGCGGCCGAGGCCGGATTAATCGTGTTGGGCGAAGGCAGGCCGCGCAGCAGGTGTTCGTAGCCGCCGAAGATAAACAGCTTGTCCTTGATCACGGCGCCACTGGCGTTGACCGCATAGTCGTGCAGGTCGATCACGGGAGCCGGCTTGTTTGAGGCCAGCAGAATGGTGCGCGCGCTGGCGTCGGTGGGGCGGCCGATAAAGTAGAACTCGCCGTGGGCCTGATTGGCGCCCGAGTTGGTGATCACGTTGAAAATGTTTCCCGAGGTGCCGCCGAATTCCGGCGCGAAGCTGTTGGAGACCGTCTGGACCTCGCGCACGTAAATGTCGGAAATGGGAAACAGGCGAAGGCCGTAGCGGTCGCTCTCGGTGTTCACCATGCCATCCATCTGGTAGTTGATGCGGTCCAGCAGGCCATTGGTGTTGATGGTGCGCGGTATGCCCAGTTCCGGATTCGGATGGCCGCTGACTCCGGGCTGGAAGATGACGAAGTTATACGGGTTGCGGGAAGTGAGCGGCAGGTTGTCCACCTCGGCGTGGTCGATGGTGCGGCCGGTGTTGACCCGCGAAGGCTCAATCACCGGGGCGCCGGCGATGACATCCACCGTGGTTGTCACCGAACCCACCTTGAGTTGGACTTCGAGCACGGCCTCAGTGCCGGCACCCAGGACCACGTTGGTGTAGCGCTGGGTTTCGAAGCCTTCCTTCCGGACCGTCACCGTGTAGCCGCCCAGCGGCAGGTTGGGAATGACGAAATAGCCTTCGTCGTTGGAAGTGAAATCGCGGGAAAAACCGGTGGCGTCGTTGGCCGCGGTGATGTTGGCTTTGGGAACCGTGCTGCCCGCGGAGTCCGTGACCCGGCCGCGAATGCTGCCGTTGATCGCCTGAGTTTGAGCGAAGGCGGATGGGCCGAAAAACACTGCGAAAAGCACAAACGAAAGCAGACCTTTGTGTGCCATGGCTTACAACCCCCAATCCATTTTTGTTGATACTTTACCATGGAAAGCCAGGGGCCTGGATGGCAGCGAATTCGATGGGGGCCGCAACTGCACATGGGATTGGGCCGCATACGTTCTGGCAGACGCGAGTGGTCTTATCCACACTCTGGTCTGAAACGTGAGTGGTCCAGTAGACTCTCAAGATAGCCATAGCAGTACCAAAAAGTGGTACTCAATCGAACATCAACTACCGGGCTAGTATTGAGTTAACGGCACCGATGCCTGTATGCTGTCATGCATACCGAAGACGTAACGGAGGCCCTTGACCAAGCAAAAGCCGGCCAAAATGCTGCTGCGGGACAAAGACCTAAGATCTCCATTTCTCTTTGAAGAAAACCCGCTGCCCATGTGGGTCGCCGATCCAGTCTCTCGACAGATTCTGGAAGCGAACGAAGCTGCCGCCAAACTGTACGGTTTCACACGGGACGAGTTTCGAGGGATGAGCCTGAGCAACATCGAAAGCCCCGAGACGCCCAGGGACGCGAGCGGCCTCGCGGTGTCGAAGGGCCACCGCACTAGGGACGGCCGAAGGATCGAAGTCGAAACCTCGGCGCGCGATATCGCGTACGGCGGCGCCACCGTGCAACTGGTGGTGCTAGTGGATATTACTCAGCGCCGGCAACTGGAGGAGCAGTTTCGTCAGGCACAGAAGATGGAGGCGGTGGGCATGTTGGCCGGCGGAATCGCCCACGATTTCAATAACCTCTTGACGATCATTACCGGCTACGGCCAGCTCATTCTGAAGAATCTCCCGCCCTCCGATCCCAACCACTTTTCCGCCGAACAAATCGTGAAGGCTGGAGACCGCGCGGCTACGCTCACCCGCCAACTCCTGGCCTTTAGCCGGCGACAGGCGCTGCAGCCGAAGGTGCTCGATCTGAACAAACTGGTCACCAGCCTCGGTTCCATGCTGCACCGGCTGATCGGCGAAGATATCGATCTTCGTCTCGAGCTGAGTCAGGACTTGGGGCAGGTCAGCGCCGACCCCGGCCAAGTCGAACAGGTGCTCATGAACCTGGCGGTGAACGCGCGCGACGCCATGCCACAGGGCGGCACCCTCACCATCGAAACCGCCAATGTGGTGCTCGATGAAACCTATGTCAGGGGCCACATTGCCGTGGCACCCGGCGCTTACACGCTGCTCGCCGTAAGCGACAACGGCATCGGCATGGATGAAGCCACACAGGCCCGGCTGTTCGAACCGTTCTTCACCACCAAAGCCGCCGGAGAGGGAACTGGCCTGGGGCTTTCCACGGTCTTTGAGATCGTCAAGCAAAGGCGCGGCAGCGTGGAAGTCTACAGTGCTCCCGGGCACGGCACGTCGGTGAAAATTTACCTTCCGCGCATCGACCAGCCAGTCACGGTGGAATCCGAACCCACGTCCAGGGCGGTGGTGTGCGGGTCCGAGACGATCTTAGTGGTGGAAGACGACGAGATGGTTCGCAACCTGGTGCGTGAGACCCTGCGGCGCGAAGGATACAAGGTGCTTGACGCCGCCGATTCGGTGGAGGCGCGCCGCATCTCGGCAAGGTGCAAGACTGCGTTGCACCTGCTGATCACCGACGTCGTGATGCCCAAGGTGGGCGGGCGGGAGTTGGCCATGGATCTTTGCCGGCGCCGGCCCGAAATGAAGGTGCTGTATATGTCCGGCTACACGGACAGGGCCATCGTGAACGGCGGCATCCTGCAGAAGGAAGTAGCCTTCATTCAAAAGCCGTTTACCCCGGCCGCCCTGGCCGAAAAGGTGAGCGAGATCCTGGAAGGCGGCAATGGCAGGACCCGCCACGCGGGCGAGTGAACCGCCGCAGCCCGCGTCACCGGAAGCGGCCCCGGGCCGACAGCCGATAACTCACGGTTTCACGGTTTTCGTCTCGTCTACCACTGACAGGCGGCTCATATCTTTGTTTAGTAACAAATAACATATTGACCTAAGGTCCACTGTCCGGCGGGGCTGAAATCGGGTAACGTGATAGCCACTCAACCCCGAACAATGAATCGAATCATGGTGGGCGTCGTAGACGACGACGTGTCAGTGCGCAAAGGGCTCGCGCGGCTGCTCAGATCGGCGAGCTTCGCTGCCATCACGTTCGCGTCCGGAGAGGAATGCTTGGTTGCCCCCGGCCTGGGCCGGATCGCCTGCCTGCTGGTGGACATCAACTTGGGCGGCATGAGCGGATTCGAACTGCTTCACGGGCTGAACCAGTCCGGCCGCAGGATTCCGGTAATCCTGATCACGGCGGACCACGAGTCCGTCAGCAGAGACGCGCTGCGCGCCGCCGGGTCGCCACCTTTGCTGCGAAAGCCCTTTGAAGCCAACGCACTGCTGGCCTCCATAAACCATTTGTTGGGCCTCCCCTGAAGCGATAGAATGTATTGGTTGCTGACTGGTGTGGCATTGTGCCACCGAGCGCCACGGCGACTCTCGTTTGATCCCGGCGATATAGCGATGAGCGAAGAACGGCCAACGGTGTTCGTAGTCGATGACGACCTCTCCTTCCGGCGCGGCCTCGGAAGACTGGTGCGGTCAGCGGGTTTTACCGTGGAGACCTTCGCGGCCGCCTCGGAGTTTCTGCAGCGTCCCGCCACGGCCGCTCCGGGGTGCGTGCTGATCGATCTGCGCATGCCGGGCATGAACGGCCTCGAATTGCAGGAGGCCATCGCCGCCGCCGGACACACCATGCCCGTCATTTTCATGACTGGCGCCGGCGACGTCCCCAGCACCGTGACGGCGATGAAGGCCGGGGCCCTCGACTTCCTCACCAAACCGTTCGACGAGGAGCGATTGTTGGATGCCATCCGGCGGGCTCTGGAGCGCGATGCCCAACAGCGCGCCCAGCGCGAAGAGCGCAAGAAAGGGCAAGCCCGCTACAACGAATTGACGCCCCGGGAGCGCGAGGTCTGCGGCCTGGTAGCGCGCGGCATGCTGAACAAGCAGATCGCCTTTCACCTGGGCACCACAGAAAAGACCATCAAGGTCCACCGGTCGCGCGTGATGGAGAAGCTGGAAGTGCGTTCCGTGGCGGACCTGGTGAGGCTGGTGGACCGGCTTTCCGGGTAACCGGCGATTTGCGACCGTAGCACGTAGAAGAAATGACGTGCGTATGCCATCGGCCTCCCCGGTCGGGCCCCATGGCCCCAACAATGGAATTCGACACGCGATCCGGCACTGTTGTCCGGGAGAGTTGCCGATGGAGGAAACAGAATGACTTCGCTGCTTCTGGCTGTCTTACACCAGTTCGATCGTGACGCGGCGGCCGACCATCGCTGCCGCTCGTTGCAGGCTCGACAGCGTGATGTCGTCCTTCGCATTGAGGAGCCAGTCAACCTGGGTGCGGCTTGTCTTCAGCGGCGTTGCCATCTTGTTCTTCGAGATTTTTTTCCTCTTCATCGCCTCAGCGAGCTGCCAAGCCACGACCTCCTTGACCGCTTGCGCCTGCGCCTCCTCAAAAATGCCTCCGCCTTGAGAAAGTCATCGACGCTCGAACCCATGTGTTTTTTGCTCATTGCTCCAACTCCTTCTTGCGCTTCCGCGCCAGCGCCATTGCGCTCGCAACAGATCCTTACCTATCGCCTGTCGTTCGTCTTCCGGCAGCTCCTTCAGCCATTCCGGTACTGGCTGGCTTCCAGTTAGCGCTAGCGTGCGAACCATCGCGATCGCAGGCGAGCGCATCGATCCCGCCGTCGCCAAGGCCTGGGACTTCGCGGTCAATCCGATTACCGACCAATACGGAAAGGTAAACTCCGTCGCCCTTGAGGTCATCGAAGAGTACTGGCGGGGCGAACGCAGGGCATCGGCAGCCCCGGCTATAATTTGATCCGCTCCAGCTTCCGGTAAAGGGTTTTGCGCTCGATGCCCAAACGCTGGGCGGCCTTGCTCTTGTTGCCGCCGACCGATTCCAGCGTTTTGCGGATTAAGTCCTCTTCGGCATCGGCAATCGTCTCCACTTCCTTGTCGCGAGACTCCAGGATGGTCAGCGCATGCTTGACGGAGGCCACGTCGATGCGATCGGAAAGAATCGTAAGGCGCTCAATGACGTGCTGCAACTGGCGCACGTTGCCCGGCCAGGTGTGGTCCTTGAGCTCCTGCAGGCCCGAGTCCATCATTTTTACGCTGCGATTGTAGCGGCCGTTGTACTTGTTGAGGAAGAAGGTGGCCAGCAGGGGAATGTCTTCGCGCCGTTCGCAGAGCAAAGGCATCACAATGCGAACGGTGTTCAAGCGGTACCAGAGGTCCTCCCGAAATTTACCTTCATCCACCTGGCGTTGCAGATCGCGATTAGTGGCGACGATGACGCGGACGTCCAACTCCTTGGATCGCGACGCACCCACGGGCCGGATCTCGCGCTCCTGCAGAAATCGCAGCAGGCTGGCCTGAAAGCCCTTCTCGATCTCGCCAATCTCGTCCAGAAAGACGGTGCCGCGGTTGGCGGCCTCGAAGAGTCCCACGCGATCGCGGTCCGCCCCGGTAAACGCGCCGCGCACCGCGCCGAACAGCTCGCTCTCCAGCAGCGTCGGGGCAATGGCGGTGCAATCGACTGGCACAAATGGCTGCTTCTCGCGCAGGCTGAGGCGGTGGATCATGCGGGCCACCAGTTCCTTGCCGGTGCCGGTTTCGCCTTCGATGATCACGGTGGCGTCGGTCGGCGCCACACGCACCACTTTCTTATAGATCTCGACCATGGGCGGCGTAACGCCGATCATTTCCGTTTCGGGGAGGTCCAGTTCCACGGCCTCCTTTTCCCCATTGCCGCGCTCCGCGACGGCGCGCCCCACGGCGGCGACGATGCTGTCAAAAAGGCGCTCGCCCTTGGCGATATAGTCAAACGCGCCGCTGCGCGTGGCCGCCTGGACTGTCTCGACCTTGCCCATGCCGGTCATCATGATGACCGCGCACGAGGGGTCCCGGCGCTTGGCTTCGTTCAGCAGGTCCAGACCGGTGCGTTCCTCCGCTTCGATATAGATGTCCGAGATTACGATGGGATAGGCGTTGGAGGCCAACCGCTCGATGGCCTCGCTGGCCGTAAACGCGGCGTCGACGCTGTAGCCCTCGAGTTCAAGTCTGGTCTGAAGCGTGAGTTGGAGCGCCGGGTCATCTTCCAGTAACAGTATCTTATCCATCTAGTTTCGTTCCGCGGCGGTTTGCACTGGCGAAGGCGCGCCCGCGGGCATCACCAGCGTAAAACACGAGCCGGCTCCCGGCTGGCTGGTCACCTCGATCCGTCCTCCGTGCTGTTCCACAATCTGTTGGACGATCGAGAGTCCGATTCCGGTTCCCGCCTCGCCGGACTCTTCCGCCTTCCTGGTGCGATAGAATTTCTGGAAAATCTGCGTGACTTCCTTCTGGTCCATGCCGATGCCCTGATCCTTCACGGCGATGCGGATCTGGCTATCGTCCTGCCATCCCGATACGATCACTTCGGTACGCTGCGGCGAATACTTCACCGCGTTGGTAAGTAGATTGTAGCAAGCGTACTCCACGAGTTCGCGGTCGCCAGACAGGTTTAACTCTTCGGAAATCGGATGCAGGGTGATGGCGATGTGTTTGCGGTCGCCGAGCGGGCGGACGCGTTCCACGCAAACCTCCACCAACTGCTTCACGCCGATGGCTTCGCGCTTCAACTCCATCTGGCCGGCCGAGAGCCGCTCCACGTTCAGAAAGATCTCCACCATGCGGGCCAGCCGTTTGGATTCCGAGTGGATGAGCAACGCGATCTGCTGGCGTTTCTCCTCGGAGAGGTTGTAACGGGAAATTAACTCGCTGGAGCCCTGGATGGCCGAGAGCGGGGTGCGCATCTCGTGGGTGACGAAGTGCATGGCCTGCTGATAGCGCTCGCGGGAGGTCTGTTCGATGCGCAAGTTTCTGCGGACCACCAGGTGGTAGTACGCGGCGGCAGTCATGGTGGCGAGGGTCGCAACGGCGGCGGGGGTCGCGAAAGAGAAGACGCGCGAGTGGGTAAAAAAGACGTACGGAGTGATGGCAGACGAGAGCACAATCGAAGTGCCGGCCAGGTAGGCCCACCAGCCCGGAAGGTAGCGGAAGGCCAGGCCGGAGGCTATCAGCAAGGCGATACTGAACAGGATCACCCACAGGTCGGCGACATCGGTCAGGAATGCGCCGGCCGCCATGGTTTCAAAGGCGTCGGTGTGGATCACAATTCCCGGGGTCTGCCCGTTGGCCAGCGGCGTGAACAGACGGTCGCGCACCTCGGTCATGGCCGTGACGCCGACGAAGACCGCCTTGTCAGTGAACCTGGCGGCAACGACGGGATCGTCCAGCACTTGTTTGAGCGAGATCTGCGGGACCGCCATGTCCCGAGGGAGGTATCGCACGCGCATGCTGCGGCGGTCTTTGACAAGGGGCACGGGCAGAATGGTATCGCCCACCTGGAGGTCGCCCGGGGCGATGACAAATCGCGGATCGCCGCGGCTGAGCCGGTAGGCCCAGAGGGAAAGCGCCCACCGCTGGTCGTGCCCGGCGACGCGCTCCAAGGGGATGGAGCGGGTAACCGAATCGTCGCCATCGGGATCGGCGTAGACCTGGCCCAACCTGGCGCCCCATTGGCGGAACTGGGGCAGCGGATCTTCCCAGACGGCGCCGGCAGGATCGGTTTCGCAGTCCAGGACCAGGTTGGGGGTAATGCGAAAGGCCTCGGCGAGCTCGGCGTTGGCGACGGGATCGACCTCGTCGGCCAGGATGATATCGACGGCGACCACCTTGGGCTTTGCGGCCGCGATCCTGCGCAGCGCCGTCGCCAGCGCGCCGCGGACGTGCCCCATCCCGCCGGTGTAGCGCAAGGTTGCGTCGTCGATGGCGAGGATCACGGACTGCTTGGGCCAAGGTTGGGGGCGGTGGCGCTGAAACATGTAGTCGTAGGCAAAGTTGTCGACCTTGCGCCCAAACGCAATGCTGCCAATGTAGGCGACGACAAACGCCGCCGCCAACAGGCCGGCATAGGACGCGGTGCCTTTGAACCCCTTGCGGAGCGCCATCGTTTCCAGTATAGAGGCGTCCCACCTGGATCGGCTGCGGGCGAGAGTTTGGCAGTGAGCTGAGCGAGGCGGCACAGCCGGGCCGGCCTGGTGGGAGCCCTGCGCTTGGCGTACCATTGACAACAGAAGGAGTGAATCCCATGGTAGATCGGCGAAGGTTTTTGGCCGCTGCCGCAGTTGCAGCCGCATCCGCCCGGGACGCTGACGCAGTTGACCAACTGGCAGTGGACGGCGGTGCACCGGTCCGGTCGAGGCCCCTAAAGGGCGCGAATTGGGGGCCGCAGTATTACGACGATAAGGAGCGCAGCCAGCTCGAAGAAGTGCTGGAAAGCCGCAATCCATTTCGGTTCAACAACCCGTTGGACAAATCGAAAGTCGGGCTGTTCGAGAGTGGCTGCGCCGCCCGAATGCAGACCAAATACGCGCTGGCCGTGACTTCCGGCACGGCGGCGCTGCATTGCGCGATGGCCGCGCTCGAGGTGGGTCCGGGCGACGAGGTGATCCTGCCGGCGTGGACCTGGTACTCCTGCTACAACACCATCATCATGGCCGGGGCGTTGCCGGTCTTCGCCGAGATCGACGAGTCCTTTAACCTCGACCCAGGCGACATCGAGCACCGCATCACGCCGCAGACCAAGGCGATCATGGCGGTACACTTGCAAGGCAACCCCGCCGACATGGACCCGATTCTGGCGGTGGCGCGCAAGCACGGCCTGAAGGTGCTGGAAGACGCCAGCCAGAGCGTGGGCGCCAGTTACAAAGGGCGTCCGCTGGGGTCGATGGGAGACATCGGAATCTTCAGCCTGCAACAGAGCAAGACCATCACCGCCGGGGAAGGCGGTGTGGTTATCACCAGCGATCCGTATCTGTTCGAGCGCGCCTTCCGTTTCCACGATGTGTCGATGCGCCGCGACTTTCCGGCCAAGCTGCATTGGATGCCGGGTCTGAATTACCGCATGAACGAATTCACCGGCGGCGTCCTGCTGGCACAGTTGCGCAAGCTCGACACGATCATCGCCGATGTGAGGCGCAATTCGCGCCGCGTTTATGACGGCATCCGCGACCTATCGGGCGTGCAGTTGCGGCGCCTGCCCGATGCCGGGGGCGAACTGGGCACCGGGATCTTCCTGGGCTTCCGTACGAAGGAAGACCGAGACCGTTACGCGGATGCGATGAAGGCCGAGGGCGTCCCGGTTTCAGGCCCGGCCGGCTCGGTGATTCTGCCGGTGGTTCCGGAGATCGAACAGAAGGTGACGGTAACGCCGCGGTGGCCTTCGTTCGCTTCGGACCGGGGCAAGTCAATCCGATACGGCCGCGAGTGCTGCCCGCGAACGATCGACGTCCTGAGCCGGTTTGCCGGCGTGATGATGAGCCCGAAGTACACGGAGCGCGACACGCAAGACGCGGTAGCGGCGGTGCGCAAGGTCTATCCAACGGTGGCCCGCGGGTAGAGCGGGGATCGCCGGCAGTGGTCAATTCGGGTTAGGGGCAGTTAGGGCCCGCGCCGTGTGACCGGCAGGATGAATGGTAAAATCGGGCCACTGGGGCTGTGGCGGAATTGGCAGACGCACCAGATTTAGGTTCTGGCGTTCGAAAGGACGTAAGGGTTCAACTCCCTTCAGCCCCACCACCGTAAAGCACCGTTACTTCTTGAAGGTTCCCGCGCCGGGGCGGTCACTCGTTCCTGGATTTTCGCTGGCCCGGCCGACCGGGTGTCCGGCTTAGGAGTTCTGCTATCCTGCTTTCCGCCAAGCTTCTTGAGATTTTGTGACTGCGGTGGCAGTTACCGGCAACAGGCTATCATCAGTAAGTAGCGGCGATCGCGCTCGAGGGAGATCTGGTGTCAGCCCTACCGTTGCCAAGGCCAGCCCATTCCGCCGGGGAGTTCGGTCCCGTCCTTTGGCGGCCCTTGTCTCTGGCGGATACCGTCCGTAGTGCAGCCCGCGTCCCGGCGGCGCGTGTGTTGCTTCTGATCTGGCTGGCCCTCACCGCCGTCTGCATTGCCGCCGGTATCTACCAGGTCAAGATGGCTTGGAACGCCTTACCGGTTCACTTGGGCCCGATTCAGCTTTCGGTGACCATTTACCCGCCGCTGATCGTCTGCCTGTGGATGGTCTTCTGGCTCGGATTTGAGTGGGCCTTCCTGGCCGCGTATCTGGCCACTTTTTCGCTCGCCCTTTATTCCGGGATGAGGCTGAACGAAGCGATGCTGTTCGCGCTGGTCGATCCCCTGGCCCTGGCGGTCTATGCGCTGGCTTACCGCAGCGCGCGAATACCATTCGATCTGCGAAGCTTCAAGAGCGCCTCGTGGTTCGGGTTCGTATCGTTCGTCGCCGCGGTGGCGGGTTCCATGGGGTCCTTTATCTGGAGTGGCGCACAAAGGCTGCCACCCGCAGCGACCTTTGCCATATGGCAGGGGTGGTGGGTCGGAGCCCTGTTGCAGGCGCTCCTGCTGAATGGGCCGGTGCTGGCGCTTTTCGGCCGGCGGCTGGAGAAGCTCAAGAGCCGTTTCTTCGACGTGCTGCCGCATCCCGAGCCCACGCTTCGCTGGGCTGTGGCCACCATCGCCGCCTGCGGTTTGGTGCTGGCGGGCTTCCTGCTGGCTACCGGGGAGCTCGCCGATGCACGCCTGGCACAGGCCCTGGAGTCCGGCATATCGGCAACCACACGGAACGCGGTGGTGTATGCCGCCTACAGTTGGAAGCTGACCGTCTGGGCGGGAATGCTGCTTACGTTGGCCGGTTCCCTGGGCGGAATCTTTCTCGCGGACGCCTGGAACCGGGCGCTGTTCCGCGAAGTCCGGGCAAGGACCGCCGAGCTGCAAGCCAGCGAGCAGCGCTTCCGCGTGACGTTTGATTACGCCGCGGTCGGAATCGCCCACGTAGCGACCGACGGCCGCTGGCTTCGGGTAAACCGCAAGCTGTGTGACATTGTGGGATACACTCGCGAGGAGTTGCTGCAGCGTACCTTTCAGGACATCACCCATCCCGAAGACCTGCAGGCCGACCTGGAATACGTCCGGCAATCGCTGGCGGGTGAGCTGGAATCGTACTCGATGGAGAAGCGGTACATTCACAAATCCGGCTCGCTCGTTTGGATTTACTTGACAGTAGCTTTGGTGCGCGGTCCCCGAAACGAACCGAGATACTTCATTTCCATCGTGGAGGACATCACCGGCAGAAAGCATCTGGAGGAGCAACTGCGTGAATCGCAGAAGATGGAAGCCCTCGGCCGGCTGGCGGGCGGCGTGGCGCACGATTTCAACAATCTGCTCACGGTGATCGGAGGCTACGGTCAAATCCTGCTGGCGCGGCTTGACGAGCACGATTCGCTGCACGCCAGCGCCGAAGCCATTTGCCGGTCGGCCGACCGCGCCGCTGCTCTGACCGGCCAGTTGCTGTCCTTCAGCCGCCGCCAGGTGGTGCAGCCGCGAATCTTGAACCTCAACGATGCCGTGGCCCAGATGCAGGAGATGCTGCGGCCTTTGCTAGGCGAAAACGTGGCGCTGAAGACAACCTTTGGCGCTGAGCCGGCCATGGTCAAAGTGGACCCGGGCCAGTTCGAACAGGTCGTGGTGAACCTGGCCCTCAATGCCCGGGATGCCATGCCGGATGGCGGCGAATTCGCCATCGAAGTCTCCACCGTAGAACGGGATCCACAGCCGCAAGTGAGTCTGTGTGTCCGGGACACCGGCATCGGGATGGATGCCGAGGTGCAGTCCCACCTGTTCGAACCGTTCTACACCACCAAGGGGCGGGGGAAAGGCACGGGGCTGGGGCTTTCCATTGTCTACGGGATCGTCAAGCAGTGCGGAGGCAGCCTGATCGTCGATTCCCAGCCGGGGCAGGGAGCCACGTTTCAAATTCTACTGCCCAGAGTCCTGAAGGACGACACACCGGAGCCGGCGGCCCAAACCGTGGAGCCGGCCGCTACCGGTTCCGAAACCATCCTGCTGGTGGAGGATGAAGATACTCTCCGGCGGCTCGCCGGCCAGGTGCTGCGGGCGAGCGGCTACCGGGTGCTGGAGGCTGCTTCGGGCGAGGAAGCCACCGCGCTTTGCCGGCGCTTCGGCGTCGCCATTCCTCTGCTGATCACCGACGTGATCATGCCGGGCATCAACGGCCGCACGCTGGCCGACCGGCTGCGAGACATGCGCCCCGGCCTGAAGGTACTCTACATTTCCGGATACACAGAGGATCTTCTGGAACTGCAGGGCCCGCTGGCGCCGGGCACGGCCTTTCTGCAGAAGCCTTTCGGTCCGGCGGTGCTGACGCGCAAGGTTCGGGAACTGCTGGACGTGTAACGCCGGCCATCCCGCCGACGCCGTTACGGGATTCGCTCACGCAGGCACGCGACCATGCCGGGTAAGTTGCGGTCGATTCTCAGCCGGTAAACGCACTCCGTCTCCGCGGGCGGAAGGTCGCTACCATTCTCCAGCGCCACGAAAACGAGATCGGGATGGCGGTCCCACAGGACTTCGAAGGTCTGCGCGGACCCCGCCCGGACTTTCAGAAACGCACGTTCGAACTGGGAAGTGGCGCGAATCAAGGCATCGTTGTGCGGCGAGAGCGACCCGAGGAAGTCGTCGCTGAGTTCCTCGACGAACGGCGAGGTCAAGTGGTGGTTGAAATACCAGGCGACCATCTCGTCGAAACGCCCGAGTCGCTTCAGAAGACGCGAGGTGAAGCGGCACTGGGCTTCGAGCGCGAAAACCCGCCACCAAATCGCAATTTCCCGAACGGTGGCGAGCGCATCGGAATCCGCCACCCGGCGCAAATACTCATCTTCTGGAGGTGCGCCACGGCGCTTCACTAGGTCGAGGAGGCCGCGCTGATAAACTTCGAGCCGCGTCATTGAATCGCCTGCCGGATGCGGGCAAGTTCGGCGCAGATGGCGTCGTGCCCGAGCAGCAACACCGCTTCCTTAAGGAACTCGAAAGTGACCGCACGCAAGCCGGGGGCGCGCCTTACAATCTCCAGAGCCAGGGAAAGCGTGGTGTCGCGGGTGGTATTCGAGTGGATATCCAGATGGAGACCATTGTGCTTTACGCCGCCGGCCAGGTGGAGTTCGCGAACGGCTCCGAGATCCAGTTCGCCGAGAAAGGCGCCGATATCCAGACCTTGGTTGAAGACGTCGCATTCCAGGTTGTAGGCATCGAGAACCAGGCCGCACCCGGTGCGTGAAGTGATGGCGTTCAAAAAACCAGCGGGCGTAAACTCGGCAGGGGCATCGGGCAGCAAGTGAATGACGTGCTCAAGCAGGAACGGAACCGGGTAGCGCTCCTGGATGCGCCGCACCCGCTCGCAAATCAGGTCGAGGGCTTCTTCGGTGCGGGGCATGGGAAACATGGTTCCGGTGTTCTCGCCGGCTACCACCGTGCAGGCCAGGTGCTCGCTGTGCCACCCCAGCTCAAAGCGAGCGAACAGTTCGTCCAGCAGCCGCAGGTACCCTTCGTCCCAATGGTCGAACGATCCGATGGAAAGCCCGACACCATGGGCGATGAACTTGATTTGAGGCGATACGGCAGCGTATTCATCCAGCACCTCCGGGCGCAGAGAGGCGCGCCGGCCGTCGGAGGTGGCAATCGCGTCAGGCGAGATTTCAATGGTATCGACAAGCGGTACGATTCGCTCCAGCAGAGCGCGGTCGTCTCCCTCGTAAGTAACGGCCAGCGCCGGCCGGGGGCAAGGATGAAAAGTGGTGTCGGCGCCGGCCATAGTCCGCTCCTTACTACCCGCCAAAGCCAACGGACTTGACGCCTGGAAGCTTGGCAAGGTCTTGTGCTCCCGCGGGGTCCCCGCTCAGCCGAAGATCGACGCCCATAATCCCGCAGGTCCGGCAGCCGGTCATCCCTACGACCTTGGCGACCATGGCTTGCAGATGTTCGAGACTTACGTTTTCGGCAACGTTGATGTGTACGCTGCCTCTCAGTTCTGGCATGCTGATTTCTCCTTTTCTAGTGGATTGGTTTGTGCCGGCATACTCTCGGCCTACGGGTCAGTAGTGCCTTCGCGCGAGAAATCGTTTCACCGCTCGCAAAGGAAATAGGGGACGGGTTAGAATGCGAGCATGGATCCGCGGCTGCCTCCGGATCTCGACCCTGTGGTCGAGGCGTACAAGAAAGACATCGACCGTACCTTGATCCGCGAGAACTTGAAGCTCACGGTGGAGGAGCGTTTTCGCCAGGCGATGGCACTGGCGCGGTTCGCTGAAGAAATGCGGCGCGCGGGCCGGGAAGCCCGGCTTCGCAAGCCATGACCGATTTCGAAGAGCTGGTCGCCTCGCTAGCCAAACACCAGGTCGCGTTCATTGTGGTGGGCGGGGCCGCGGCCATCGCGCATGGCTCGGCGCGGCTGACGCAAGATGTGGAGATTGTCTATGACCGATCTCCCACAAACCTCGACCGGCTGGTGGCTACGTTGGCGGAGCACAAGCCTTATCTGCGCGGCGCTCCGCCGGGGCTCCGCTTCCCGTGGGACCGCGTGACACTCGCACGGGGGCTCAATTTCACATTGACAACTTCGATAGGCGACATCGATCTGCTGGGCGAGATTCCCTGGGGAGGCGACTATCCGCAACTCATGCCGGATGCGATCGGACTGCAAGTGTTTCAGACCCGTTGCCTATGCTTGGCCTGGCTGGAGGATTACGCGGCGGCGCAGTTGGAGGGCACCGACGCCGCGGTGCCCGAGCAGTTGGAGCGCGGCATCCGCTTCGAACACGTCTCGTTCGCGTATCCCGGCATCGGGCGGCTGGTGCTGGAAGAAGTGGACCTGGAACTGAAGCCCGGCCCGGTAGTGGCGATCGTGGGTGAAAACGGCGCGGGCAAGACCACGCTGGTGAAGCTGCTGTGCGGCCTGTGCCGGCCGTCCAAGGGACGCATTCTGGCGGACGGCGAGGACCTGGCGCGTATGCCGAGGGCGGCCTGGCGCACGCGGCTGGACGACCGGCCGGCGGTGGACGGGCTGGCGGCGGGGCTGGATACACAGCTCGGCCCGACTTGGCCCGGCGGCGTGGAGATCAGCTTCGGGCAGTGGCAGAAACTGGCGCTGGCGCGCGGATTCCTGCGCGAGACGCCGTTGCTGCTCGTGCTCGACGAGCCCACCGCCGCCCTCGATGCCGAGACGGAGCACGCGCTGTTCGAACGCTGTGCGGCGGCGGCGCGCGGCGGCGGGCGCATCACGATCCTGGTCTCACACCGCTTCAGCACGGTGCGGATGGCCGATTCCATTGTGGTGCTGGATGGGGCGCGCGTGCTGGAATCGGGCAGCCACGAGGAGCTGGTCACCAAGGACAGGCAGTATGCCGAGCTGTACCAGATTCAAGCGGCGGCGTACCGATGACCGGCCGGGAAGAGCAGGTGGCCAGGAGGGTGGAATCGATGACCGGCGAGATGGTGGAGTTTCTGCGCCAGTTGACCGCCATCCCGACCGTCAACCCGCCGGGCGAGAACTACGCGGCGTGCGCGGAGTTGGTGGGCGGGCAGCTCGGCGAGTTTGGCTACGAGGTCCGTTACGTCGCCGCCGAGGGCCGGCCGGAGCACACGGCGCGGCACCCGCGAGTCAACGTGATCGGCCGGTTGGAGGGCAGCGCGGCCCATCCGCTGCTGCACTTCAACGGACATTTCGACGTAGTGCCGGCCGGCGCAGGCTGGACGGTGGATCCGTTCGCCGGTCTGGCGCGCGATGGCATGATCTTCGGGCGGGGGACCACCGACCAGAAGGCCGGCATCGCGGCTTCGATCTTCGCCGTCGAGGCGATCCGCCGCGAGGGCCTGAAGCTTAACGGCACGGTGGAACAGAGCGCCACGGTGGATGAAGAGAGCGGAGGCTTCGCGGGCGTGCAGTACCTGGCCGAGCGCGGCTACATCGGCCGCGGCCGCACCGACTACGTGATCATCACCGAGCCGCTGGGCGTGGACTGCGTCTGCCTGGGGCATCGCGGCGTCTACTGGTTCCGGGTGACCACGCTCGGGCAGACTGCGCACGGCAGCATGCCGTTTCTCGGGGTCAGCGCGATTACGATGATGGCGGAGGTGATCTCCACGCTCGAGGGCCAACTACAGCCACGGCTGGCGCTGCGCCACACCGCGATGCCGGTGGAGCCTTCCGGGGCGCGGCGGCCGAGCCTGAACGTGAACTCGATTGCCGGCGGCCAGCCCGGCGGCGACATTCAGACGCCGTGCGTTGCCGACCGGTGCGAGGCAATCTTCGACCGCCGGTTCCTCTCGGAGGAGCCGATGGCGGAGGTGAAGGGCGAGATCGTCAGCCTCCTGAATGAGATCGGACGCCGTGACCCGCGGTTCCGCTACCAATTGGACGATCTGATGACGGTGCTGCCGGTGCACACGGACGCGGAATCGATGCTGGTCCGGCAGGCGGCGGGCGCGATTCGCGATGTGCAGGGGACCGAGGCACGGCTGATCACCAGTCCAGGCACCTACGATCAGAAGCACGTGATGCGGGTGGGGCTGGTGGAGCAGTGCATCGCGTATGGCCCCGGCATCCTGCATCTGTCGCATCAGCCCGACGAGTACTGCCGGATCGATCACCTGGTGGCCGGGGCGCAGACGATGGCAGTGGCGGCGATGCGGCTGGTGGCCGCTACAACTGCGGCGTGAAGCGGCCGTCGATCGCGGTCCAGCCGCCATCGGCGAACAGCACGGCGCCGGTCACATAGCTGCTGGCGTCGGAGGCGAGGAAGACGACGGGGCCGGCCATCTCGTCGGCGGTGGCCCAGCGTTTGAGCGCGTTGCGGTCGGCGTAGGCCTGGTACCACGCGGGGTTGTTCTTGATGGGCGCGGTGAGCGGCGTCTCGACCACTCCGGGGGCGATGCAATTGACGCGCACGCCGAGGGGGCCCAGTTCCGAGGCCAGGCCGCGCGCCATCTGCACCAACGCGGCTTTGGTGCCGGCGTAAACGGACTGGCCGGGTTCGACATTCACGGCCCGGATGGACGAGAAGAGGATGATGCTGCCTGCCCTCATGGCGCTCATGTGCCGGCCCGCGGCCTGCATTACGTGGAAGGTGCCGCCGAGGTTGAGACGCAGGACTCTTTCGAATTCGGCATCGGTGTAGCTGAGCAGGGGCTTGCGGATGTTGACGGCGGGAGTGCTGACGACGACGTGAATCTGCCGGTGCTCGGCTGCGATCCAGCGAAATGCATCGGCGACCGCGGCGGCGTCGGTGATGTCGAGGCCGAGGGCTTCGGCCTGGCCGCCCTGTTCGCGAATGGCGTCGGCGGCGCGGTCGGCGGCGGCGGCGTCCAGATCGGCGCATACGGCGACTGCGCCCGCGGCGGCGAGGCCCCGGGCGGCGGCCAGGCCAATGCCCGATGCCGCACCGGCGATGAAGGCTACGCGGCCATCGAGACGGAATAGCGAGGAGGTCATGGAGGGATTGTAGCTTGGGTTGGGGGCCAGGGGGCCTACCTCACGGTGTGGCGGTGGCTGGGCCTCTTCATGACAAGCAGGAAGGGCAGCACCAACAGAAATACAATGGCCATGGCGCGGAACGTATCGAGGAAGGCCAGCGTGGCGGCCTGCCGCTGCACCATGCCCCAGGCGGCGATGTAGGATTGATTCACGGCGGCGGCCGGATCGGCCCCATGCGCCGTCATGGCGGCCTGGACATTCCGCAAGTAGTTCTGCGTTTGCGGGTTGAGGACACTGACGTGCTCGCCCAGCATGTGGGTGTGGAACTGACTCCGGCGGAACAGGAAGGTGGTGGCTGCGGCGATTCCCACGCCGCCACCCAGATTGCGCATCAGGTTGAACATGCTGGTGGCGTTGCCCATTTCTTCTTTCGGGATGGGATCCATGGTGGCAGTGGTCAGGGGAACGAACAGCATGGCCAGGGCAGCGCCCTGAATGAACTGCGGCCAGAAGATGTCCCAATAGCCTGCATTGAGATTGAGGTTGGAGAGCAGGTAGAGCGTCCAGGAGGCGCCGGCCAGACCGACGGCCAGCACCTTGCGCGGGTCGAAACGGCTGAGCACCGTGCCCACCAGGGGCATGGTGAGAAACGAACCGAGACCGCGCGGGGCCATGGCGATTCCGGCGTCGAGCGCCGAGTAGCCCAGCAGCGTCTGCAGGAAAATCGGCAGCAGCAACAGGCTGCCGTAGAGCACAAAGCCGAGCATGGTCATGAGGAAGACGCCGGCGCTGTAGGTGCGATTCTTGAAGACGCGAAGGTGCACCACCGGCGCGGCCACGCGCAGTTCGCGGATGACGAAGGCGACCAGAGCGATGCCAGAGAGCGCGATCAGGGTGACGATGAATCGGGACCCGAACCAATCCTCTTCCTGGCCCTTATCGAGCAGCAACTGGAGGGCCCCGATGCCGAGGGCCAGCATGCCGATGCCCCAGTAATCGATGCCGGTTTTGCGGCGGCGGATGTAGGGCGGATCGAAGATGAAGAGGCGGGTCATGATGACGGACGCCAGCCCGACGGGCAGGTTGATGTAGAAGACCCAGCGCCAACTGAAATTGTCGGTGAGGTAGCCGCCGATCACCGGGCCGAGCATGGGAGCCACCACGATGCCGAGGCCCCAAAAGGCCATGGCCTTGCCGCGATCGCGGGGGGGAAAGGCCTCGAGCATGACCGCCTGCGACAGGGGTTGGAGCGCGCCGCCGGTAGCGCCCTGAATCACGCGGCAGGCGATCAGCATCGGCAGGGACTGCGCCAGTCCGCAGAGAAACGATGCGGCGGTGAAACCGAAAACCGCGGCGGTGAGCATGCGCTTGCGGCCGAAGAAGTTGGCCAGCCACCCGGTCATGGGAAGGATGATGGCGTTGGCCACCAGGTAGGACGTCAGGGCCCAGGAGGCTTCATCGACGCTGGCCGAGAGGCTTCCGGCGATGTGCGGCAGCGAGACGTTGACCACGGTGGTGTCCAGCACCTCCATGAAGGTGGCGCACATCACGGCGACGGCGACAATCCACGGGTTGACCTGCGGCTCAGGCTGAGGCGGCGACGGCATCCGGTCCCTCGAGTCTATGATGCCGCAAGAGGGACGCGCGATGCCGCGGTTCAAACGCACTATCCTCGGTGAGGAAAGATCTTGATGCCGCCCGACAGTGATCATACGGACTACGCGGAAGACGGCGTGGACATGACACTGATCCGGTGGATGCTCTCGCTGACACCAGCGGAACGCCTCGCCCTTTTGGATGATTTCGCCGATTTCGTGGCGCAAGCCAGGCGGTTGAATGGCCACTCAGAGTTACCAGAAGATTCTTCAGACGCTGGTTGACCACCGGGTTGAATTCATCGTAGTGGGATGTCCCGCCGTGCTCAACGGGGCGCCGATAAACACACTTGATGTGGACGTGGTTCACTCGACGGGATTCAGCCCGAGCGCCAATTCCGGCCCAACGCTTCGCATTTCTTAAGCCCCGGACATCAACTGCTGGTCACAAAGTTCGGCCCCATCGATTTCCTCGGCCCGGTCTCGCACGGCCGCACGCACGCCGACCTGCTGAACGGAGTCCCGCGAGACGATTCTGGCGCCCAAGCTCACGGTGCGTATCCTGAATCTCGAGATGTTGATTGTCCTTAAAGAAGAAGAGGCCGGCCGCGAGAAGGATCTCGCTGTCCTGCCGGTTCTCCGCCGCACCCTGGAGGAGGTCCGGAGGCGAGCCGGGCGAACAATGAATCGGCGGCCACCACCTTTGAGTGCGGAGACAAGAGGGTGCACTCCAGATTATGGGGTGAGGTCAGGCGACGGCAATCAGCCGAGTTGACCGGCGTTCCCAGAAATCTTCAAAGCGTCCGCTGAGTTTGCAG
>Ga0209698_10000575_pt1 | contig 42144 bp, 43 predicted proteins | sample LitLauG_LLR_2012_FD_187203 | JGI IMG/M metagenome (GOLD analysis project Ga0209698, IMG submission 187203) | Freshwater sediment microbial communities from Pennsylvania, USA - Little Laurel Run_MetaG_LLR_2012 (SPAdes) (version 2) | ecosystem: Environmental > Aquatic > Freshwater > Creek >... | reverse complement strand
CTCCCGCCGCCCGCCCCGACCCTACCGCCGCTCATCCACAAGCAGCCGGCCAACCGCACGCGCCTCATCGTGCTCGTCGCGATCGTAGCCATAATGCTCGCAGTGGCCCTGTACGCGCTCGCCCAGCGCCCGAGAACCGTCACCTACCAGACCATCCCCGTCGCCCGCCAGACGCTCGTCCAGCAGGTCACCGCGACCGGCACCGTCGACCCGCAAGACCTCATCAGCGTCGGCACGCAGGTCTCGGGGACGATCTCCGAGCTCGACGTCGACTACAACTCGCGCGTCCGGGCGAACCAGATCCTCGCCCGCATCGACCCCACCGCCTTCCAGGCCGCGGAACAGCAGGCGCGCGGCGCGCTCGCCCAAGCGCGCGCCCAGTTCGCAGCCGCGCTCGCGAGCGAACGGGCCTCGGGCGCGAACGTCTCGACCGCCTCCGAAACCGCGCTCGCCGGCGCGTCCACCGCCTCCGCCGCGCAGCAAACCGCGCAAGCCCAGCGCGACGCCGTCGCCGCGGCCGACGCGGCCGCCGCCCGCGCCCGCAGCGCGAACGCGCTCGCCCAGCTTACCCTCTCCCGCGACCGCCAGCTCTTCGCCCACGGCTTCCTCGCCGCAAGCCAGTACGACGCCGACCGCGACGCCGCCGCCGCGGCCGCCGCGCAAGTCGCCTCGACCGCGGCCAATGCGCGACAAGCACGCGCCCAAGCAGCCTCGAGCCTCGGCGCCGCCGCGGCCTCCTCCGCGCAGAGCAGCGCGCAACACTACGCAACCCAAAGCGCGACCGCCCAACGACAAAACGCCGCCGCCGCCGTCGACGCGGCGCGCGCGCAGGTTACCGCCCAAGAAGGCGCGCTCCGCCAAGCGGAGTTCAACCTCACCAACACCGTCATCCGCTCGCCCGTCAACGGCACCGTCATCGCGCGTAACGTCTCGATCGGCCAGACCGTCGCCGCGAGCTTCTCCACGCCGACGCTCTTCACGATCGCGCGCGACCTCGGCAAGATGGAAGTCGACGTCGCGGTCGGCGAGCCCGACGTCGGGACCGTCAAAGCGGGGCAGTTCGTCGACTTCACCGTGCTCGCGTACCCGAACCGCACCTTCCGCGGCAAGGTGTACATCGTGCGCCAGAATCCCATCACCGTCTCGAACGTCGTTACCTACACCGCGGAAATCTTCGTCCCCAACACCGACGGCGCGTTGCGCCCCGGCATGACGGCGAACGCTTCGATCCATGTCGCGAAAGCGCAGAACGCGATCGTCGTGCCGCTGCAGGCGCTCACGTACTCGCCGCGCGCCGCGCAAAACCAAGCGAACGCCGCCGCCAATAACGCGCCCGGCTCCATCTGGGGCCAGACCCTCTCCGCCGGCGCTGTCACCGCCAGCGCCGGGCAGAAGGGCCGCGTCTTCGTCCTCACCGACGGCAAGCCGCGCCGCGTGCCCGTCACGATCCAACTCGTCGCCGGCACCGACGCCGCGATCGCGCCGCTCGCCGGCGCGGCGCTCGGCAACAACGATAAGATCATCGTCGCCGACGACGCCATGCCCGCACCGCGCTCGAGCGCGGCCGCGTCTAATCCGTTCGCAGCACAGCAACAGCCCCGCCTCGGACCCGGCGGCGGTGGCGGCGGTCGATGAGCCCCGCGCTCGTCGACATGCGCGACATCCGCAAAATCTACGGCACCGGCAGCGCCCGCTTCGCCGCGCTCGACGGCGTCAGCGTCCGCATCGATCCGGGCGAGTTCGTCGTCGTGATGGGTCCCTCGGGCTCGGGCAAGTCGACATTCATGCACATCGTCGGCCTGCTCGACCGCGCGACCTCCGGCACCTACGCCTTCGAAGGCTACGACGTCGGCGACCTCAGCGCCGACGAACTCGCCGACATCCGCTCGCGCCGGCTCGGCTTCGTCTTCCAATCCTACAACCTGCTCGCACGCACGAGCGCCGTCGAAAACGTCGAATTACCGATGCTCTACGCGGGCATCCACAAAGCGCAGCGCCGCACCGCCGCACTCGAAGCGCTCGACGCGGTCGGCTTACGCGACGTTGCGAACCATCTCCCGAACGAACTCTCGGGCGGCCAGCAGCAGCGCGTTTCGATCGCGCGCGCGCTCGTCAACCGGCCCTCGCTCATCATGGCCGACGAACCGACGGGCGCGCTCGACTCACGCTCCTCGCGCGACGTCATGGAGCTCCTCGCGCGCCTCAACCACGAACAGGGCATCACGCTGCTCGTCGTCACGCACGATGCGAACGTCGCGGCCTTCGGCAAACGCCTCATCACCTTCAAGGACGGCCGCGTCATCGGCGACGGCGCGATGACGCCGCAGCCGACCGTGCAAACCGTGGGCGCGCAGTAGCATGTGGCTCGAAACGCTACGCCTCGCGGTGCAGGCGCTCGTCCGCAACCGCTCGCGCTCGCTGCTCACGATGCTCGGCATCATCATCGGCGTCGCGGCGGTCGTCGTCACCGTCGCGATCGGCACGGGCGCGCGCAACGCCGTCCAAGAGCAGATCCTCTCGCTCGGCAGCAACATGATCGTCGTCATCCCCGGCAACATCACGCAAAACGGCGTGAACACCGGCACGGGCGCGGCGTCGAGTCTTACCGTCGACGACGGCCTCGCCATCCGCAAGCTCGACGGCGTGGCCGCCGTGTCGCCCGCCGTCGGTATGCGCGCGCAAGTGATCGCCAACGGCCGCAACTGGTCGACGCAGATCGGCGGCTCGGCGCCGACGATCCTCTACATCCGCAAGACGCAGATGGCGAGCGGCACGTACTTCGACGATGCGCAAGTCGCGGCGGTCGCGAAGGTCTGCGTGCTCGGCCAAACCGTCGTCGACAATCTCTTCCCGAACGAAAACCCGCTCGGCAAAACCGTCATCATCCGCAACGTCCCGTTCACCGTCATCGGCGTGCTCGCCAAACGCGGCCAATCGCCGACCGGCCAAGATCAAGACGACGTCGTCGCCATGCCCTACACGTCCGTGATGCAGCGCCTCACCGGCCAAACCTACGTGAGCGTGCTCCTCGTCTCCGCCAAAGACGAAGCCTCGATCGGGCCCGTGCAAAACGAAATCACGACGCTCCTCGAAGAGCGTCACCGCATCGTGCCGCCCGAGCAGGATGACTTCTCCGTGCGCAACCTCGCCGACATCGCCACCGCCGCCTCCTCGACCGCGAGCATCATGCAGGCGCTGCTCGCCGCGGTCGCGGCGGTCTCGCTGCTCGTTGGCGGCATCGGCATCATGAACATCATGCTCGTCTCCGTCACCGAACGCACCCGCGAAATCGGCCTGCGCCTTTCGGTCGGCGCGCGCGGTTCGGCGATCCTCCAGCAATTTCTCTCAGAATCGGTCGTACTCTCTACCACGGGCGGCCTCATCGGCGCGATCTGCGGCATCCTGGGAGCGCAGCTCGTCGCGTCCATCGGTCACTGGCCGGCTACCATCCCGGCCGCCGCGGTGCTCGTCGCGATCGTCTTCTCGGCGATGGTCGGCATCTTCTTCGGCTGGTATCCCGCCTCGCGCGCCGCCCGGCTCGATCCCATCGCGGCGCTGCGCGCCGAGTAAGGGGCCGCCTCCCGAGCAATCCGGCAACGTCGGCTGGCCGTTTAGAAACCAAGAGGCCTGGTAACACACAGGGGAAGCGACTACCGAGGAGGACCGGACTGCACATGCTGGATGAAACCGCCATGAATGCCCTGTTGCTCTGCGTGACCTGCGGCCACGGCGCACCGCAACACGACGCCGAGGGTTGCGGCTCCGTCAACTGCCCGTGCCGCGCCACCCGCCACGCGATCGTCGAGGACGCCATCGAACACGCCCGCCTCGACATCTACGAACAGTCACAACGGCTGCAGCGGGCAGGCTAGCGGCAGGGAACCTCGCGGCCTCACGGTACGAACCGTCCATGAAGCGCTTCACGACGGTTCCCGTTCTTGCCATGGTGTTCGCTGCGACCGCGGTTCCGGCCGGCGCGGCGTTCGGATTCTACTCCTACTATCTGAAAAAAGCGCCGGTCGTGCAGATCAGCGTCGACGAGTTCTCCAACTCGACGAGCCAGCACGCGACCGAAGTCGAGCCGAGCATCCTCGCGGTCGGCTCCACGATCGTCGCGCTCTCGCAAGAGGGGCGCTTCTACGACGGCGGCTCCTCGGACATCACCTTCGCGACGTCGACCGACGCGGGCAAGACCTGGACGCACGGCAACTTGCCGAGCATCACCAACCTCTCGAATCCTAAGGGACCGTACGATCGCGTCAGCGATCCGGCCATTTCGTACGACGCGAAGCACGGCGTGTGGATCGCTTCGACGTTGCCGCTGGTCGGCGCGACGGGTCAGATTCCGCTCGCGAGCAGCTCGCCCGACGGCCTCAACTGGAGCAAGCCCGTCGCCGTCGGTCAGAACAACGGCGACTTCATGGACAAGAATTGGATCGTCTGCGACAGCTACGCGTCGAGCCCACACTACGGCAACTGCTACGTCGAATTCGACGACGCGTCGCAGGGCGACTACGTGATGATGACGACCTCGACCAACGGCGGCAAGTCGTGGTCGACGCCCGTGCCCGTCGGCGGCTACGGCCTGGGCGGTCAGCCGGTCGTCCAGCCGAACGGCCGCGTCGTGGTGCCGTTCCAGGCGGGCGGCGCGATCGAAGCGTTCCAATCCACCAACGGCGGCAAGTCGTGGACCGCGCCGATCCTCGTCTCCTACGAGAACGACCACCAAGTCGCGGGCGGACTGCGCACCTCGTCGCTACCGACGGCGCGCGTCGACGACGGCGGCACGATCTACGTGGCCTGGCAAGATTGCTCGTTCCGCCCCAACTGCTCGCAGAACGACATCGTCTACGCGACCTCGACCAACGGCACGAGTTGGAAGTCGCCGGCGCGCGTGCCGATCGATTCGCTGAACAGCACGGTCGACCACTTCATCCCAGGCATCTCGATCGCGCCCGGCACGAGCGGGCCCACGGCGAATATAGGCCTTGCGTACTACTACTACCCGCAGGCCAACTGCTCGTCGAACTGCGCGCTCACGCTCGGCTACATCTCCTCGCAAAACGCCGGCAAGACGTGGTCGGCGCCGGTGCAGCTCGGCAAGCCGATGAGCATCTCGTGGCTGGCCGTGACCGACCAGGGCAGCATGGTGGGCGACTACATCGCCACGACCTTCGCCTCGAACGGCGTTCACATCGCGGCCGCCCAAGCGCTCGCACCGGGCTCGAAGCTCAACGAGTTCCTCGTCAGCAACTCGACGACGATCGACGCGAGCAGAGACGTGCAGCGCTCCTCGGCCGGCGAGCGCCCGTTGCGCGGCGCGCACTCCGACCACCCGCTCTTCACCTACCCGCCGGGCGAATAACGCTCGCCGGCTCGCGTCGCGGCGCCTACGGCGTCGCGGCGCAGTAGGCGGTTTCCGACTTCTTCACGTCGGGATCGAACACCGAGCCGTCGGAGCGCGCGTAGGTGATCGTCACGACGCCCGTGCCGTTCGGCACGAGCATGCGGTTGATCACGATCTTATGCCCGTCGGGGCCGACCGAGAACTCGATGACATGACCCGTCTTGCCCTGGCACGGAATGTCTTTGTCCGTCGCCGGCTTGATGTGGTTGGTCTGGAAATTCGTCTCGATCGCCGCAAGCGCGTCGGCGTACGTGCTGTTCGAATCAGCGATGTAGGTGACGCTCGCGACGTCGCCCGCGATGTGCCACTTATCGTACTTGCGCGTCCCGTCCGGCGACTGCTGCAAGTCGTCGTGACTCCAGCCGGCCGGGCCGACGAAAGCGACGTCGCCGGCGAGCGCGGCGGCGGGCGCCGCGACGGCGGCCGCGGCAATAGCAAGTACGAGTGCTCTTCTAAACATAGCCTTCTACCCTTTGTGCGCGACGCCGCTCGTTCCGGTTTCACAATGGAGAACCGCACGGCGACTCGATTATCCGATTGTAACGACTCCCGGCACGGCCGCGCCGATGACCCCGAGCTCGCGGCCGACTTTCCCGAAGGCGGCCAGCGCCCGGTCGAGATCGTCACGTGAGAGGGAGGCGCTCATTTGAACGCGGACCCGGGCCGTCCCTTCGGGCACGACCGGGAAGCCGAAACCCGTGACGAAGACGCCCTCGGCCAACAGCCGGTCGCTCATGGCGATGGCGAACGCGGTCTCACCCACGATGATCGGGATGATGGCGCTCGGTCCCGGCAGCGGCTTGAAACCGAGCCGCTCGAGGCCCGCGCGGAAGTAGGCGACGTTCTCGCGCTGCTTGGCGAGCAACTCGGGCTCGCGCTCGAGGATCGCGATCGCTTCGAGCGCGCTCGCGGCCACCGTCGCGGGCAGGGCGTTGGAAAAGAGCTGCGTGCGCGAGCGCTGGATCAGCGTGTCGACGAGCGCCGCGCTGCCGGCCACGAAGCCGCCCGCCGCGCCGCCGAGCGCCTTGCCGAGCGTGCCCGTGAGGATGTCGATCTCGCCTTCCAAGCCGAAGTGCTCGATCGTGCCGCGGCCGGTACGGCCCATGACGCCCGTGCCGTGACTGTCGTCGACGATGGTGACCGCGCCGTAGCGCTTGGCGAGCGTCACGATCTCGGGCAGCTTCGCGATCGAGCCTTCCATCGAGAAGACGCCGTCGGTCACGACGAACGGCGTGCCTTCCGCTTCGCGCAACTTCGCTTCGAGATCGGCCATGTCGGCGTGCTTGTAACGCACCTTCTTGGCGCCGGAAAGCCGGCAGCCGTCGATGATCGAGGCGTGGTTGAGTTCGTCGGAGATCAGCGTGTTGCCGGCGGTCGCGATCGTCGGCAAGAGGCCTTCGTTCGCGGCCCAGCACGAGACGTAACTGAGCGCGGCTTCGAACCCGAAGCACGAGGCGATCCGCTCCTCGAGTTTGCGGTGAATGTCGAGCGTGCCGCAGATGAAGCGCACCGACGCCGTGCCCGCGCCGTACTTTTCGAGGCCCGCGATGCCAGCCTCGATCAATTCGCGGCGGTCCGATAAGCCCAAGTAGTTGTTGCTCGAGAGAACGATGACGTCGCCCGCTTCTTCCATGTGCGCGTGCGCGCCCATCGGCGTCGTCAGGTGACGCAACTTCTTGTAGGTGCCGGCGGCTTTGAGGGCGTCGAGGTCGGCTTGCAGTTTGCGGTCGTAGGCGGCGTTCATGGGGTCTCCACGTCGAGGACGATCTTGGCGGCTTGGCCCGAGGACATCAAGTCGAACGCTTCGCGGAAGCTCGCGAACGGCAGCACGTTCGTGATGATCGGCCGCAGGTCGACGCGGCCGCTCTTGACGAGCGCCTCCGTCTGATACCACGTTTCGAACATCTTGCGGCCGTTGATGCCGAGCACGGTCAAGCCCTTGAAGATGATGCGTTCGGCGAGGTTGATCTTCACGTCGTCGGGCGGGATGCCGAGCAGCGCGGCGCGGCCGCCGTTGCGCAGCATGTGCAGGCCCGCGTCGATCGCCGAGCCGCTGCCCGACATCTCGAGCAGCACGTCGGCGCCGTCGCCGTTCGTGCGCCGCGCGATCTCGTCGAGCAAGTTCGGATCGCGCGCGTCGAAGACGGCGTCCGCGCCGACCCGCTCCGCGAGCGCGAGTTTGGCGGGATTCACGTCGATCGCGAACACCGAGGCGGCGCCCGCGGCGCGCGCCACCGGAATCGCCATCAACCCGATCGAGCCGACGCCCGTGATCACCACGCTCTTCGTGCTGACGCCCGCCGCCATCACCGTGTGCACCGCGTTGCCGAGCGGATCGAAGACGGCGGCGAAGTCGTCGGGAATCGCCGGATCGAGCCGCCACACGTTGACGGCCGGCATCGCGATGTAGCGCGCGAACGCGCCGTCCGTATCGACGCCGATGATCTTCACGTGCTCGCAGATGTGCGCTTCGCCCGTGCGGCAGAGCAGACACGTGCCGCACGAGATGTGCCCTTCGGCCGACACGCGGTCGCCGACGGTGAGGCCGCGCACCGTCGCGCCGACCGCGACCACCGTGCCCATGAATTCGTGGCCGACGACCAGCGGCGGGTGGATGCGGCGCTGCGCCCAGGCGTCCCAGGCGTAGATGTGATGGTCGGTGCCGCAGAGGCCGGCGCGTTTGACCGCGATCAGCACGTCGGCCGGGCCGATCGCGGGCACGGGGACGTCCCGCAGGTCGAAGCCCGGCGCGGCGCTCGCTTTCACGAGCGCGCTCATCGTCTGCGGCAGGGTCGTGCGGGCGCTCGGCGCCCCGTGGGTCATCATGCGCCCGGGCTTCGCCGCGCTAGCCGTAGCGCCCCGTGATGTAGTCCTCGGTGCGCTGGTCCTTGGGCCGCGTGAAGATGTCGGAGGTCGTGCCGACTTCGAGCAGTTCGCCGAGCAGGAAGAACGCCGTGAAATCGCTGATGCGCGCCGCCTGCTGCATCGAGTGCGTCACGATGACGACGGTGTACTGTTTCTTGAGCTCGCCGATGAGGTCTTCGATCTTCGAGGTGGCGATCGGGTCGAGCGCGGAGGCGGGCTCGTCCATCAAGATCACTTCGGGCTCGACCGCGAGCACGCGCGCGATGCACAGCCGCTGCTGCTGACCGCCCGAGAGATCGAGGGCCGAGCGGTGCAGGCGATCCTTGGCTTCGTCCCAGAGCGCCGCGGCGCGCAGGCTTCGCTCGGCGATTTCGAGCAGCCGGCTCTTGTTGTTCTCGCCGTGGATCTTCGGACCGTAGACGACGTTCTCGTAGATCGATTTCGGAAACGGGTTGGGCCGCTGGAAGACCATGCCGATGCGATGGCGCACCGTGACGGGGTCGACGTCGGAGGCGTAGATGTCGGTGCCGTCCAGCGTCACGCCGCCCTCGACGCGCGCGCCCGGGGTCAGGTCGTGCATGCGGTTGAGCGCCCGCAGAAACGTCGATTTGCCGCAGCCCGAGGGCCCGATCAACGCCATGACGCGTCGCGCGGGCACGGCCAGATTCGCGCCCTTGATCGCGTGGAACGCGCCGTAATAGACGTTCAAGTCCTCGACTTTCATCTTCTCGTCGAGCGACGATGCGGTCTGCGCCTCGAGCATCAGGCCTTCCCCGTGAAGTGAATCGTCAGACGCCGGCCGACGACGCGAGCGATGATGTTGAAGGCCAGCACCATCACCAGCAGCACGAGCGCCGACCCGTTGCCGATGGCGTCGGCATCGGGCACGAGCGCTTCGCGGTGCGTTTGGTAGAGGCCGACGGCCAGCGTTTCGGCCGTATGGAACGGGTTGAAATCGTACGCGCTCTTGCCGTACGACACCGAGGCGCCCGCGGTGAAGATCAGCGCCGCCGTTTCGCCGAAGATGCGGCCCGCAACGAGCACCACGCCCGTCGTCAGTTGACCGATCGCGCTCGGCAAGATGACGCGCAGCACCGTCTGCCACTTCGTCGCACCGAGCCCCATCGACGCTTCGCGCAGCGTGTCGGGAACGCCGGCGAGCGCTTCTTGCGTCACGCGCATCATCGCCGGCAGGTTGAGCAGCGTCAGGGTCAGCGCGCCGCCGAGCGCCGTGAAATGCCAGTGAAACGTCTGCACGAAGATCAGCAGGCCGAAGAGGCCCATCACGATCGAAGGCACGGTCGCGAGCGACTCGGCGCTGAACTGCACGAGGTCGCGGAAGCGCCCCGGACCTGCGTACTCTTGCAGATACATGCCCGCGCACAGCGCGATCGGCACGGTGAAGAACAGCGCGAGCGCGAGGATGTAGAACGAGTTGAAGATCAGCGGCCCGACGCCGCCGCCCGCTTCCGACGCCGAAGGCGAAGCGGTGAGGAAGTGCCACGTGACGACGCCGGCGCCTTTGACGAACAGGTAGGCGACGAAAATCAAGAGCAGCCCGACGACCGTGCTCGCCGAAGCCCAAAGGAGCGCCGTCGCGATGCGATCGACGATGCGCCGCGCACGCGCGCGATCGCTGCCGAGCCGTGCGGAAGCGGCCGTCGCGGCCACGATGGCGCGCGCCACCTAGGCGCGCCTGCGCAGAGCGATGCGGATCAGCACGATCAGCGCCATCGCGATCAGCAGCAGCAAGAACGCCATCGAAAAGAGCGCGTGCTGGAACGGCGAGCCGTCCGGCGCGTCGCCCATGTCCATGACGATCTCCGAGGTCAGCGCCGCGGCGGGTTTGAGCAGCGAACTCGGGATGACGGCCGCGTTCCCCAAGACGAGCTGCACCGCGAGCGTCTCGCCGATCGCGCGGGCGATGCCCAAAATCACGGCCACCGCAAGCCCGCTCGAAGCGGAGGGGATCAGCACGCGCGAGATCGTTTCCCAGCGCGTCGCGCCGAGCGCGGCCGACCCTTCACGTAGCGCCGTCGGCACGACTTTGAGCGCGTCTTCGGAGAGCGAGATGACCGTCGGCAAAATCATGATCGAGAGCACGATGCCCGCGGCCAAGAGCCCGTCTCCCCCGGAGTGAAAGATGCGGCCGATCAGCGGCACGAGCAGCGTGAGGCCGAGCCAGCCGTACACGACCGACGGGATGCCGACGAGCACCTCGATCGCCGGTTTGAACGCGGCCGCGACCCGCGGCGGCGCGAGTTCCGAGAAGAACACGCCGATCGCCACGCCGAGCGGGCCGCCGACCAAGATCGCAAAACCGGTCGCGACGAGCGAGCCGACGATGAACGGCGCGGCGCCGAATTTGCCGGCCAGTCCGTCCCAATCGGAACCGAACAGAAACGTGAAGAGCGACACGTGGTCCGCGAAAAACAGCTTCGTTCCGCTCCACGCGAGGTAGATCAGGATCAGCGCGATGGCGAGTACGAAGATGGCGCTGCACGTCGCCAGTACGACGAGCGCGATGCGTTCGTCGCGATGGGCTTTGCCGACGTTAGCGCCAACCATCGTATTCGTCTTTCCCGCCGCGGGCTAGCGGTCGTTCTCGCTCACCTTCATATCGCGAACGAGAATGTAGCCCGTCTTGTGCAGCAACTCGCTATCGCTTTGCAGAAACGCAATGAAGCGCGAGACTTCCTTGCTCGGCGGGCCATTGGTGTAGATGTGCTCGTACGACCAGAACGGATATTTTCCCGACTCGATGTTCTCGTCGGTCGGCGCGTTGCCCTCGATGGCGAGTTCGTTGATGCCGCTCTGATTGTGCGTGCCCGAGAAGGCCGCGTACGAGATCGCGCCCGGAGTCTGCTTGATCTTTTGCACGACCGTTCCGGTGGCGTCTTCGGTCAGCGTGTCCTTCGAAAGTTCGGCCGACCCCATCAGCGTCTTGATGAAGACCGCCCGCGTGCCCGAGCTCGCGGGGCGGTTGATGACGGTGATCGCCCCGTCCTTCCCGCCGACGTCCTTCCAATTCGAGACCTTGCCCGAGAAAATTTCCTGGATCTGTTTCTTCGTCAGCGACGTCACGCCGGCCGACGGGTTGACGACGACGGCGAAGCCGATGACGGCCACCTTGTGGTCGACCAAGTCGGGCTGGTTGACCGCCACGATGTCGGAGTCGCCCAGTTCGACCGACTTCGACGCGACGAGCGCCAGGCCGGTGCGCGAGCCGCCCCCGGTCACGCTGATCTTGACGTCCGAGTGCATCGCTTGATACGCCTCCGCGGCCGCCTGCACGAGCGGCTGCAACGCGGTGGAACCCGCTGCCGAGAACTGCACGTCGGCAAGGGCGAGGGAAGGCGCGGCCATGGCGGCGCCGAGTAATAAGGCCGCGAGACGAACGGGCCTGGACATGGATGACCTCCTGAAGGCGAACGCAGAGAAAAAAGACGTGGGCAGCGTTCGCGATGGTCGCACCCCGGGCGTAAGCCGGGTTTAACGGTAGGTTAAGGAAGCCTTAACCACCGCTAAAGGATAGGCGCGCTTCTCGAGGACTTCCACGCTGAGCGTCCGCGCTTCACGTAACGTCAGGTCGCGCCAGTGACGTTCCACAAAGGCGAGAAGGTCGCTGCGCTCCTGCATCCGGTCGCCGTCGGCCATCAGGATCCCAGTATGGCAGGACGACGTTATGCGGCCGTTATCGCGCGCTTAAGGGCGCTCCGCGCCGACGAGGCGGCTCCGCGCGGCTGGGCTAAGGTTCCGCCGTGCGCGAACACGCCCGCCTCGGAACCGAAACCGTCGACGGCCTGCGGGGCCTCGCGATCCTGCTCGTGCTGTGCTACCACACGTGGCTCTTCTCGTGGTACACGCCCGACGTCCGCGTCTTCGGCCGCGCGGTCCCGCTCGACGTCTTGGCGCGTACGGGCTACCTCGGCGTCGATCTCTTCTTCGCGATCAGCGGGTTCGTGCTGTTCTTCCCGCATGCCGAGCGCGTCTTCTTCGGCGGCCCGGCGCAATCGCTCGGGGATTTCGCCTACCGGCGCTTCATCAAGATCGTGCCGTCGTACTTGGTGGCGCTGCTCGCGACGATTCCGGCTGTGCTCGCGTTGCCGCGGGCGGCAACGGCCACGGCGCTCGCGGGCACGCTCGTCCAGCACCTCGCCTTCGTGCAGAACTTCTTCGACGACGGCTTCGGCGCGGCCAATTCCGTGTTCTGGAGCCTCGCAGTCGAGGCGCAGTTCTACCTCGTCTTCCCGCTGCTCGCGCTCGCATTCCGGCGCGCGCCGCTAGTCGCGGCGGCGCTCGCCGCGGCGACCGCGCTCGTTTACCGTCACGCGACGGCGGGCTGCTGCCTCGAAGTGCAGACGGTCCAGCGGCAATTGCCCGCGTACCTCGACGTATTCGCGGCGGGGATGCTCGCCGCGTACGCCGTCGTCTGGGCGCGCGCGCGGCCCGTCTCGCTCGCGGCCGATCGCATCGCCGCGACGCTCGCGGCGGTCGCGCTCGTCGCGTCGACCTTCGTGCTGCTGCAATCGGCCAACGCCGTGCAGTACGATCCGGGCGGCCGCGAGCGCTGGGATATCGACCACCGCACGCTGCTCGCGTTCGGCGCGGCGGGCTTGATCGTCGCGTCGTGTTTCGCGTACGGCTGGTGGCGGGCGCTGGTGGCCAATCCGCTGCTGATCTTCCTGTCGATCGTCTCGTACAACTTGTACTTGTGGCACACGCTCGTGATGATCGCGCTCTGGAAGCACGGTTTTCCGCGGGCCGCCACGCCCAATCCGCACGACGACGACCACTGGAAGTTCGCGTTCATCGCGCTCGGCTGGACGCTCGCGATCGGCATCGCGACCGCCGTTACCTACTTCTTCGAGCGGCCGCTGCTCGGCACGGTGCGGCCGCAGTCGTTCGCCTTCGACTGGAGCGGCGCCGTGCGGCGCCTGGGCCTCAAGCGATCAGCGCCGATCGCGACGCCGGAAACACGCACGTAAAGGTCGCGCCGAAGCCGTACTCGGAATCGGCGCTGATCGTGCCGCCGTGCGCCTCGACGATTTGCTTGACGATCGACAGGCCGAGGCCGGTGCCCGCGGCTTCGCGCGTGCGCGACCGCTCCACGACGTAGAAGCGCTCGAAGACGTGCGGCAAATCGTTGTAGGGGATGCCGACGCCCGTATCGCGGACGGTCAGCAGCGCCGCGCCGTCCTGCGGCCGCACGTCGATTTCCACGGTGCCGCCGCTCGGCGTGTGGCGCAGCGCGTTGTCGATGAGGTTGACGAGCACTTGCGCCAAGCGGTCGGGATCGCCGTCGATGCGCGAGACGCCGCCCGTCAGCGCGAGCTTCACGCCCAGTTGCGCCGCGCGCGGCTCGAAGGTCTTGGCGATGTTGGCGGCCACGCTCGAGAGGTCGACGTTTTCGCGGCGCAGCCGCAGTTTGCCCGATTCGGCGCGCGCCAAGTCCAAGAGATCCTCGACCAACTGCACCATGCGGTCGACCTCGCGCTTGACGCGCGGCAGGAACATGTCGAGTGCCTCGGCGTCGCCGTCGTTGTCGAGGATCGTTTCGATCATCAGGTTGATCGACGAGAGCGGGGTACGCAGTTCGTGCGAGACGCTCGTGATGAAGTCGCGCCGCGTCTGCTCGAGTTCGTGCAGCCGCGTCTCGTCGCTCGCGATCAGCAGCACGCCCTCGGTGCCGTCGAGCGGAATCGTCGTGACGGTCAGCATGCGCGGGCCGTTCGGTCCGCCGAGCGGCACGCGACCGCGCGAGGGATGGCCCGAGAGCGCTTCGCGCACGCGGCGGTCGAGGTCGAACGACGGCACGACCTCGATGATCGCGCGGCCGGCGACGGGTTTCGAGCCGAATTGGAAGATCGTCGCCGCCGCGGCGTTGAGCGAGACGACGTTGCCGCGCCCATCGAGCATGATGACGCCGACGGTCAACGAGCGCAAGAGCAGCTCGAAGCGCGTGTCGGCGGTTTCTTGCGCTTGCGGCTCGGGCAAAGGCGCCGGCGGAGGCGGCGCCGGCCGCGGCTTGGCCGCGACCCGCACGACGGCGACGCCGGCGGCGAATCCGCCTGCGACCGCGAGCGCGAGCTCGAGGAGCATCGCTACTCTTTGAACATATAGCCGCGGCTGCGGACGGTGATGATGTGCTGCGGGTTGTTGGGGTCCAGCTCGATCTTTTCGCGCAGCCAGCGCACGTGGACGCTGATCGTCTGGTGCTCGCCTTCGAAATCGTAGCCCCACACCTTGTCGAGCAGCGTCTGGCGCGTCACGACGCGGTTGCGATTCTCCATCAGCACGTGCAGCAGGCTGAACTCTTTGGGCGCGAGCGATACTTGGCGCCCGCGCACCTGCAGCGATTGCCGCGACGGGTCGAGCTCGATTTCGCCGACGGCGATCGCTTCGTTGCGCAGGTCGCCCTCGCCGCCGAGTTGGCGGCGTAGCCGCGCTTTGACGCGGGCGAGAAATTCGTGCAGCGAAAAGGGCTTGGTGACGTAGTCGTCCGCGCCGAGTTCCAGCGCGAGGACTTTGTCGATCTCCTGATCGCGGGCCGTCAGCATGATGATCGGAACGCCGCTGGTCTTGCGGATCTCCTTGCAGGCCTCGATGCCGTCGAGCACCGGGAGCATGATATCCAAGATGATGAGGTCGGGCCGTTCGGTCGCCGCGAGGGCCACCGCCGAGCGGCCGTCGCCCGCGGTCGCGACGGCGTAGCCGTTCCGCTCCAGATTGAAGCGTAAGGTCTGAAGGATCGCGGACTCGTCGTCCACGATCAGAATTTTCTTCGCGAGCGGGACGGAGGCGACCATAGATGCCGACAAGATACCGTACCAGAAGGGGTTCGGGCAAGGAGGAGAGTTGGCGAAAGCGCCTCGCTACGAAGGACTGAACGCCGACACGCACGTTGGAGAGGCCGCGCGTGCGATCCTCCGCGCGCTCCTGAAGGCCGTCCTCGCGCCCGCGCCCGCGGTCCTGCGCGGCAACGACGTCCGGGCCGTGCACGACATGCGGGTGGCGATCCGGCGCCTCCGCTCGGCGATGGGCACCTTCGCGGACCGCTTCCCCCACAAAAAGTGGCGCAAACTGCGCGAGGGGACCAAACGGATCGGGACGCGGCTCGGCGAGGTCCGCGACGCCGACGTCCACCTGGCGGCGCTGCGCGGCGCGCGGGCTTCGGCCTCCGCGGCCGAGCTGCCCGGCATCGATTTCGCGATCGAAACGCTCGTGGCTCGGCGGCGCCGGGCCCTGGCCGAGTTCGCGGTCGAGTTCTCGCAGTTCGACCGCGACGGCTTCACGGAAACGCTGGCCGATGCCTAAGCGCACCTTCGGCCCGTTCATGCGCACGGTCGTCTTCAAGCGGCTGCAGCGCATCCTCGACGACGGCACGGTGGCCTTCGCCGGCGGCCGCGAAGCCGATCTGCACGCCTTGCGCATCGCGGTCAAGCGCTTGCGCTACAACATCGAGTTCGCGTCTTCGCTCGCGCCCGACGGCGCGCGCGAGGCGCTCGACTTGCTCGCGCGTTTGCAAGAGCGCCTCGGCGCGCTCGCCGATTTCGACGCGTTCGAACGCGGCTACGCCGCGCTGCTCGATGGTTTGGCGCCGAACGATCCGCGCCGCATCGGAATCGAAGCGCTACGCGCGGCGTCGCAGGGCGACCGCGACCGCGCGCTCGCGGACGCGCGCGCGTTTTGGCTGGCGGAGCCGCCCTACCCCGAGAGGCTGGCCGCGTCGATTTCGGCCGCGTTCGGCTCCAACTCGCCGAAACCCGAGCCGTAAGCGGCGTGCTGTTCGGCGGCGAACGAGAGCGTTCGGCCGAAGGCGCGCTCGAAGAGATCCGACTTGAAGAGCGCGGCCTCGATTTCGGGCGTCACGTCCTGCAGCGCGCCGAGCGTCAGCCGCACGAACCCGGGCGAGGTCGCCGCTTCGATCGAGGTGACGACGCCCAGGTGGCGCCGGTCGAGACCGTCGGCGATCCGTAAGAGGGCGCCGAGGCCTTCGATCTTCACGCGCATCGCGGGCGACGCGTTCGCCCACTCGGGATGCGTCGGTTTCGGCATCGACTTGCGGTGGTAGCGCACGAGCGCGGCGATCAATTCGATTTCCTCGGCGCGCCAGCCCGGGAGGCCCGCGTTGCGCACGATGTAGGCGCCGTGCTTGTGGTGCGCGCTCATGGAGATCGACCGTCCGACGTCGTGCACGACCGCGGCCGCGAAGAGCACGTCGCGATCGGCCGGTTCGAAGTGGTGCACGTCGCCGAGCGCGTCGAAGAGTTGCAGCGCGAGGTTCGCGACGTGATTTTCGTGCACGTCCAACTGCCCGAAGCGGCGCGCCAGCGCGTGCGCCACGTCGAAGCGGCGGGTCCGCTCGTCGCCGAGCCGGCGCGCCACGGCGATGTTGCGCTCGAGGTAATCGACCACGATGCCTTCGCGCAGCGCCCGCTCGCTGACCACGAGCTCCTCGCGCCCGAGCGTTTCCAAGACCGCGATCACGATCTCGTTGCCCGCGACGATGATGTCGCTGCGGCGGGGATTCATGCCCGGCATTTTGCGGCGCTCGGCGGGCGTCATGCGCAGCATCGTGCGTTGCAGCGCGCGTAGCCGCTCGAGGCGCAGCACGTACCCGTGCGCGCGCTGCGAGGCCACGCCCGCTTCGGCCGCGTCGAGCGCGGCCAGACCCATCACGGTGCCCGACGTGCCGATCAGCATGTCGAAGCGGTAGTCGATCAGCCGCGACGCGATCGGCGAGAGCGTATCGCGGATGCGTTTGACGAGCGCGCGGTGCGCGAGCGTATCGGGCACTTCGTCGCGCAAGAACTCGTCGTACAAGCGCAGGCTGCCGAGCCGCACGCTGTGCAGGAAGAAGGCGCGCTCGGCGTCGCCCACGATGAACTCGGTCGAGCCGCCGCCGATGTCGAAGATGCAAGCGACGCGCCCGCCGAGCGGAAAACCGCGGCTGACGCCCAGGTGGATCAGGCGCGCTTCCTCGACGTCGTCGAGCACCTCGATCTCGATGCCGCACGTGGCGCGCACCGCCGCCAGAAACTCCTCGCGATTGGAGGCTTCGCGCACGGCCGAGGTGGCGACCGCTCGCACGTCGCTCGCGCCCGCGTTGCGCGCGGCTTCGGCGAATTTGGCGATCGCCGCGACGCCGCGCTGCACCGCCTTCTTGCTGAGGTGGCCGCGCGCGAGCGCTTCGCCCGCGCCCAAGCGCACCATTTCGCGCGCTTTGAGGATCGTCCGCGACGTGCCGAAGCGCGGGTCCATTTCGACGACGATCAAGTGGATGGAATTGGTGCCTACGTCGATCGCGCCGAGCAGCATTACGCTACGACCTACTCTAGCGGACGGGCCGCCACCTGGGGCGAGCGCCTAGCGCAGGGGCGGCGCGGCCGTCTCGAAACCGAGCTGGCGCGAGAGTTCGGCGGCGATCTGGCGCGCCTGCGGCGCCAGTTTTTCCACGCGTTCGGCGGTCATGCGCGTCGTCGGGCCCGAGACCGAGAGCGCGCCGACGCATTCGCCGCGGCGGTCGAAGACCGGCACCGCAAGACAGCGCACGCCGTCTTCCATCTCTTCGTTGTCGACGGAGTAGCCGCGCTCGCGGATCGCGGCCAGCTCCGCTTCGAGCGCAGCGCGCGTCACGATCGTGCGCGGCGTGTAGCGTTTCATCGGCCGCGCGAGCGCGCGCTCGGCGAACTCGGCGCCGCGAAACGCGAGCATCGCTTTGCCGGTGCCCGTGCAGTACAGCGGCGCGCGCATGCCGGGCGCGGTGAACATCTTGACCAGATGCATGCTTGCGACTTGGTCGAGATAGACCACTTCGTCGTCGCTCGAGGTGACCAGATTCGCCGTTTCGCCAGAGGCGCGCATCATGCGCTCGAGATACGGCCGCGCCACGAGGCGCAAATCCAAGTGCAGGTCGGCGGCACTCGAAAGCGTGAAGATGCGCGAACCTAAGTGATAGCGCGAGCTTTCGGGATCTTGCCGCACGTAGCCGCGATCGACGAGCGTCGCGAGCAGACGATGCACGGTGCTCACGTGCAGGCCGACCAACTGCGAGAGTTCGCTGATGCCGGTCGCGCCGCGCCGCGTCGCCAGCGCTTCGAGCACGTCGAGCGTGCGGTCGACGGACTGCACTTTGGGGCGCCCGGTGCCGGTGATGCGGCGCGGTTTGGGCGAGGCTTGACCGCTCTTCCCATTTTGCACGTTGCGAAAGGTTTTTTCGCCTGAATCGCGGGGCGCTTCCTGTGCTGGCCGCCTTTCTGCGGCTCGGGCGGCTGAAGTTCTTGGCCGGCGGGTTGGCGGGCGGCGCGCTCGGCACGTTCGCCGCCGCGGCCGACGGCCGCGGCATCCGTTGGGCGGACTACGCGCTGGCGCAGGCGACGATTTCCGCGTTCCACCTCATGACGCAGTACGCCAACGACTACTTCGATCGCCACGCCGACGTCCACGCGAGGCCGACGCCCTACTCCGGAGGCAGCGGCGTGCTCGTCGCGGGCGCGCTGCCGCCCGGCGCCGCGCTCGGAACGGCGCTCGCCTGCGCGGCGGCCGGCGCCTTGGGTGCGACGGCGCTCGCGACGGTCGCGGGCCGGCCGCTCGCTGCGGCGCTGGCCGTAGCGATCGCGCTGCTGGCGTGGGCCTACTCGGCCCCGCCGCTGCGGCTGCTCGCGCGCGGGCTCGGCGAGTGCGACACGGCGCTGGTCGTGGCGATCCTCGTGCCGCTCTGCGCGTTCGCGGCGCAGCGCGGCGCGCCGACCGCGCTCGCCGTCGCCGTCACGCTGCCCGGCGCGTGCGCGATGCTTGCGATGATGCTGGCGGTCGAGTATCCCGATCTGCGCGCGGATGCACGCGCCGGCAAACGCAATTTGGTCGTGCGGCTCGGCGCCGAGGGCGCGAAGCCGCTCGGCCTCGGGTTCGCGGCGGCCGCGTACGTCGCGACCGGCGCGGCGCTGCTCGCGGGCGCGCCGCCCGCCTTTGCGTTCTTGCAGTGCGTGACGCTGCCGGTCGCCGCCGGCTACGCGCGCGCGCTACGCGAGCGCCCGCCGGACGACCCCGCCGCCGACGAAGCGCTGGCCGCGCGCGGCGTCGCCTTCTTCTTTTTGGTCGTAACGGCCGGAGCGCTCGCCTTCGCGGCCGGGCCGGAAACGTTCGCGCGCGTGCCGCCAAGCCCGACGGCCTCGACAACAGCAGGTCTCGGGAGTCGTTGACTCATGATACGTTACCCATTACATCGTTACGATGCCGACCTTCTCGGACGCGGGTCCGACGGGCAGATAACGGACTAGCGTTGAACCGCAGTCGTGGAGCATAAAAACTGATATGCGTAAGTTTACCGTTCCAAAAAACCGCCGCCCAAACGCACCCGGTGAAATCATCGAAGAGGAATACCGTAAGGTCTCAGGGCTCACGCAACAGCAACTTGCCGACGCGCTCGGGATCTCTCGGGTTCGCTACACGGAAATCGCGAACGGCCGGCGCCGCATCACCCCAAATACCGCGCTGCGTTTGGCGCGCGTCTTGCGCACGTCGCCCGAGTTTTGGCTGAACATGCAGCAGGCGAACGATCTCTACGACGTCCGGCACTCGGACGAGGCCAAAGAGATCGTCAAACTTCGGCCCCTCGTGCGCCGGAGCGCATGAACGCCCCTGAAACGAACCGCACCTCCGCAGCGGTCCTAGGGACGTGATCGAAGCTCCGAGCCTGGAAGCGCGCATCGAAACCGCGCTCGACGACGTCCGCCCGGCGATCCGCCGCGACGGCGGGGACGTGTGGCTCGTCGAGGTGCGCGACCGCGTCGCCTACGTCCAAATGATCGGCGCGTGCGGCGGCTGCGCGATGGCCGGGGCCACGCTGCGCGGCGCCATCGAGACGGCGATCCTGGCGCACTGCAAAGAAATCGAGCGGGTCGAGAGCGTCTGACGGCTGCTGTGCCATAGAGTTGGCACATACCCGGCGCATCATGGGGTCATGGAAACGACCCTCGTCTGCCCCGCCTGCCGGGCCGCCCACGACGATCCGGCCGACGCCGCCCTCGGCCTCTCCGTCCTCTGCCGCGCGTGCGAGCTCGAAGAGCGCTACCACGAAGCGCTCGAACGCGAGCCCGTGCCGGTCAAGACGGCCGCCTAACGCCCGGCCCCCGAACCGCCTTCCCGCAACGCCGCGTGCGGACGAATCCGCGCGCTCCGTCGTTTCCGGTGCAGTTTGTGAGGGAGGCTCCGTGATCGTTCGTCCGTTCGCCGCGCTCGCGCTGACCGCAGCCGTCGCGACCCCGATTTTTGCCCTGGCCCGCGTTCCCGTTCCCGTCGGCGCACCGACACCCGTCTGGTCCGACGTCCCCTCATCGATCACGCTGCCCTCCAACGAGCAGCCCGTGCAGATCGCGCTGCGCATCCTGCGCCGCGAGCCCGCGGCCGGCACGTCGGTGGAGCACGCGCGTCCCGAGATTTCGGCGACGTTCGCCGAACCCGTCGATCCCAAGTCGCTGCGCCTGGCCATCGACGGCCGCGACGTCACGCCCGACGCCTTCCTCTCCCGGCGCGCCTTCGTCTACACGCCCAATTTCGATCTGCCGCTCGGCGCGCACAGCGTGGCCGTATCGGGGCGCACGCCCGATCGCGAAGAGTTCGCCGAGCGCTGGACGTTCGACACGCGCGCCGCGAGCGCCGTCGAAAACTACATCAACGGTATCGAGCCCCCCAACGGTTCGAGCGCCGGGTCGGGCCTCACCGTCAGCGGCATCACGCGGCCGCTCGCGCACGTGCGCCTCGTGCTGGCCACGAGCGAAACGATCGCGAACTTCAGCGACGTCGCGAACGGCGCGAACACGATCGATACGGCGGCCGACGGCAGCGGCTACTTCGAAGCGCACGTCGACGTGCCCAAGCACGCGAGCATCGTCGATATCCGCATCGCATCCGCCGCGCCCGACGGCTCGGTCGCGGTCAGAACGCTGCGCTTGCTGCCGTAACCACGTCTTCGAGCGCGCCCGCTTCGAAGGGCACGCGCAATCCCGCGGAGCGCACGAGTTCGCGAAACGGCGCTTCGCCGCCGCGCCCGCACAGCGCCGTGTAAGCGGCGAGGGTCGCTTCGCGATCGTGCGCGGCCTTCACCCACATCTGCAACGCGCAGCAGAGCGCCAGCGTGTAGTCGATGTAGTAGAACGGCATCGCGTAGATGTGCCGCTTCTCCTGCCACAGCCCGCCGAGCGCCGGATAGGCGAGATCGCCGTAGTCGCGCCACGGCAGGTAGCGCCGTTCCATCTCGCGCCACATCGCGTGCCGCTCGCCCGGGCTCGCGTTCGGCGCGGCGTAGACGAGGTGCTGGAAGTGATCGACGGCGACGCCGTAGGGCAGGAACAGCATCGCATCGAGCAGGTGCTCGCTGCGGTACGCGTCCGCCGCGTCGCCGAAGAAGCGCTCCATCTGCGGCCACGAGAGATACTCGAGCGACATCGAATGGATCTCCGCCGTTTCGAGCGTCGGCGAGACGTAGTCGAGCGCCGCCTTGTCGCGACTCTTCCACGCTTGGAAGGCGTGCCCGAGTTCGTGCATCAGCGTGCGCACGTCGGCGCGGCTGCCGTTGAAGTTCGCGAACACGAACGGCACGCGCCGCGTCGGAAAATTGGTGCAGTAGGCGCCGAGCGCTTTCCCCGGCCGCGTGTCGACGTCGAAGAGGCCGTTCTCCAGCATGACGCGCGCGAAGTCGCCGAGTTCGGGATCGAGCGCGCCGAGCGCCGCCTCGGTGCGGCCGAGGATCCAATCCCGGTCGCCGAGCGGGGCCACGCGCCGCTCCGCGCCGAGCGCGGCTTCGTCCCAAAAGTACACGCGATCCAGGCCCGCGCGCGCGCCGCGCTCGCGCAGCACCCGCTGCACGAACGGCACGACCACGCGCGCCACTTCGTCGCGATAGCGCGCCACGTCGTCCGGACCGTAATCCACGCGGCGCATCCGGCGATAGCCGAGCGCGGTGTAGTCGGCGAAGCCCAGTTTGCGCGCCATGGCGTGACGCGTGCGCACGAGCTCGTCGTAGAGCGCGTCGAGCCGCTCGGCGTTCGCCGAAAAAATCGACCAGGCGGCACGATGCGCGCCGTGACGCCGTTCGCGGTCCGCGTCTTGGAAGGCGGAGCCGAACTCCCCGAGCGACCACGCCTTCCCTTCGAACTCGGCGGTCGCCGCCGCCAGCAGTTCGGTGTAGCCGCGCGTGAGTTCGGCTTCGCGCACCAGATCGTCCGCGATCGCGTCGTCGTAGGTGGTCACGTCGGCATCCCATAGCGCGAAGGCCTGGGAGCCGAGATCCGCTTCGAGCGCCGGCCGCGCCTGCGTTTGCAGGAAGCGCTGCTTCATCGCCGTGTCGAGCGCCGTCACGCGTGGCGCGCGCCGGTCGAGCGCCGCTTGCGCTTCGCGGAAGTCGTCGCGCCGCGTGTCTTGGCTGTATCGCAGCCGCGTGAGGTTGGCCCACGAGCGCCACGAGCGCCGCACGCCGTCCCAGCGCGCGAACGCATCGCGCCAGGCGGCGGCGGCCTCGGTGCCTTGCAGTCCGGCCGCAATCGCGCCGTACTCGTCTTCCAGGGCGCGATCCGTCGGCGCCGCGATCTCATCCATCCATTGCATCGCAACGCCTTTCGCCGCCGGACGCGCGCGCCGCTTCTCGCCGCCTACAGCGACAAGGCGCCCGCGTACCCCGTGAGTTCGACGTAACCGACCCCGCGCGCGCCGCGCGCGCCGCGCGCGGCGGCGTCGCTCGGGCGCACGTCGACGGCGCCTTCCCAGTACGAGACGCCGCCGCCGGTCGAACCGGCCAATTCCTGATCGAGCACCGTCGGGGCGAGCGTCACGTCGAGGTTCGCCGACGGAATGCGAATGCGCCAGCCGCTCGGATAACGCGCGCCCGTATGCGGGCTCGTCCACCGGCCGAGCGCCTCGATGGCGAACGCGTCGCGCGGCAAGTAGCGCACGCTGCCGTCCGGCGCGACGAGGCTGCCGCTCGATTCCGGCGTCACGCTGCCGTCCTTCTCGCGCAGCAGGTAGAGCATCACTTCCCGCCGGTCGTCGAGTTGCAGCGAAAACCAATCCCAGCCGGCTTGATCGGCGCGCAGTTCGCCCGAACCGAACTCGTGGTCCATCCACGAGATGCCCGCGACGCGCAGCGGCGTGCCGTGGAAAGTCAGCGTACCCGTCGTTCGCAAGCGCGTGTACGAGTAGTAGTGCGACGCGCACGAGGCGCAGGACGCCTTGCGCGAGACGCCGCCGTGGCCGTGGATCGCGGGCGGTTTCTCGGGCACCTGCACGAAATCGATCGCGTTGCGCCCGTCGGACGTCGCATCGCTCGCGTGCAGCACCATCCGCTCGCGGTCGGGCGCGCCCTGCGGCGCTCCGTCGAGCGTCCAGTCGCCGGCGCGCACGGCGAGCCGCCCGGTAGCCGCGAAACCCAAGCCCAGCGCCTCGCGCGCGAAGCGGTCGCTGTGGTAGAACGTCTTGCCGTTCTCGTCGGTCAGCGCGAAGTGCGCCGGATAGAGTTCGTTCCCGCGCCAGCGGCTCTGGCCCGGCCGCGGCGCGGGATCGCCCGGCCGCAGCCCGATGCGAAAGAACGTCAACTCGTAGCCGAAGCGGCGGCCGTCGGGAGCCGCGACGTGCCCCGTGTAGTACCACCACTCGCTTTGATACGCGGGATGCGCGCCGTGATCGCGCGGGAAACTGAAGGCGTACGGTGCGGTCGCGATCCTGAACCCGTCGGGGCGCGTCGCGGGGACCGCGGCCGGCCGCGGCGCGGCGCCGGAATCTTCGGCGAGCAGCGGCCACGCGCAGACCAGCGCCACGGCGAGCCCGACGAGCGAACGCACGATGCGAATCGCGAGCCTCATTCGCTGCGCACCGCGTCGGCCGTGCGGATGCGTGCCGCGACCGCCGCCGGGTAGATGCCGGCGACCAGCGCCGCCACGATCACGAGCGCGATCGCCTCGCCCAAGAAATCCCACGGCACGTGCAATTCGATGAGCCAGCCGAAGGCTTGGCGATTGATCACGAAGATCAGCAAGAGCGCGAGCGCCAAGCCCACGGCCACGCCCGCGACGCCGCCGATGCCGCCCACGTACGCCGCCTCGTAGAACACCATGCCGCGCACCTCGCGCGTCGTCAGGCCGAGGTACCGCAAAAGACCGATCTCGCGGCGCCGCTCGAGCACGAGCGCGAAGAGCGTGCTGACGACGCCGAGCACGGCGATCGTGATCGAGATGACGTAGAGCGCGTACGTGATCGCGAAGGTCCGGTTGAAGATCTCGATGACGAGGCGGCGGAGTTCGCGCGTCGTCTGGACGTCGATGCGCAGCGGCAGCACGCTGCGGATCACGCGCGTACGCAGCGCGGGCAGGTCGACGCCCGGCGCCGCGTAGATCGCGAGCGAGTTGACGCTGTCGTCGTGAAAGAGCCGCGCGAAGGTACGCGAATCGACGAGCACCACGCCCGCGTCGCTCGAGTAGTCGTTGTACACGGCCGCCACCGCGAAGCGCGTGAGCCCGCCCGGCGTATCGATCTCGAGCGTGTCGCCGACGCGCGTGCCGAAGCGCGTGGCGAACGGCTCGCTGATGACGGCGCGATCGGCGTTCGGCAGCGTGTGCGCGAGCGCGCGCGTATCGACGTTGCCGAGGAAGCGCAACTTGTTTCGATCGGCGATCGTCGCGAAGTCGGCCGCGCCGAGCGTCGCGATCGAGCCGCGATAGGGAATCGAGATCGCGCGGAACGTGTCGACCGCGAGCACGCCCGGCACCTTGCGGACCTTCGCCGCGACGTCGGGCGAGAAGCGCGCGTCGTAACTCGCGTCCTGCAGGCCGAGCGGCCGCACGAACAGGTCGGCTTTGAGCGTCTCGTCGGCCCACGCCACCACCGTCGTGCGAAAGCTGCCGATCAAAATCGCGACGCTGACCATCATGGCGATCGCCACCATGAGAGACGCCACCGCCACGCTGTTGCGGCGTAGCGACGCGCCGAGGTTGGTCGCGCCGAGCAGGCCCGCGGGCGAGAGGCGGCCGCCGAGCGCCCGCGCGGCGCGCGAGGCGCCCGCGATCGCGAGCGGCACGCACAGCGACCCGCCGAAGATGATCGCGAGCCCCGCGGCGTAGCCGGCCACCGGGATGCCGTCGAGCGCGGGCAGACGCGTGAGCGCGAAGGCGAGCGCGAAGAGCCCGAGGCCCGCGAGCGCGAGCCCGACGCCCGGCCGCGCGCGGCGCCGTTCGAAGCCTTGCGCGCGCATCGCGAGCGCGGGCGCGGTCGCCGCCGCTTCGAGCGCCGGAAACGCGGCCGAGAGCATCGCGAGCACGGTGCCGACGACGAACGCTTTGAGCAGCACGAGCGGGTCGTAGACGACGCGGTCCGCGTGCGTCGCCACGTACATCGTATCGACCGTGCGCGAGACCGCGCCGACCGACAGTTGCGCGAGCGCGCCGCCGAGCACGAGCCCGAGCAGCGAGCCGCACGCGCCGAACGCCGCCCCTTCGAGCAAGAACGTGCGGAAGATCTGCCCGCGCGTCGCGCCGAGCGCGCGCAAAGTTCCGATTTCGGGCCGCCGCTGCACGACCGAGATCGCGACCGTGTTGTAAATCAAATACATTCCCACGAGCATCGCGATGTACGACAGGGCGGCGAGGTTGAGTTGAAAGCTGCGCAGCATCCGGCGAATCTCGTTCGTGCGCACCGCGGGCTCGATCGCGCGCGCGCCGTGCGGCAGCACCGCCTCGACGGCCCGCTTCACGGCGCCCAGCCGTTTGTCGTCGACGATCAGATCGATGCGGTCGAGCAGGCCGACTTTGCCGAACACTTCCTGCGCCGTCGCGACGTCCACGAAGAGCACGCTCGAATCGAGCCCGGGAACCGAAGCCGGCAGCACGGCCGCGACGCGGAAGCGAACGGTGCGGTCGCCCGCGAGCGCGACGAGCGTCCCGCCCGCGCGCAGGTGGTAGCGCTCCGCGACGCGCTGCGAAACGATCGCGCCGCGTCCCGCAATCAGCGCGTAGGGGTCGGGCCCGGCGCCCGAGGCGACGAACTCGCCCGGCGTCGCCACGCGCGCGCTCTCGTCGCGCGGCAGCGGGCGCAGCAAGTCGACGCCGAGCACCCGCAGGATCTCACCGGAGAACGGGTCGCCCGGCCGCGCGCCGACGACGACCGACTCCTCGATCGTCGGGCTCGCGTAGGTGACGCCGTCGACGCGCTGCACGCGCACGAGCGCCCGCTCGTCGAAGCCGCGGCCGACCCCGAGCACCTGCAGGTTGACGTGGTTCGCGACCACGTTCACGCTCGAGGCGAACGAGGCGACGGCCGTGGCGTTGGCGAGGTCGATGGCCAGCGAAATGGCGACGCCGAGCCCCACCGCCACCAGCGTGACGAGCGCGCGCAGCCGGTTGGAGCGGAGATGCCCGAGGACGAGCCCGCGAAAAAGCGCCGACATGAATCGGAACTTGGACGCCGCGAAGGCCTCCGAAGGATGCGATTCGGGGCGCGCTCTCAGCGGAGCGCGAGCGACCTCCCGGCGGCGGCGAGCGCCGTGCCGCGCAAGGCGGCGACCCCGTAGAGGCCGACCAGCAACGCGAACTTGCCGTCCAGGTTCGAGCTCGGGTAGTCGCGCGCGACGCTGTCGACGTAGCGCTTGCCGCGGTCGGAAAGCCGCGGGACGCGGCCGCCCAGCCAGATGGCGAGCACGCCGAAGCCGCCCATCAAGGCGAAGGAGAGCGGCGCGGCGGGCTCCTTCGCGGCGAGCGCGGTGGCGAACCCGTAGCCCGAGCCGACGACGAACACCGTCAGACACGCGGAGAAGATGCGCGCGCGAAGGTGCAAGCCGCGCGGCGTCAAGAGCTCTTCTTCGTCCGCGTGCGCCCGCATGGCCACCAGCCGCGTGTCCAGCGGCGCCTCCACCGTGCGCGCCAATTCCACGAACGTTTTCGGCGTGGCCGTCGCGTCGTAGATCGCCCACTCGAGATTGTCGGCGGGAGCGGCGTCGCGCACCGAGGTGTGCCGGATCACGGCGTCGTCGAATTCGATCAGGCCGCGTTCGTGCATCGCGAGCACCACGGCGCGCAACGCTTCGCGCGGACCGCGCCGCAAGTAGGCCACTTCCATCGGATCTAGTTTGGCGCCGACCGGCGGCGTCGCCAGCCGCGCCGATTGATCCGAATACCACACGAACGTCCGGATGACGAGGTACGTCGCCGCGATCGATGCCAGGTACAGCGGCAGGAAGAACGTCATGGTCGCTGTTTCTTCGCCTTATCGCATGGCAGGGGCCCGCTTTTTTTGCGGACCTAGATCACGATTTGGCCGTCTTGCATGCGCACGATGCGGTCGCACACCGCGGCGGCCTCGCTCGAATGCGTCGCCATCAAAATGGCTTGGCCGCGGTCCGCGAACGCGCGCAGCAACTGCAGCACGCTCGCGCCGCTATGCGAATCGAGATTGCCCGTCGGTTCGTCGGCCAAGACGATCGCCGGGCGGTGAATCGTCGCGCGGGCGACGGCGGCGCGCTGCATCTGGCCGCCCGAAACCTGCGACGGAAACGCGTTCGCTTTCTCGGCGATGCCGACCGACTCGAGCGCCGCGCGCACGCGCGCCGCGATCTCCGCGCGTTCGCAGCGCTGCAGCACGAGCGGCAGGGCGACGTTTTCGGCGATCGTCATCGCCGGCAACAGGTTGAAGAACTGAAACACCGTGCCGATGCGGTCGCGGCGCAGCGCGGTCAGCTCGTCGTCGCCGAGATCGGAGGTCGCCCGGCCGTCGACTTCCACGCTGCCGCCGCTCGGCAAATCGACGCAGCCGATCAGATTGAGCAGCGTGCTCTTGCCGCAGCCGCTCGGCCCGACCAGCGCCACCATTTCGCCGGCGCACACGTCGAGCGAAACGCGGTCGAGCGCGTGCACGGGCTCCGCGCCCGCGTCGTCGTAGGTCTTGCTCGCCGCGAGCGCGCGCACCGCGACGGCCCGCGCCGCCGCGATCGTGCCGGGTTTAGTTATCGATTCCACGTAACACCAATGCGGCGTTGATGCCGCCGAATCCGGTCGAGTTGGAGAGGACGACGCGCGGCGCGAGCGCGCGTTCTTCGCGGACGTAATCGAGGTCGCACGCCGGGTCGGCGCGTTCGAGGTTCACCGTGCGCGGCACGCGCTTCTCGTGGATGGCGAGCAGCGACAGCGCCGCTTCCCACGCGCCCGTCGCGCCGAGCGCGTGCCCGTGCTGGCCCTTGGTTCCGGTCACCGGCACGCGATAGGCGGCCGCGCCGAGCGCGAGTTTGAGCGCGGCCGTTTCCGTCACGTCGTTGAGCGGACTCGACGAGCCGTGCGCGTCGACCAGCTCCACTTCGTCCGCGCCGAGCTGCGCCTCGCGCAGCGCGCGCAGCATCGCTTGCGACGAGCCGCTGCCGTCGGGTCGCGGCGCCGTCATGTGGTACGCGTCCGACGTGAGGCCGAAGCCCGCGATCTCGCCGTAGATGCGGACGTCGCGCGCGAGCGCGTCTTCGTAGCGCTCCAGCAGCAGCACGCCCGCGCCCTCCGCCATCACGAACCCGTCGCGATCGAGATCGAAGGGCCGGCTGGCCCGCGGCGGATCGTCGTTGCGCGTCGACATCGCTTTGATGACGGCGAAGGCGCCGAAGATCAAGGGCGAGAGCGGCGCCTCCGCGCCGCCCGCGAGCGCGGCGCGCACGTCGCCGCGCGCGATCGCGCGATAGGCGTCTCCGATGGCGACGGCGCCCGCCGCGCACGAATTGGAGTTCGCCACGTTCGGCCCGCGGAGGCCGAAGGCGAGCGCCACGTTCGCGGTCGCGGCGCCGCCGAAAACGGAAATCGCGAGCAGCGGCCGCACGACTTTCGGGCCGCTCTGCAGAAACGCGTCGTGCTGCTCCTCGGCGAAGGCGAGGCCGCCGAGTGCCGAACCGATCCACACGCCGACCTCGTCGCCGTCCCCGACGTCGAAGCGCGCGTCGTCGAGCGCCAGCTTCGCGGCGACGAGCGCGAACTGCGCGTAGCGATCCGTGCGGCGATACTGCGCGCGTTCGAGGTGATCGGCCGGGTCGAAATCGTCGATTTGCGCCGCGACGCGCGAGCCGAACGGCTGCGGGTCGAAGCGCGTCAGCGGGCCGACGCCGACTTTGCCCGCGAGCGTATCGCGCCAGAAGTCGCGCACGCCCGTGCCGATCGGGCTGACGACGCCGATGCCCGTGACGACGACCCGGTGTTCCGCCGCGCGCGTCATCGCGCGCTCTCCGCGAGCGCTTTCATCCGCGCGAGCGTCTTCGCCGCGACGTCGCGCACGAAGAAGTCGCCCACGACGTGCTTGCCTAGCCATTCGCGCGCGATCGGGAAGCGAAAATCCAAGCGGTGCTCGATCGTCACGCGCGTGCCCGTCGCCGTCGGCGCGAAGCGCCACTCGACGTCCATGCCGCGCGTCCAGCCGCGCACGTGGTGGAAGCGAATCGCCGGCGTGTGCGGATCGTTCGTCTGCTCGGCGACCCACGAGATAGGCAACGCGTCGCGCCACGCCGCCATCGCCACCACGCGCGTCGGCCCGTCTTCGCGCAAAACCTTGACCGAACGGTAGTGCGGCAAGATCTCGGGCCAGCGTTCGGTCGCCGCAGCCAGCGCGTAGATGGCGGCTGCGGGCGCGGCGATGTCGATGGCGTTCAGCGTCTCGGTCATACGAGCAGTCGTCCCACGAGCGCCGGTGAGAGGGCGCGTTCGGGCGCGAGCGTACCCGCGAGCGCCCCGAGCAACGTCGCGCCGGCTTCGGGATGCCGGCGCAACCGCGAGGCCGCGCGGCGTGCCAGGGGCGGGACGTCGACGAGCAGGTCCACGAGTTTGGTCAGACGCCGCCGGACCGCAAAATCGCGCGCGCGGCGCACGGCGTAGCCCGCGAGGCGCGCGTCCTCGCAGGCGCGATCGCGCAAGGCCGCCTCGAGCGCCGCCGCCGCCTCGCCCGCGCCGCGCAGCGCCAAGAACACGCCTTGACCGGTAAAGGGGTTGAGGAATCCGGCCGCGTCGCCCACCAGCAGCGCGCCCGGCCGCGTCGCGGCCGAAACGTCGAAGGCGAGCGGCCCGACCGAGACGCGCGGGCCGAGCCGGCGCGCGCCCGCGAAGCTGCGATGACCGCGACCGAGCGCGGCGGCTTTGCCGCTCATTCCCTCGTCGACCGCTCCCGACCAAGCGGCGAGGTCGCGGTCGCGCACGACCACCATCACGTTGGCGCGCGTCGCGTCGAGCGGATTGATCGCGAAGTAGGCGCCGGTGCCGACGAACATCTCGACGTGTCCCGCGAGGTCGCCGAAACCTTCGTAGTGCCCGCCCACCGCGAAGCGGCGCGCGCCGCGCGACGGCAACGCGAGCTTGAGTTTGCGCGCGACGAGCGAGCCCGCGCCGTCCGCGCCGACGACGAAGCGCGCCGCGAGCGTCTGCCGCGCGCCCGCTTCGTCGCGCACGATCGCTCCGCTCGCGCGACCCTCGTCGAACGTGAGATCTTCGACCTGCCCGCGCAGCAGCGTCGCTCCCGCGGCGAGGGCCGCGTCGAGCAGCATCGCGTCGAGCAGGGCGCGCTCGCACGCCAGCGACTCGCTCGGAAAGGGCAGATCGATCGCCGCCGTGCCGGGCGGCACGAGCCGGATGCCGCGCAGCGGCTGCGCGATGCCGCGCAGCGGCGCGCCGAGTCCGAGCGCGTCGAGCGCCGCCACCGCGCCGCCGTTGAGGTATTCGCCGCAGACTTTGCGACGCGGAAAGCGCTGCCGCTCGACGAGCGTGACGGCGACGCCCGCGCGGGCGAGCGCGAGCGCGAGCGCGGAGCCCGCCGGGCCCGCGCCCGCGATGACGACGTCAGCGCGCATCGTCCCACAGCAGCAGCCGGAAAAACGGCGCGCGCTTCACCCGCGGCGCGCGCCAGCCGGCCGCGGCGGCGAGTTCGGCGAGTTCCGCCGCGACGTACGCGCGTTTGACCGAGAGCGGCCCGTCGTGGCGCGTGAGGCGATTCTTGGCGATCAGCCGCGCGAACGCGACCGTCGCCGCATAGGCCGGCAGCGAACGTTCGAGATCGCACACGAGCGGCGCGAAGCGCGCCACGCGGCGCAGTTCGCGCAGCACGCGCACCGCCGCGGGCGGTTCGAAGTGGTGCAGCGCGAGGTTGCAGGTCGCCACGTCGAACGACTCGCCGGCGAACGGCAGCGCGAGCGCGTCGCCGCGCACGAAACGGATCGCATCGCCTGCCGGCGTGCGCGCGCGGGCGATGGCCAGCACCGTCTCGCTGCGGTCGAGCGCGGTGATGGCGAGGGCGCGACCGCGTTCGCGCGCGGCGGCGGCGAGCGCGCGCGGAATGTCCGCGCTGCCGCAGCCGACGTCGAGCACCGACGCGGCGCCGCGCGAGAAGACGCCCGCGACGACCGGTTTCGTACCGCCGAAGAGCGCGTTGGCGCGCTCGATGTCGTCGAAATTTTGCGCGAGCTCGGCCGCGTCGACGTCCGGCTCGTCCATCAGTTCGGTCGCGACCGTCCGCCGCACGTCAGCCGCTCAAGCCGCGCGCCGCGCGGCCGTTACGACTTCTTGAAGTAGTCGGCGTTGATGGCCGTGTATGAGGACCACTTTTCCGGCACGTCCGAGTCGGCGAAAATCGCCTCGACCGGACACGCCGAAACGCACGCGCCGCAATCGATGCACACCTCAGGATCGATGAACAGCATCTTATCGTCGTCGGTGCCGTGGATGCAGTCCACGGGACAGACGTCGACGCACGACTTGTCCTTCGTTCCGATGCACGGTTCGGTGATCACGTAGGCCATGGTTTTGTAAGGGACCCTTTCGGACGCGTAAACAGCCTGGTCGTATTGGGGAACCCGGCCGAACGGTCCTTGTGACGCCGCCCGAGGCGAAAAAGACGCCGCGGAGGCTTACCTCGAAGGCGAAACGTTCGATACCTCTAAGGGGTAGTGAAGGCATGATGACGTGCGAGACGTGTGGGCAGAACCCGGCAACGGTCCGTGACTTTACCTTACGGAGCGGGTCGTGGGTCGTGGCGGACGTGTGCGAAGGCTGCGCGCGGCGCCGCCGGACCGCGTTCGTGCCGCTGCTGGGCTCGGCGCTCGCAGCCGTCGCCTTGGCCGTCGGCACGACCTACGCGATCGACCGCCTCGGCCGCAAGAACGAAAGCGAGCTGCCGCCGGCCGATCCCCGCGAATGGGCCAAGCGCCTGCGCAGCACGACCCCGACGCTCGGCGCTTACTCCCGCGATCTGACCGCCGCCGCGCGCGCCGGCGAACTCGATCCCGTGGTCGGCCGCGACGTGGAGATCGAGCGCGTCGTCTCGATCCTCTCGCGGCGCTCGAAGAACAATCCCGTGCTCGTGGGCGAGCCCGGCGTCGGCAAGACGGCCGTCGTCGAAGGTTTGGCGCAGCGCATCGCGCGCGGCGACGTGCCGCCGGGCCTCAAAGATAAACGCATTCTCGCGCTCTCGCTCGGGCCGCTCGTGGCGGGCACGAAGTATCGCGGCGAATTCGAAGGCCGGGTGAAGCGCATCCTCGAGGAAGTGAAGCGCTCCGCGCGCGAGATCGTGCTCTTCATCGACGAACTGCACACGCTCGTGGGCGCGGGCGCGGCCGAAGGTTCGCTCGACCTGTCCTCGATGATCAAGCCCGAACTCGCCCGCGGCGAACTGCAGTGCATCGGCGCGACCACGTTCGACGAGTATCGCAAGCACATCGAAGCCGACGCCGCGCTCGAGCGCCGGTTCCAGCCGGTCAACGTGGCGGAGCCGACGATCGAAGAGACGGCCGGCATCCTGCGCGGCCTGCGCCAGCGCTACGCGGCGCATCACGGCGTCACGATCTCCGACGCCGCGGTCGATGCGGCGGCGGCGCTCTCGGCGCGCTACATCGTCGACCGCTTCCTCCCCGATAAGGCGATCGACTTGATCGACGAAGCGTCGTCGCTCGCGGCGATGCGCGGCGAACCCGTGGTCGAAGCCGCCGACGTGGCGGCGGTCGTCTCGAAGTGGACGGGCATCCCGCAAGGCGCGCTCACCGACGAGCAGTCGCGCAGCCTGCTGGCGCTCGAAGCCTCGCTCGCGAAGCGCGTGGTCGGCCAGGATCGCGCGATCGCCGCCGTCGCGCAGGCCGTGCGGCGCGGCCGCGCCGGCTTGAAAGACCCGCGCAAACCCGTCGGCGGCTTCCTCTTCGTCGGCCCGAGCGGCGTCGGCAAGACAGAATTGGCGCGCGCACTCGCTTCGGAACTGTTCGGCACGGAAGACGCGCTCGTGCGCATCGATCTCTCCGAGTACACCGAAGGGCACACGGTATCGCGCCTGCTCGGCGCGCCGCCCGGCTACGCGGGCCACGACGAACCGGGCCAACTGACCGAGCCCGTTCGCCGGCGCCCGTACTCCGTGATCCTGTTCGACGAATTCGAAAAAGCGCACGCCGACGTCGCGGCGATCTTGCTGCAAATTCTCGACGACGGCCGCGTCACCGACGCCAAAGGCCGCACGATCGATTTCCGCCACTCGATCGTGATCCTGACCAGCAACGCCGATCCCGCGGAACTCGAAATCTACGTGCGGCCCGAACTGCTCAACCGCATCGACGACGTCGTCCGCTTCGAGCCGCTCGGCGAAGCCGAGATCGAGAGCATCGTCGACCTGCAGATGCACGCGGTGGCGGAACGCCTCGGGGCCTTGCGCGTCTCCATCGTCTTGAGCGACGACGCGCGGCGTTATCTGGCTCACGAAAGCATCGCGGCGGGCAGCGGCGCCCGCTACGTCGCGCGCACGATCGCTCGCCTGGTGACCAATCCGCTTTCGACCGCGATCTTACGCGGCGACGTCCGCGAAGGCGGTGCGGCACGCGTATTTCTTGGGGAATCCGAGCGCATCGAGGTCAGCGCCGCGTAACGCGCGGCGCGAATTGACAAACATGTCGGCAAGCACAGGCGTGCCGTCTTTCGCAAACCGATAAAGGTATCGGTGGCGGGGTTCTCAGAAAAGCGCGCCACCGCGGCCCGGTGCGGGCCGCGCGTGTTATCGTAAGGAGCCTCAGTTTTGCGGAAAACGATACTTGCATTCACCGCGGCCGTCCTCGGCACATCGTTCCTCGGCAACGGCGCCGTGTCGGCGGCGACGCTCGCGGAACAGCACCACTGGACGCCGGTCTTCACGACGCTTCCGGCGCGCAACGTCTTTCTGCGGAGCCCGATCCGTCAAAAGGCGTTCGGCACGACGATCCCCTTCTACACCTCGACCGTGAAATCGCCGCTCAACAACACGACGTACACCTACGACATCGTGGGCGCCAATCCGACGACGGGCTCGTCGACGACGGTCACCTACGTGCCGCTCGCGATCCGCGTGCATTTCTCGAACGGCGCCGTACTCGATCCCTCGCAACCGGGCTGCGGCGACACCGTGTCCGTGGAGAACCGCTTCTTCGGTTCGCCGCTCTTCAACCCGGTCTCGCTCGTCTCGAACGGCGTGAACGTCGGCACGACGCAGATCATCGACGGCTTCCAGCGCGCGGAGTTCTGGAAGTACGCTAACGGCACGAACTACCACGTCCTGCTCTCCGCCTCGGGCGCGCCCAAACTGATCGACGTGACGGCGCCGAGCGGTTCGACGGCGGTGGCCGGCGTCTGCTCGGGTTCGAACCACGACATCGGCGAGATCGACATCAACGCGTACGATAGCCTGATCCGTTCGATCGCCGGACAGTACGCGACGCCGACGCAGCTGCCGATCATCCTCTCCTACAACGTGTTCCAGACGCAAAGCGGCCAGTGCTGCATCCTCGGCTACCACAGCGCGTACGGCGTTTCCGGCGGCACGCAGACGTATTCGGTGGGCGCCTACAACGACGCCGGCATCTTCAGCGCGCCGATCGAGGACATCCACGCCTGGACGCACGAGATCGGCGAATGGGCCAACGATCCGTTCGTGCAAGCGTTCAACCGGGACAACTCGACGCCGTCATGGGGCCACGTCGGCCAAGTGTCGACGTGCCAGAGCAACTTAGAAGTAGGCGACCCGCTCACGGGCACGCCGTTCCTCGTGAGCTATAACGGCTTCACCTACCATCCTCAGGAACTGGCCTTCTTCTCGTGGTTCTACCGCACCGCGTCCACGGGAACGGGCGGGAAGTTCTCGTTCGAAGGCACGTTCGCGTCGGCCCAGGGCCGCTGCCGCTGACGAACCCGCACCGCGCCTAGCGAACGAAGAGCCTCGGTTTCGGCCGAGGCTCTCTCGTTTTTCGGCGCGCGTTTACGAGGCGACGATCTTCTTGATCGCGTCCTCGATTTCGCCCGGGCTCATCTGGCCGAGCCGGTACGTGCTGATCTTGCCGTGACGGTCGATGAAGACGTGCACGGGCAACGCGACGACGCCGTACGCCTTGGCCATGTCGCCGCCGTCCACGGCGACGGCGAACGGCCACTTGTATTTCTTCGCGAAGCCGAGCGCTTTGTTCGCGTCCTCCTGCTCGTTGACGCCGACCGTCTGCAAGCCTTTGGCGCGATACTTGCCGTAGAGCGCGCCGACGGTCGCAGCCTCGTCGTTGCACGGCCCGCACCACGACGCGAAGAAGTTCACGTAGAGCGGTTTGCCCTTGTACTTCGCGAGCGCGACCGTTCCGCCGTTCGCTTTCGGCAACGCGAAGGCGGGCGCGTCGTCGCCGGCGTGCGGCACGGCGAGCGCCGGCGCGGCCGTGGCGGCGAGGAGGCCGGCTACGAGGGCGAACGGGCGAAAGGATCGATGCACGATGGGGTGCTCCTTGGAACCGTGTGGCGTTACGAAGTACTGAACGACGGAAAACGGACGTGCGTCGCGTCCTCGTGCATCTGCTCGAGCAGCGCCGCGCCGTCGGCGAACGTGCGCTGCTCGCGCAGAAAGCGGAATTCGCGCAAAGCGAGCTCCTGACCGTACGCCGTCTTGCCGAAATCGCGCAGCCAGGCCTCGACCGTTCGCGCGGTGCCCGCGAAGGTCGGATTCGTCCCAATCGACACGAGGCCGCGATAGTCGCGGCCGTCGTAGCGGCCGACGACGGCGTAGACGCCGTCCGCCGGCAGCGTCTTTTCCGGCGCCAACGCCAGGTTGGCCGTGGGAAAGCCGAGGTCGTGCCCGCGCCCCGCGCCGAGGACGATGCGGCCGCGCAGCTCGTACGGCGCGCCGAGCAGCCGGTCGGCCGTCGCCATGTCGCCGCGCAGAATCGCAGCCCGGACGCGCGTGCTCGAGATGCGTTCGTCGCCGTCCGCCAGCGGCGCGACCGCGGTGACGGCGATGCCGTGCGGCGCGAGCGTCTCGCGCGCGAGCGTCGCGTCGCCTTGGCGGTCGCGACCGAAGCGGAAGTTCTCGCCGATCACGAGCGTCCGCGCGCCGAGCGTTTGACGGACGATCGTTTCGCAGAACGCCCGCGCCTCCGTGCGCGCCATCGCTTCGTCGAACGGCACGAGGAAGAGTTCGTCGATCCCCGCCGCGGCGAGCAGGTTCACGCGTTCTTCGACCGTGCAGATCAGCGGCGGCACGCGATCGGGCCGCAAGTGCGTCGCGGGGTGGTTGCGAAACGTCAGCACCGCCGCGCGATAGCCCGGCCGGCGGGCGCGCAAGAGCGTTGCGACGATCGCGCGATGGCCGCGGTGGAAGCCGTCGAAGAAACCGATCGCGAGCACGAGCGGCCGCGGCGAGGCGGGCGCTTCCAGTTCGTGGTGGATCTTCACACGAACACCTTGCGCGGCGCTAGCAGCGCGCCGACCGCTTCACCGACGCCCACGAGCGTGCGCGTCGAATCGCGCACGAAGAGATGCTTCGCCGCCGAGCCCGTCGGCAGCGGCACGAGCCGGCCCGCGCGAAAATCGGAGGACGCGCGGCCGTCGAGCACGATCGTCGGAAACGGAATCACGCGCTCGGGCGCGATGAGCGCGGCTTCGGGATCGGCCTCGATTTCCTCGAGCAGCAAGCTCTCGTAGAGCACGAAAGGGCCCGAGGCTTCGCGCAGGAGCGCGCCCATGTGCGCCGCGCAGCCGATCGCGGCGCCGAGATCTTCGCAGAGGGTTCGCACGTACGTTCCTTCGGAGCACGCCGCCGTCATGCGCGCGACGCCGTCGCGGTAGTCGAGCAGCGTCAGCGCGTACATCGTGATCTTGCGCGGCGGGCGCACGACCGATTCCCCGCGGCGCGCGATCTCGTACAGCCGCTCGCCGTTCGCGTGCAGGGCGCTGTACATCGGCGGAATCTGTTCGAGCGAGCCGGCGAACGCGGGCAGCACGGCTTCGAGCCGCCGCCCGGCGTCGGCCGGCACGGGGGATTCGCGCAGCGTCGCGCCGAGCGCATCGCCCGTGGCCGTGGCGCGGCCGAGCACGAGCGTGAAGGCGTACGCTTTGCGGCGATCTTCCAAGAGCGGAATCAGGCGCGTCGCTTTGCCGAGCGCGAGCGGCAGCACGCCCGCCGCCATCGGATCGAGCGTCCCGAGGTGGCCGACGGGCAGCTTGCGGCCGCCGAGTGCGGCGTACGCCTTGCGGACGCGCGCGCCGACTTGGACCGACGACGGGCCCGCCGGTTTGAAAACGTTGACGAAGCCGAGCATCTCCCGCCCGGGCGGCTTAGAGGCCTTCGGCGACGAGCGCGTCGCGTACCGCGACGATCGCGTCGTCGAGTTTGCCGACGAACGTGAGGCCCGACGCGCGGAAGTGGCCGCCGCCGCCGAGCCGGCCGGCCGCCGCCTGCACGTTGACGCGGCCGTTGCTGCGCAAGCTCACCCGCACGTCGCCGTCGTAGGCTTTGAAGAGCGCCGCGACGTCCACGCCTTCGACCGTCCGCAAGTGCTGGACGATCTCTTCGGTGTCTTCGCCGTCGGCATCGAACTGCGCGAGCATCGCGTCGTCCACGACGGACCAGCAGTACTTGCCGTCGTTCTCGAGGCGCGCCGTGCCGAGCGCGTGGCCGAGCAGGCGGATCGCCGCGAAGCGCTTGTTGGCGAAGATGCGCTCGGTGATCTCTTCCTTATCCGCACCGAGGTCGGTCAGCTCGGCCGAGATGCGCAGCACGTCTGCCGTGGTGTTCGAGTGCATGAAGCCGCCGGTGTCGGTCATGATCGTCGTCAGCAGGCAGGTCGCGATGTCGCGCGTGATCGGCGCGTTCATGGCGCGCAGCAAGCGCAACACGCACGTGCCCGTGGAGCACTCGTCGCTCAGCACGTAGTTGAGCGCGCCGAAATGCTCGTTGCCGAGATGGTGATCGATGTCGAGAATGTTGGCGCGCTCGAGTTTCGGCAGAAACTCGCCCGCGCGCGACGTGCTGCTCATGTCGCAGAAAACCCAAAGCGCGTCGGCCGGCAAGTCGGCCGGCAGTTCGCGCGCGACGCGATCGGAGTCGGGCAGGAAGCGCAGGTTGCGCGGCACGGGGTCTTGCTGGAAGTAGTACACGCGCTTGCCCATCCCGCGCAGCGCGAGGCCGAGCGCGAGGCCCGCGCCGAGCGTGTCGCCGTCCGGCTTGACGTGGCTGACGAATACGAACGTCGAGCGGCGGCGCAGCTCGGCGACGACGTCCTCGGTCGAAGCGGTGACGGGCTTGCTCCCGATCACGCGTCCCTCCCGGCGTCGGCCTTGGCCAGCACTTGGCTGAGCGCGATCGCTTTTTCCGTCGTGCGATCTTCCACGAAGGTCAGTTCCGGCGTGTGGCGCAGGGCAACGGCGTGGCCGAGTGCGCCGCGCAGGAAACCCTTGGCGGATTCGAGCGCGATCATGCTCTGCTTGGCGACGTGGCGATCGCCGATGATCGAGACGAAGACTTTGGCGCTCTGCAAATCGTTCGTGATCTCCACGCGCGTGACGGTCACGAAGCCCAGGCGCGGGTCCTTCAGTTCGGTCGCGATCAAGGTCGCCAGCTCGCGCTGCAACTCGTGATCGATCCGGCCCATCCGTTCGCGTTTCATCGGTTCACCGTTTCCATATCCCTTCGTCATTCGACGCCCCGGGCGGCAAAGCCGCGTCCGTGCGGGCGAACGGAGCGGGATCACGATTTCGGGTGGGCGTCCTGCCGGGATTCGCGGTAGCGCTTCAGCGCGAGGACGATCCAGCCCAGGGCGATCGCGCCGAACCCGTAGCCGAAAATGTCGTGCTTCGAGCGGCTCAGGTCGAGAGCCGAGAGCGCGCCCCAGATCGCCCCGAAAAGCGCGTAGCCCGCGGCCTGCGCCCGCAGCCGGTCTTCCGCCGTCTGCGGATACGACCCCGGCGGCACCGGTACGAACGGCGGCTGCAGCGCCTTACCCACGCGCGCGGCTCCGCCAATAGGCGCCGAGCGCGAAGATGCCGAGGCCGATCCCGAGCCCGAACGGCACGCCGACGAAGAAGTCCTCGTAGCGGCCGCGCGGCCCGATCTTGTCGAGCACGATCGCGGCGACGAACGGCAGCAGCGCCGCGATGCCGAGATCGCGCGCGGATGCGAAGCGCAAGCGCGTCCAGAACGCGATCACGCTGGTTACGCCGGAACGGGTTCCGGCGCAACCAGCTCCGAGGTGAACGCTTCGATGACGTCGCCCGCCTTGAGATCGGCGAAGCGCGCGACTTGCACGCCGCACTCGAAGTTCTCGGCCACTTCCTTGACGTCGTCCTTGAAGCGCCGCAGCGACTCCAGTTCCGATTCGAAGATGACCGCCGAATCGCGCATGATGCGGACCTTGGCATTGCGCGTGAGCTTGCCGCTCTGCACGTAGCAGCCGGCGATCGTGCCGACCTTCGAGACCTTGAAGACCTCGCGCACTTCCGCGCGGCCGAGGATGACCTCGCGGAACTTCGGCGCGAGCATGCCGATCAGGGCCTTCTTGAGATCGTTCTCCACGTCGTAGATGACGTTGTAGAAGCGGATGTCCACTTGCTCGTTCTCGGCGAGGCGCTTGACCGTTTCGTCGGGCCGGATGTTGAACCCGATCAGCACGGCGTTGGAAGCGCTTGCGAGGTTGACGTCGTTGGGCGTGATGGCGCCGACGCCCGCGAAGATGACGCGGATGTCGACTTCGGCGTTCGAGAGGCCCTCGACGCGCGAGCGCAGCGCCTCGACCGCACCTTGGCCGTCGGCCTTGAGGATGAGGTTGAGGGTCTTGTTGCCGCCGCTCGCGGGCGTGGACATGAAGGTTTCGAGCGAGATGCGCGGACCGCTGGTCGCGGCGATCGCCACGTCCTTGCGGCGCGACGACCGTTTGGCCGCCGCTTCGCGCGCGACGCGTTCGTCGGAGACGACCATCAGCGTGTCGCCCGCGCTCGGCACTTCCGAGAGGCCCATGATCTCGACCGGGATCGACGGCCCGGCCTTCTTCACTTGCTTGCCTTTGTCGTCGGAGAGCGCGCGAATCTTGCCGAACGCGCTGCCGACCACGACCACGTCGCCCGCGCGCAACGTGCCGTTCTGCACGAGCACGGTCGCCACGGCGCCGCGGCCCTTGTCGAGCGCGGATTCGATGACGACGCCTTGAGCGCGCCGCATCTTATTGGCTTTGAGGTCGCGCAGTTCGGCTTCGAGCAGCACCGTTTCCAAGAGCTGATCGATGCCCTCGCCCGTGCGCGCGGAGACGGGGACCATTTCGGTCTTGCCGCCCCATTCGACGGGTTGCAGGCCTTGCTCCGAGAGTTGCGACTTGACGCGGTCGGGCTGGGCGTCTTCCTTATCCATCTTGTTGATGGCGACGACGATCGGCACGTTCGCGGCTTTGATGTGCGAGATCGCTTCGAGCGTTTGCGGCATGACGCCGTCGTCGGCCGCGACCACCAGGATCGCGACGTCGGTGACTTTGGCACCGCGCGCGCGCATCGCCGTGAACGCTTCGTGACCGGGCGTATCGATGAAGGTGATCTTGTGGTCGTTGCGCTCGACGGTGTACGCGCCGATGCGCTGCGTGATGCCGCCCGCTTCGCCGCTCGCGACGCTGGCGCTGCGGATGCGGTCGAGCAGCGACGTCTTGCCGTGGTCGACGTGGCCGAGCACGGTGACGACCGGCGGTCGCGGCGTGAGCAGTTCGGGACGGTCCTCTTCCTGCTCGACGACGACTTCTTCGCCCGCTTCCTTGATGACCGCGTTGAATCCGAACTTGCGCGCGACGTTCTGTGCCGTTTGCGCGGGAATGTTCTGGTTGATCGTCGCCATGGTGCCCATCTTGATGAGCTCCTTGATGACGTCTTTGGCGGGGACGATCATCGAGGTCGCGAGTTCCTGAACCGTCAGGACGTCGGGAATCTCGATCGTTTCGAGCACCGCGGGCGCGACCGCCGGTGCGGCGTCGTACGCGCCGTTCTTCTTGCGTCGCCGCTCTTTCTCGAGCAGCATTTCGGTCTCGCGGTCCTTCTTGGCACCGCTGCGGTCGCGGTCGCCGCCGCGCTGTTGCGGGCCGCGCGGACCGCCGCCCGAACTCGGGCTCGGGCCGCCGCCGGGCGCGGTGAGCGGCGTGCCGCCGGACCCCGGCGGCCGCGGCGTGAACGGCCGCGGACCGCTCGGCGGCGTGAGCGGACGGAAGGGACCGTTGCCGGCGGGTCGGCGCACGACGGGCGCGCCGGGAACGCCGGCGCGCGGCGGAGCTTGGCCCGGTTGCGGCGGCCGGTAGCCTTGACCGATAACGCCCGGCTGGCCGGGCCGCGGCGCGACGCCGGGACGACCGGGCATGCCGGTCTGCGGCCCGGGGCTGGCCGAGGCGGCGACGCCGCTCGGCGGCTGCGCGGGCGCGACGATGGGTCGCGGGGCGATCGTCGACTTGCCCGCGGGAACGGGTCGCAGGGTCGGAACGGGTGAGTTGTCGGCAGGCTCGGCCGGCGGCCGCGGGCGCGGCGGCATCGGGGTCGCCGCGGGGCGCGGTCCGGCCGTGGCGGGGCGCGGCGGCGCGAGGCGCGGGGCGGGCGACGAAGCGA
>Ga0209698_10000574_pt1 | contig 42157 bp, 34 predicted proteins | sample LitLauG_LLR_2012_FD_187203 | JGI IMG/M metagenome (GOLD analysis project Ga0209698, IMG submission 187203) | Freshwater sediment microbial communities from Pennsylvania, USA - Little Laurel Run_MetaG_LLR_2012 (SPAdes) (version 2) | ecosystem: Environmental > Aquatic > Freshwater > Creek >... | reverse complement strand
CCCTGGCATCGGCGATAGAATTGCGCCGTTGCCGGCACTGGCTTCCAAGCTTGCGCGTTCGCCGGTGTCGAGGCTGAATTCGTAGGCTTCACCCAAATCGAACACAATTACGCAAGGAGGGCTTTCCAGGACCGTGCGAGCAGCTTTGCCGCGCCCAGCTTTGGCGCGCAGCAGGGCTTCGCCATAACGCAGCTCAAGGAAGGGGTTTGCCGGCGCATTGAGGCGAAATGCTGAAAGCTCGCCGTCGCTCCAGGGCGAGTGAGCGCGCTCCCCCCTTTCTGCGTCCGTGCGCGAGGCATTCACAAGAGCTCCCGCCGCGGTTTCCAAGATTTCTTGCGATGGCGGGGGGCGTCTCGTCAGCGCCTCCCCGCCTGCGGTGATGAGCGCGGTATCGATATCGCCGGCGACAAAGCGCGCATCGGAAAGACAACGCACCAGAAAGCCGGCATTGGTTTTCACCGGCCAAACTTCGGTGTCGGCGCAGGCCTGACGCAAGGCCTCGATGGCTTTGAGGCGGGTTTGGCGATGGGTGATGATCTTGGCGATCATCGGATCATAATAGGGGCTCACCTCGCCATGATCTTCAAACGCCGATTCCAAGCGCGCATGGGCTGACATGCGCAAATGCTTGAGCGAGCCGGTGGAGGGCAAAAATCCGGTCTCGGGGTTTTCGGCGTACAATCGCGCTTCAATGGCGTGACCCTTTATGGCGAGCTCGTCTTGTCTGAGCGGCAGCTTTTCGCCGCTGGCGACGCGCAATTGCCATTCCACCAGGTCTTGGCCGGTGATTTCCTCGGTCACCGGGTGCTCAACTTGCAGCCGGGTGTTCATTTCCATGAACCAAATACGGTCGCGGCTGAGACCCTGGCTCGCATCAGCGATGAACTCGACTGTGCCGGCGCCGATATAATTGACAGCGCGCGCGGCCAAGACCGCGGCGTCCGTGACGGCTTTGCGCACCGCCTCATCCATGCCCGGGGCGGGCGCCTCTTCGATCACTTTTTGGTGGCGCCGTTGCAGCGAACAATCGCGCTCAAAGAGGTGCACGACATTGCCGTGCGCATCGCCAAACACTTGCACCTCGATATGGCGCGGGCGCTGCACATAGATTTCGAGCAGCACGCGCTCATCGCCGAACGCTGCTAGAGCCTCGCGCCTGGCCGACGCAAGCGCTGCCTTGAACTCGCTCTTCTTCTCTACCTTGCGCATGCCTTTGCCGCCGCCGCCGGCGACAGCCTTGATCAACAGCGGATACCCGATTTTGTCGGCTTCGGCTTGCAGCGTGGCTTCGCTTTGATCTTCGCCCAGATAGCCTGGCGTGATCGCTACCCCTGCTTCACCCATCAACCTCTTGGCGGCATCCTTAAGACCCATAGCGCGAATGGCGTCCGGCCTCGGGCCAATCCAGATGATGCCCGCATCGATCACAGCTTCGGCAAAGCCAGCGTTCTCGGAAAGAAAGCCGTAGCCTGGATGAATGGCTTCGCCGCCATGCTTTTTGGCGGCGGCGATAATCTTTTCGCCGCAGAGATAGCTTTGCGCAGCCGGCGGCGGGCCAATGCATTCGCTTGCATCGGCCTCGCGCACATGGAGCGCGTGAGCATCGGCTTCGGCGTAAACCGCAATTGTGCGCACGCCCAGCTTGCGGCAGGTGCGGATAATGCGCCGCGCGATCTCGCCGCGATTGGCAATCAGAACCGACTTCAGCACCGCACCTGCCCCGCTTCAGACAACCCATTAGAGGACAAGCACGGACAGTAAACGCGGCCATGCCTGCCTAAGGCGGGAACCAGGCGGCAATTGCCGCGTACTCCTTGCATGTCGCGCGGGCTCAGCCCCTTTGGATACGTCATGGCCGCCATCACCTTGTTTTGGCTGGCAGCGATCTCTGTCGTGTTTCTGGCGTTGCGCTGATCAGCCATCGCCTAGCGCCTCTGCAGTGGTGACAATGTCTGCGAACTCGCCATTCAATGCGGCGAGCGCGTGATAATGCATGGTGTCTGCATCAATAGCTTTACGGTCTGGACCGAGGCCCGCGTGAGCGGCGGTGGCGTCTGAGACAACTTTGACGTTGAAGCCAAGATTGGCGGCCATGCGCGCCGAAGTCGAAATGCAATGGGGCGTGGTCAGCCCCACGATCAGCAATTGGTCAATGCCGGCGCTACGAAGCTCCGTTTCGAGATCGGTGCCGATAAAGGCGCTGTTGACTTGCTTGTCGAATGCAGCTTCGCCGTCGCGGGGGCTGGCAAAATCCTTGTAGGCATTGCCGGGTTTGCGCGGATGCAATGGCGATTGGCTCAGAGGCGAATTGTGTTTGACGTGAAAGACCGGACGCTTAGCCGCGCGCCAAGCATTGAGAAGGCGCGCAATGTTCTCCTCGGCTTGAGGATTGTTGCGCTCCCCCCAATAAGGCTCATCGAACCCTTGCTGCACGTCAATGATGAGTAGCGCGCGATCGCTCATGCTCACATCCTGAACACGCCAAAGCGGGTTTCCGGGATCGGCGCGTTCAAGGATGCGCTGATGGCAAGGCCCAGCACGTCGCGCGTTTGCACCGGATCGATGATGCCGTCGTCCCAGAGGCGCGCGGTGGCGTGATAAGGATCGCCTTCGGCCTCATAGCGGGCGCGAATGGGCGCCTTGAACTTTTCTTCTTCCTCTTTGGCCCAGCTCTCGCCTTTGGCTTCCATACTATCGCGCCTGACCTGCGCCAGCACCGAAGCGGCTTGCTCGCCGCCCATGACCGAGATGCGGGCATTGGGCCAGGCAAACAAAAAGCGCGGTCCATAGGCGCGTCCGCACATGCCGTAATTGCCGGCCCCGAACGAGCCGCCGATCAATATCGTGAATTTGGGCACTTCCGCGCAGGCAACGGCGGTGACCATTTTGGCGCCGTCTTTGGCGATGCCGCCGGCTTCATATTTGCCCCCGACCATGAAGCCGGAAATATTTTGCAGGAAGACCAGCGGAATTCCGCGCTTGCAGGCAAGCTCGATAAAGTGAGCGGCTTTGAGCGCGCTCTCGCTGAACAGCACCCCGTTATTGGCCAAGATAGCCACCGGATAGCCCCAGATGCGCGCAAACCCGGTGACCAAAGTCGCCCCGTAGAGCGGCTTGAATTCGTCGAACTCGGAAGCATCGACTATGCGGGCGATGACTTCGTGCACATCATAGGGCGCGCGCACATCGGGGGGAACGATGCCGTAGAGCTCGTGGGCTTCATAGGCTGGCGGCTGGGGCGGGCGGAGATCAAGATCAACCCGCTTTAGGGTGTTGAGGTTGGCGACGGCGCGCCGCACCAGAAAAAGCGCGTGCGCGTCATCCTCGGCAACTTGATCGACGACCCCTGATTTGCGGCCATGCACATCGGCCCCGCCCAAATCCTCAGCACTGATCACCTCCCCGGTGGCGGCTTTTACCAGCGGCGGCCCGCCCAGGAAGATGGTGCCTTGGTTTCTGACGATGATGGTCTCATCGCTCATCGCCGGCACGTAAGCGCCGCCCGCGGTGCATGAGCCCATGACGCAAGCAATTTGGGCGATGCCTTCAGCGCTCATCCGCGCCTGGTTGAAAAAGATGCGCCCGAAATGCTCGCGATCGGGAAACACTTCGGCCTGGTGAGGCAGATTGGCGCCGCCGGAATCGACCAAATAAACGCACGGCAATTTGTTCTGCTGAGCGATCTCTTGGGCCCGTAAATGCTTCTTCACGGTGATGGGGAAATAAGCCCCGCCCTTCACCGTCGCATCATTGGCCACGATCATCACTTCGCGGCCCATGACCCGGCCAATGCCGGTGATGATGCCGGCGGCGGGGGCTTCGCCATTGTAGAGATCGTAGGCTGCAAGCGCTCCGACTTCGAGGAAGGGCGCGCCTGGATCTATGAGCCGCTCGACGCGCGCCCGCGGCAACAATTTGTTGCGCTTGGCGTGGCGATCGCGCGCTTCTTTGGGACCGCCTTGGGCGATCTCGGCGGTGCGGGCGCGCAATTGCTCGGAGAGCGCGCGATGATGGGCGACATTGCTGGCAAAGGCTGCGGAATTGTCATCAATATTGGATTTGAGTTTCATTTAAGGTCTCACGATCACCCGCCCGACGAGGCTGCGCGAGGTCATGCGCGCAATGGCCTCGCGCCAATCATCGAGACCGAACACGCGATCTACTTGGGGATGGAGCTCGCCTCGCGACCAGCCCTCGAAGATGGCGCTGAGCGTTTCGGCGCGCTTTTGGGGAAAGCGGCGGCTATACTCGCCGGCGCGCACGCCGATGACCGAGACATGCTTGATGAGCGCGCGGTTGACTGAAAGCGTCGGGATCTCGCCTGAGGCAAAGCCTACGACCAGCAGACGGCCGCCGAAATTAAGCGCTGAGAGGGCCTCGCCAAAGGCGGCGCCGCCAACCGGATCGTAGACGACGTCGACGCCGCCGCCGGAGATTTCGCGGACCTGGTCTTTAAAGGATACCCCGCTGTCGATGACATGGGCCTTTGGACAATAGGCTCGGATCGCCTGGCGCTTGGCCTCGCTTGAGGCGCCAGCGATGATGTTGGCGCCCAACGCATTGGCGAGATCAACCGCTGCCAGTCCTACCCCCCCGGCCGCGCCCAACACCAAGATCCACTCGCCGCTTTGAAGGCGCCCAGCATGCACAAGCGAGACGTGGGCGGTGAGATAGGCGGAGGGAAACGCTGCCGCGTCTTCGAAGGAAGCGCCTTGCGGCATCGCCATCAGCGCTTCAGCGCGCGCCACTGCGTATTGCGCAAACGCCCCGGTAAAGCCCCCGCCGATGACGCGCGCGCCTAAGGCGAGCTTGGCGCCCTCGCCGAGTGCCACGACTTCGCCGGCATAATCGCCGCCGAAAATAAACGGCAGCTCGGGTTTGTGCTGATAGCCCCCGCTCGTCATCAGCAATTGGGGAAAGCCAAGTGCTGCCGCGCGGACCGCCACCAGCGCCTCGCCAGGCATGGGCTGGGGCGTAGGGGCTCTCACAATCTCGCAGCCTTCGAACGCCGGGCTCAAGCGCGTGACTTGAAGCGCGCGCATCGTGCTTGGCGTTTGGCTCTGCGTCATACCCCGATGATTTCCCGCCCGATAAGGAAGCGCCGCACTTCATTGGTGCCGGCGCCGATATCGTAGAGCTTAGCGTCGCGCAGCAAGCGCTCAACCGGGAAGTCTTTGGTATAACCTGCCCCGCCCAAAGCCTGGATCGCCTCGATGGCGGTCTTCACCGCGCTTTCCGATGCGTAGAGGATGGCGCCGGCGGCGTCCTGGCGGGTGGTCTTGCCGGCGTCGCAGGCTCTAGCGACAGCATAGACGTAGGCGCGCGCCGAATTGAGCGCCACGATCATATCGGCGAGCTTGGCCTGAATAAGTTGAAACGAGCCGATCGGCCGGCCGAATTGTTTGCGCTCGCGAACATAAGGCAAGACCACATCGAGACAGGCTTGCATGATCCCAAGCGGGCCCCCGGCAAGCACGGCGCGCTCATAATCAAGCCCGCTCATCAGCACGCCAGCGCCGTGATTGACCGGCCCCAGCGCGTTTTCTGCGGGCACCTCGCAATCCTCAAACACCAATTCCCCAGTGTCAGAGCCGCGCATGCCCATTTTGTCGAGCTTTTGGCCGGTCGAAAAACCTTTCATCCCACGTTCAATAATGAAGGCGGTGATGCCGCCCGAGCCCGCAAGCGGCTCGGTCTTGGCGTAGACAACAAGGGTGTCGGCGTGGGGCGCATTGGTGATCCAGAATTTGGCGCCATTGAGCAGATAGCGGTCGCCGTGGGGTTCAGCGCGCAGCTTCATGCCAACCACATCCGAGCCGGCGCCAGCTTCGCTCATGGCAAGCGCGCCCACATGCTCGCCGCTGATCAGCTTGGGGAGATATTTGCGTTTTTGCTCAGGGTTTGCCCAACGCCGGATTTGATTGATGCAAAGATTGGAGTGCGCGCCATAGCTCAAGCCGACCGAGGCGGATGCGCGGCTAATCTCTTCCATCGCCACCACGTGTTCGAGATAGCCGAGGCCCGCGCCGCCCCAGGCCTCCTCCACGGTTAAGCCTAGCAGCCCCAATTCGCCCATCGCCGGCCAAAGGTCGCGCGGAAACAGGTTCTCTGCGTCGATCACGCTGGCGCGCGGGGCGATGCGGTCGCTGGCAAATTTGGCGGTAGTTTCGCGGATGGCGTCAGTGGTTTCGCCGAGTTGAAAGTCGAGCATGGGTGAGCCTGACAAGGTCGACATCGGTTTTGAGGCCTCCGAGCCCCCGTTTGCGCGAGGTTCGAAACCCCATAATTGATTTGCCTCTCCAATAGAAATTGAACTTTGCGAACGAGACTGATAGATACGCTCTATGGATCGTTACCTGTTGCGGTACTTTCTGGCGGTATCGGAGCTTGGCTCGTTTTCGCGGGCTGCCGCCAAGGTGAGCGTCACCCAGCCGACGCTTTCGGTGGGCATCGCCAAGCTTGAGGGCGAAGTTGGCGCACGTCTCTTCGAGCGCACCACGCGTCGGGTGTCGTTAACCCCTGCCGGCAGCCGCTTCCTCGCCCATGCGCGGCGCATCACCCAAGACTATGAAGCGGCCCTGCGCGATGTTGGGGAAGCGCCCAAGCGCAACCGGGTACGGGCGGGCGTACTCTCAACCATTGCCGCGCGCGATCTCGAGCGGGTGGTGGCCCATCACGCCAGGGCCGCCGATGGCGAAGCGCTCGAAATCCTCGACTCCACCGAACGCGATATCGCCAACCGGCTCTCCGACAGACGCCTCGATGTAGCGCTCACCATACTTCGCCCGGGGCTCGAGAGCTTTACCCAGGAGAGGCTGCGCAGCGAAGCTTACGTGTTGTTCGTCAGCGCCGACCACAAGCTATCGGGCCAGGCCAGCGTGGCGGGGGACGCGCTGGCCGGGGAAACCATGATCGTTAGGCGCCAATGCGAGGGTCTGCCGGAGATTTCGCGTTATTTTACCAATCGCGACGTGCGCCCCTCGTTCAGCTTACGGACGCTCTCCGATGATCGGGCCATGAGCATGGTGGCCGCAGGTCTTGGGGTAACCGTAGCCCCGGCAAGCTTTGCGCAACCGGGCGTCTCGGCGGTTGAGCTGGAGGGCTTCGCGCTGAGCCGCGAGGTGGGTCTAGTGTTCTCCGATCGCGCTCAGGAGAGCTCAAGCGCGTTCGTCGAGGCTGTGCGCGCGAGCTATGGCGCAAAGCCCGGGGGCGCAAAGTCCGGGGGCGCAAAGTCCGCGGACGCAAAGCCCGCGGTCGCAAAACAAGGTAAACGCTAACCACGCGCGTTGTGGGGCATCGCCAGTAATGTTACGATTGAGGAACGTCGGGTCTCGTCAGGGTGTTTAAGGGTTATGGCGCCTCCAGCTCGTCCAGTGTGGACAGGGCAAATCCGGCTCGCCTTGGTGGCGCTGCCGGTGAAGCTCTATTCGGCCTTGGATTCCAAGGAAAAGATTTCGTTCAACCAAATTCATGAGCCTTCCAAGCAGCGCATTCGCTACGAGAAGGTCGCTCCAGGCGTGGGTGCGGTGTCGAACGATGAGATCGTCAAAGGCTACGAATACCAGAAGGGCCGCTACGTGCTCTTCAGCGACGAGGAATTCGAAGCGCTGAAGGTCGACAGCAAGAAGACCCTCGACATGGTGCAATTTGCGCCAGCCGACACCATCGACCCCATCTATTTCGACAAGCCCTATTATGCTTTGCCCGACGGCAAGATGGCCGACGAGCCCTACCGCGTGGTGCGCGAGGCGCTCAAGAAGACCAAGACCGTGGGGCTTGGGCAGATCACCATGCGCGGGCGATCCTACATCGCAGCGGTAAAGCCCTACGAAGACGGGCTGAGCGTCGAGACGGTGCACTACGCCCAGGAGCTGCGCGCGGCGAAGGGGTTCTTCGACGAATTGCCGAGCGGCAAGCTGGACCAGGATTTGATTGATCTGGCCGAAGAGCTCATCACCCGCAAGAAAGCCAAGTTCGATCCCAATAAATTCGAGGACGAATACGCCATCGCCATCGAGCGTCTGGTCAAAAAGAAAATCGAGCGCCACGGCGAACTGGTGCTCGAGGACCAAGAAGAGCCGTCACGCGATTATGGCGACAACGTTGTCTCGCTTGTCGATGCGCTGAAGAAGTCGCTCGCCAAGAAGGCGGAAATCGTCGAGCCGAAGGCGAAAAAACCAGCCCCGGCGCCGGTCAAGCAGAAGGCCGCCGCTGAGAAGGTGCGCGCGCCTCGCGCCAAGACCGCCCCGGCCAAACGCGCCAAGAAATGAAGCGTCCCGCCAAAAGCGGGACCAATACCAAGCGCCCCGCCGCCGACCTCGACGGGCTGGCGGAATATAATCGCCGTCGCGATTTTAAAAAAACCAGCGAACCCTCAGGCGGGGCGATGAAGTCCGCCGGCGACATGTTCGTGGTGCAAAAGCACGCTGCAACCCGCCTCCATTATGATTTTAGGCTCGAGCACAACGGTGTGCTGCTGAGCTGGGCGGTGCCGCAAGGCCCCTCTTATGACCCAAGCGTCAAACGCCTGGCCATGCGCACCGAGAACCATCCCCTCGAATATGGATCCTTCGAGGGCGTCATTCCAAAAGGCGAATACGGGGCAGGCGCGGTCATCATCTGGGACACCGGCAAGTTCAAATGGGTGATGGATCCCGATGAGACGCTGAAGAAAGGCGAACTCAAATTCATTCTCGATGGCGAACGGCTGAAGGGCGAATTTCATCTGGTGAAAATCAAGCCCCGCGAAGGCGAGCGGGGCGATCCTTGGCTGTTGTTCAAATCCAAGGATGCTTTCGCAGGCAAGCAAGACCCGGCAGCTCGCGCGCTGACCAGCGTGGTTTCAGGGCGAACCATCGAAGACGTGGCCAGCGGTACTGCGCGGGTGTGGACCCGCAAGGGCAAACAATCGCCAACCCTGCCCGCGCCGAAATGGCCATTCGTCGAGCCTGCGCTCGCCACCCGGGTTGAGGCCCCGCCCAAGGGCCAGGATTGGATCCACGAGATCAAATATGACGGCTACCGCATGCTGGCTTCGGTCAGCGGCAAATCCGTGCGGCTCTACACCCGCAATGGTCTGGATTGGACCGGCCGTTTTCAACCCATCGCCGACGCTTTGGCGGCGCTCAATTTGAAAGACGCGCTGATCGATGGCGAGGCCGCGGTCGCGCAAGCTGACGGGCGCACCGATTTTACGGCATTACAGAGATCGCTGGAAAATGGCGCGGGCGCGCGCAGCGGCGCCGGGGTTTCCTATTTTGCCTTCGACCTCTTAGCCAAAGGCGAGGCGGACTTGCGCAAAACACCGCTTCTGGAACGCAAAGCGCGGCTGGAGAACCTGCTGCGCAATGCCAAGCCTCCTATCCACCTCAGTCCGTTTTTTGTGGGCCACGGCGATATGATCGTGGCGGCGTTTCGCGAAAAGCGCCTGGAAGGGCTGGTCTCCAAAAAAGCCGACGCGCCTTATCGCAGCGGGCGCTCCAATTCCTGGCTTAAGACAAAGCTCGTGAACGAACAGGAGTTCACGATCGTTGGATTTCAGCCTTCAGCCAAGGGCCGCGCCTTTGCCTCACTCATGTTGGCCGATAAGGTCGATGGCGTTTTGACCTATCGCGGCAATGTCGGCGCTGGCTTTGACGATAAGACCTTGGTCTTGCTTGCAGAGAAACTCAGTGAGATTGAACGCTCAAAGCCTGCGCTTTCGGCGCCGCGCCTGGCAGCGCGCGGCGCCAAATGGGTGGAGCCCAAGCTTGTGGCGCAAGTTCGGTTCAGCGAACTTACCCCTGATGGGCTTGTGCGCCACGGCGTCTATCTGGGCCTACGCGGCGACAAGGCCGCCAAGGATGTGCACGCCGATCTTCCAAGGCCTGCCATGAAAACCAAGGTGCGCCTCACCCATCCTGAGAAGGTCCTCTATCCCGAGCCTGGGGTCACCAAGGCCGAGCTCGCTGCTTATCTCGACATGGCTGCAGCGCGTATGGGCCCCTACGTGTATGGGCGCCCAATAAGTTTGGTGCGCGCCCCCGACGGGGTCGGTAAGCAGACGTTTTTCCAAAAACACGCCATGGCTGGCATGCCCGCCGCCATCAAGACCATCGCCATCACCGAGAAAACCAAAAGAGAAGATTATCTGACGCTACCGAACGCGACAGCTCTGGTTTCGGCTGCCCAGATCAGCGCGCTTGAATTTCACCTCTGGGGCTCGCGCAACGACGATCTCGAACATCCTGACCGCATGGTGTTTGATTTGGATCCCGACGAAGGTCTCGACTTTGAGCTCGTCAAGCGTGGCGCGTTCGACATCAAGGAGCTTTTAGAGACCGCTGGACTGGTCTCGTTTGCAATGGTCACCGGCGGCAAAGGCATCCACATCGTTCTCAATTTGAAACGCCGGCATAGCTGGGACGAGGTGAAGGGCTTTTCGGGCGCCTTCGCCGAGCAGATCGAAGCCCTCGATCCCAAGCGTTTTGTTTCCAACATGGCCAAAGCCCGCCGCAAGGGCCGCATCTTCATCGATTATCTACGCAACGGACGCGGCGCGACCGCGATCGCGCCCTATTCTCCCCGCGCGCGCGCCGGCGCCTCGATCGCGGTTCCGGTGGGTTGGGACGAGTTACGCACCATAACCAGCGCCTCCGCGTTCAAACTGCGAGACATGAGCGCGCGCTTGGCCGAGCCCGATCCGTGGGCCGATTATGGGGGCGCGGCTCTGACCATTACCAAGGCCGTGCGCGCCAAATTAGGCCTCTAACGGCAGCCAGAGGTCGACTTCGCCCGCGCCGGTCATGGGATTGAAGCGCTCATCGTAGAGTTCGAAGAACGGCGCATCGGCGAATTTGTGCCCAGAATCGGCCAGCCACACCCGCCAAATCGCGCCCATGGTTGCAGGAATGCTGGAGACGTGACCCGCATGGGTGAACACCACATAACGGCGGGGCGTGAGGCGAATGGTTGAGAGCTCCGGCGCTAAATCGCCGAACGCCTTCACCTCGACCCCGGCAATATAGTCGAAGCAATCATCGTCATCGAGGTTTGCAACGACGCCATAGGTCAGGTTGCCGATTTGGCCAGCTATATTGCCTATGAAGGGCGCAAATCGCTGCCATTGCGAGGGAATGCCTGGATCGCCGCCGCGTTTGTAGCGATGGCTGAGGCCCGCCACCAGGATCGCTGGGGCATCGACAAAGCGCGGGGCTGCAAGATCGCTTTTGGTTCGCGAATACATGCGTTGGGGCTCCATGAGTTGAAGGTGCGCCAAGCCGTCTGAGCGGATCGATTCAGGGGTGACGCCAAAGTGTTCGCGGAAGGCGCGGCTAAAGGCTTCATGCGAGCCGTAGCCGTACGACAAGGCAAGGCTCAGAATATCCGGCGCGCCATTGGCCAGGGCTTCCGCTGCCTGGCTCAAGCGTCGCGCGCGCGCATAGCCCATGAGAGGGGCGCCCACCGTGAGTGCGAATAAACGCGAGAGGTGAAAGCGGGAGACGCCGGCCACAGCCGCCACATCGTCGATCGCCAGCTCGCCTTCGAGATGGCTTTCGATGTACCAAAGCGCCTTTTCGACTGGATCGTCCATTCTCGCTGCCCTTGCACTGGCGCTCACCTTCGCCGACCCCTAAAACCTCTGTTTGATCGCTTGTGCTCTAAGCGCGGGAGGAAGTGGCTGATGCGACATACGGTTCTGACATTTGCGTTGGCGTTTGCCGCGGTCGCGGCCTGCAATGGACAACCCTCCCCAACCCAGGCCCAACAGAGCTCATCGGCTAGCGCGGCGACGACCACGCCAGCCGCGGCAGGCGCCAGCGGCGCCGCCACCGCGCCCTGGTTCATTTGCGACAGCATCGATACGCCTGCCCTCTTCGAAGTCGAGCAAGCCGCTTCAGTGGTGCGCATCGCTGAATATTCCAAACCCAGCGGCGCGCTGGTGGGGCGCACCGAATATAATGAGGGCGAAGGCGATGCCGGCATGAGCCACATGCACTATCCCCTGACGCGCGACGGCCAAGATGCGGGCTTCATCACGGAAACAAGCTCAGGTCCGCTTGAACCGGGCATCGTCTACACACCAGTGATCGGGGAGATGAAGCTCGGAGATCGCGATATCAGTTGCCGTTGGATGCCGCGCACGCGATTGCTGGGCTTCACCGGGCGCAGAAGTTTTGTGATCAACGAAGGCAATAGCGGCGACCTCATCTACACGACCTACAACTTCGCCGATTTCGCCAAACAGCACGCGATTGAGCTTTCCGATTACGCTCTGACCACCAATTTCTCACTGGAGGTGCGCGGCGGCCGCGAACAGATCAGCCCCGATCACACAATCTATCGGTTTGACAATAACGGTTACGCCTACGTTATCACCACCAACAAGGACCAAACCGGAACGCTTGTGGTTCTCCATGGCGGTCAAACAGTGCAAGCAGAGCCGATCACCGCCTTTCAAGTCGGAACCGGCCCACGCTGAAGCAGAGCGTATTGAAACTCCCGCCATGGCCAAGTGAAAGGCGCGGCCGTTCGCGCCATTCGCAAGCCATCGTCTAAGCCCGCAAGCTCTTGAGGTCTCCATGACGTTCACCACTTACGAAAAGTCCGGCCGCGTGGCGGTCATCACCCTCAATAAGCCCGAGAGCCGAAACGCCATCGGCACGCTTGAAGAGTGCAGCGATCTCGCCGGCGCACTGATGCGCGCCCACGACGATGGGGACATCAATGCGGTGATTTTGACCGGGGCCGGCAAGGCCTTCTGCTCCGGCGGCGATCTCAAGGCCATACGTGAACGCACCGGCATTGGCCCTCAAGCCTCGCCCGACGGCACCCGCGCCAACTATCGCCGCGCGGTGCAAAGCATCATCCGCGCGCTTGCCGATGTAGAAGTCGCAACAATTGCGGCGATCAACGGCCCAGCCATAGGTCTCGGCATGGACATAGGCATCCTTTGCGACATGCGCGTGGCTGCGCAATCGGCGCGGCTTGCCTCGAGTTTCGTAAAAGTCGGCATCATCCCAGGCGACGGCGGGGCTTGGATCTTAACCCAGGCGATCGGCTATTCGCGCGCCGCGGAAATGATCCTGACCGGCGACCAGATCGACGCCGAGGAAGCTTTGAGGCTTGGTCTGGTGAACAAAGTCGTGCCCGATGATCAATTGATGGCAGAGGCTCTGAAGCTCGCTGAGCGTGTGGCGGTCAATCCCCCGCGCGCGGTGCGGCTTGCCAAACGGCTGCTGCGCGAATCCCAACACGGGCGCCTTCACGACATCATGGAATTGTCGGCGGCGTTCCAAGCGCACGCCCACGAAACCAAGGATCACAAAGAAGCCGTCGACGCCTTCAGCGAAAAGCGCCCCCCTAAATTTACCGGTGCTTGATGCTCCGGGCCGCTCGAGGTGGCTGGTTGCAAGGCCGCGAGGCTAGCGTTTGCTCAGGCGGGCCAAAAAGTCAGCGGAAGGCAAAGAAGCGTGAGCCGAGGAAATTCCAAACCAGCACTATGGCGATTGCCCCTGCTTGGGCTGCGAGATACTGCCAGCCCCAATGCATCAGCGATTGCATGATGGCGCCGTTCAAGGCAAAGCCCACGGCATAGACTGAGACAAATTTGGCAAAGCTCGCGCCAAGACGTTGCACACCTCCGAAGGTGAAGCGGCGGTTCAGGAAATACGCGACAATGACCGCCACGATGAAGCCAACGCTACTGCCCGCCAAGGGTGGGGCATGGCCCACTTCCACCATCAGCGCCAAAATAGAATACTGAACCAGGGTTCCGACGCTGCCGACAATGGCAAACCGGATCGCTTGTTGGAGAAGCGGCGGCGGAGCGATCTTGGCGTTCATGGGCTATTCAAGTAGCGGTAGGAAATGCGATTGCGCCAGGCAAGCCTAGATTGCGCGGCGCCAACGATTGGCTGAATATTGCGCTTAAAGAAGGTGAGCGATGATCCGGGTAGGCATTGGGGGCTGGAATTATGAGCCCTGGGAAGAGAGCTTCTATCCCCCCAAGCTCGCAGCGACTAAGCAGCTCGAATATGCCGCGAGCAAAGTCACCACCATAGAGATCAACGCCACCTTCTATCGCACCCAAAGCGCTGCCTCGTTCAAGAAATGGGCGAGCGCTACCCCAGAGGGGTTTATGTTTTCGGTGAAGGCGCCCCGGGCGGCGGTGCAGCGCAAGGATTTGCGCGAGGCGGCGCAATCGATCGAATGGTTTTTCAATTCAGGCGTTGGCGAATTGGGGTCCAAGCTCGGACCGATCTTTTGGCAAATGGCGCCCTATAAGAAATTCGATCTCGCCGAGATGACCGCCTATTTCGACATGCTTCCAGAAAAGCTTGGCAAGGCGAAACTCCGACATGCGCTGGAGGTTCGGCATGCAAGCTTCACCGACGCTGCCTTTCTAAATCTCGCCAAGGCGCGCAACATCGCGGTTGCGACGGTGGAATCTGAAAAGCATCCCCTGATTGCAGCGCCCACCGCAGATTTCGCCTATGCCCGCCTGGAGCTGACCCAAGCCGACGAGCCCACAGGTTATTCGAAATCGGCGCTCAAGAAATGGCTGAAGACGGCGCGCGATTGGGAGAAATCGGGTGAGGTCTTTCTCTACTTCATCAGCGGCGCCAAAGAGCGCAATCCAGCCGCCGCGATGGCGATGCTGGAGCTCTTGAGGAGCTGAGCCCCAAAGACCAGGCAGCTTCAGTGCTGGGCCTGTTTAGTGCTGGGCCCGTTTAGTGCTGGGCTTGGGCGGCTGCGATATAGGCGTTGATCTGGCGCTCCAGCACCGGCAGCGTGACCCCGCCATTGGCCAGCACCGCGTCATCGAAGGCGCGGATGTCGAAGCGGGCGCCCAGCGCCTGCTGGGCGCGAGCGCGCAGTGCGAGGATTTTCATTTCGCCAGTCTTGTAGGCAAGCGCCTGGCCCGGCCAACCAATATAGCGGTCCACTTCGGTTTGGATCTCGTGGGTTGAAAGCGCGGTGTTGGCGGCGAGATAATCAAGCGCCTGCTGGCGCGTCCAGCCCATCGCATGCATGCCGGTGTCGACCACCAGCCGGCAGGCGCGCCACATTTCGTACGAAAGCGCGCCGAACCGCTCATAAGGGGTGTGATAGATGCCCATCTCTCCGGCCAAGTGCTCGGCGTAAAGTCCCCAGCCTTCGCCAAAGGCGTTGGGATAGAAGTTCAGCCGAAACGCCGGCAATCCGGTGAGTTCGCGGGCAATGGCGCCCTGGATATGGTGGCCAGGGGCTGCCTCGTGTGCGGTTAAGGCAGGCAGCGCATAGAGCGTGCGCGTATTGAGCGCATAAGTGTTGACCCAGTAAGTGCCAGCAGCACCGGTGGGGCCAGGATTGTAGCGCCCCGCTGTGTAGTTGGGCGCAAACTCGGCAGGCACCGGCTTTACTGTGTAGGGCGTGCGCGGCAGGCGGCCAAAATAATCGGGCAAATGGCCGTCGATTTCGCGAGTGATCAGGGCAGCGCGCCCGAGCAATTCTTCGGCTGTCTTTGGGTAGAATTGCGGATCGGTGCGCAGGAATTGGATAAATTGAGCCAATGTGCCGTGGAAGCCGGCCTCGCGCATGGTGGCTTCCATCTCGGTATGAATGCGAGCCACTTCTGCGAGGCCGATGCGATGGATGGCCTCGGGCGTCGCGTCAGGCTCGGAAGTAAAGTAACGCACCAGATCGGCGTAATAGGCGCGCCCATTGGGCAGCGCTGAGGCAGCGATGGTGCTGCGCATATGCGGGCGATAGTCGCGATCGAAATAGCTGCGAAAATCGTCAAAGCTCGGGATGACAGCGTGGGCTATGGCGTCGTGGCCCGCTTGGGCAAGGCGCGCGCGATCAGATTGCGCCACCGTGTCGGGAAAATTCGCAAAAGGCCGCCAGAGCCCCATGTCTTCAGGCCGGGTCCAGTGCATGCCGTCGATAACCCGGGCAACCCCCTCGCCGATCTCCGCGGGCAAGGTGAAGCCATCGTGCACGCCTTGGCGCAAATTGGCGATCTGCTCCTGGAAGTAGCGCGGAAAATCGTTGAGCCGCGCGATATACATTTCGTATTCGTGGGTGGTGTGAAGGGGCTGGCCGTCCTGCAACAGCACCAGATCGGAATAAAAGCCGCTGTCGCTGTTGAACGGCAGGCGCCATTCATTGTAGCGCGCCAGCGTAATGCGCTCGCCCACCATGAAATCGAAGAGATCGTAGCTGACTTGTTCGGAGGGAGAGAGCGCGTTGCGGTCGATGACGTGCAGGCGCGCGATAAAGCTCTGATCGGCGGCGAGCTGGGCTGCTTGCGCGGCCGGGGTCACCGAGGGCAAGCGATCGTCATAATCATGCACGCCCGCATAAGTCGCTGAAAGCGGATCGGCGCGATAAGTTTCGGCGCGCTCATCGGCGAACACTTGATTGAGCGCAGCACTTGCGCTCGGATTTTGCGCAGCCGCAGTGGTGACGCTCATCAGGCTAGCGGCGAGCGCTAACGCGGTCAGAAAAGATTTCATGATCTCGCCTCACGTTGGGGCTGCAACAGCTGGCGCCTTGGCGGGCGCGAACGCGCCACGTAGCAACAAGGCGGCGGCATAAAGCACGACAGCCACGACAAGCCAACGCAGCGTGACCAAATCCATGCTTTTTACGACGAATGCCGCGATCAGCACGGCGGGAATGCCGCCCAAAGCCATGCCGATGACGATGCGTAGATCGATCCGATCGGTCTTCACAAAGCGGGCGCCGGAAATCGGCATCAAGAACGCGCACGAGCCCATCATGATCGGAAACGCCGCGATCGGATTAAGGCCAAGAATGCTGAGCAAAATGAGCGACGGCGCATAAAGCCCGATGCCGAACATCATCAGCACGCCCATTATGAAGTGACCCGCCACAGCGATGACAAATAGCGTCAAGGGCAAGCTCGTCGCCACACCGCCCGGCGGCAGCAGGCCCAGATTTTTCATAGCAAACAGTGCTGCTGCAATTAAGAGCGCGACACCCACAACCCCCTGCACCAGGCGCACTGGAGACCTTTGCACGATGGGTTCGCCCACCGAGGCGCCCAGCACGGAAGCGACGATGCAGGCGATCAAAAGCGTTGGATCAACCTGCACCAGGGTGATGAACACCAAGGCTTCAGCGACTGTGGGCAAGGCGTGGCCGGCGTTCAGAATAGCTGGAAAGTAGCTGTCAGGCGCCATCTTCCGGAGCTTCATCCAAGCCGTTGTCGGCGCAAACGAGCCAATGCCCAGAGTATCGAAGAAATTGGTGACGGCGCCTAAGCCGATAGCCTCGACATTGGGCGCAAGCTGTTTGCGCTTGCGCGCCTCCAAGAAGAGCACGCTGATGAAATACAAAGTGATGGCTGAAAGCGCGGTCAACAAACCACCGACGATGGTCGTCAGCCACTTTGTCGCCGCTTGCATCGCGCCCATGCCCCCTCCCCGAGGTTTTTAGCAATTGAGCACGGGCGCCGCAGCGATACAATGCCTGGGCGAACAAGGATTGGGCGAACAAGGATTTAGTCTTCATGTCGACGAAAACCACGCCCCCGGCCGGCATCAGCGTTGAGGAACGCCAGGCCCGGCTTCAGGGGCTCCGCCAGCAGATGGATAGCCATGGCGTTGCCGCGGTGCTGCTGGGCGCCACTTCAAGCCTTAAATATTTCACCGGCATTAGCTGGCATGCCTCCGAGCGCTTTTGCGGGGCCATCGTGCATGCTGATCGCATCGAATATGTCGCGCCCCGCTTTGAACTGGAAAAGGTCTCGCAACTGATCGGCGCGCCCGGCGAGATCCTCACCTGGGAGGAACACGAAAACCCTTATCGGCTGATCGCTGATCGGTTAGCCGCCAATGCGCGCCTGGCGCTCGACGATCAGATCGCGCTCTTTATGTATCGGCGCCTGCGTTCTGTGATGGGCGACGAGCGCCTTGGCGATGCGGGCGCAATGATCAACCGTTTGCGCCGCCGCAAGTCAGCCCAGGAGATCGCTCTCCTGCAACACGCCAAAAACATCACGCTTGAAGTGCAGCGCCGCGCCTGGAAAGAGCTCCGCCCCGGCCAACGCGCCAGCGAGGTGGAGCGCTTCATCGATCAAGAGCACCGGGCGCTTGGCGGCAATGGCAATACGTTTTGCATTGTCTCGTTTGGCGAGGATACAGCCCTGCCCCATGGCGGCGAGGCCGATCGTGCGCTCCAGCACGGCGATGTGGTGCTGATCGATACCGGGACCCAGATTGAGGGCTACAATTCAGACATTACCCGCACCTACGTTTTCGGCGAAGCAAGCAACGAGGTGCGAGCGGTTTGGAACGCTGAAAAAGAAGCCCAGGGCGCGGCTTTTGCGGCAGCCCAAATCGGCGCGCCCTGCGAAAACGCCGACCATGCTGCGCGCGCGGTCTTGCAACGCTTGGGCTATGGTCCCGACTATCGCCTCCCAGGCTTGCCCCACCGCACCGGACACGGCATTGGCCTTGATGTGCACGAAGCGCCCAACCTCTGCCGGGGCGATGTGACCCCGCTTGAGCCAGGCATGTGCTTTTCCAATGAGCCGATGGTGGTGATCCCAGGCCGCTTCGGCGTGCGCCACGAGGATCATTTCTACCTGACCGAGCACGGTCCACGATGGTTTACTGAACCCGCGGCCTCGCTGGAGGACCCGTTCGCCAACGCCCCGGCGTGGGAGTAGCTGGGGCGGCAGTGACCGGGGTGGGACTAGTCAGATAACTTGAAAGCCGTGGGCGAAGACGTCTTCGTCGTCGATCCAGATTTCGTTGCGCCCGGTGGCGATCGCCGAACCTTCGATCGAGGGAATGATGGCGCTCTGCCCAGCAATTTCGGTCTCGGCTTCAATGCGCCCAATGAAGCGACTGCCAATGTAGCTCTCATGCACAAATTGATCGCCGCGCGCGAGCTTGCCCTTGGCGTGGAGCTGGGCCATGCGTGCTGAAGTGCCGGTGCCGCAGGGCGAGCGGTCAATCGCCTTGTCGCCATAGAAAACCGCGTTGCGGCCATCGCTGTCGGGCAGGCGCGGCTGATCCGTCCACATCACGTGCGAAACCCCGCGAATGGTGGGGTCGAGGGGATGCACGGGCTCGTACTGTTCACGGATAAGCTGGCGAATGACCGGCGATTGGATGAGGATCTGCATGGCCCCCATGGAATCGAGACCCGGATATGATTGCTGGGGTTCGATGATGGCGTAGAAATTGCCCCCGTAAGCAACATCGACAACGAGCGGTCCGAAGTTGGGAACCATGATCTCCAGGCCTTCGGCTGCGAGGTAGCTTGCGACGTTGCGGATGCGCACGCTTGTTACACGTGCGCCTTGCTGTTGGTAATGGAGCTCTATCTGGCCGGCGGGCACGTCGGCAAAGAAGCGCCCCGCCATGCGGGGTTTGATGAGGCCGGCCTCGATACCGAAGGTGACGATGCCGATCGTGCCGTGACCGCACATCGGCAGACAGCCGCTGGTTTCGATGAAAAGGATGCCGACATCGGCTTCAGGCGAAGTCGCGGCACAAAGAAAACCCCCGGACATCATGTCGTGGCCACGCGGTTCAAAACAGAGACTGGTGCGGATCCAATCGTAGCGGGCAAGAAAGTCTGCCCGGCGCGCGCTCATGGTTGACCCGGCGAGTTCGGGCGCGCCTTCAACGATGAGCCGCACGGGATTGCCCGCGGTGTGACCGTCAATGCATTTGAAGGTGGCGCGGCTCACAGTTTGGGGCGCTCGGCTGCGGCTTTTTCAACCAAGGCCGTCACCTCCTCGCGCCGTTTGCCGACCAGCTTTTGGCGTGGGGGACGCACACGCTCACTGCCACGGCCCATGATTTGCTCGGCCAGTTTGATCGATTGCACCAGGTCGTGTTCGGCGTCGAGGTGTAAGAGCGGCATGAACCAGCGATAGATGGCGCGGGCTTTCTCAATGTCGTTGCGGGTCAGAGCCTCATAGAGCGCCAGAGATTCCTTCGGGAACGCATTGGTGAGGCCCGAGACCCAACCCCTGGCCCCGAGAATGAGGCCTTCGAGCGCGACATCGTCGAGACCCGCAAAAAGGATATAGCGATCGCCGATCGCATTATAGAGATCGGTGAAGCGGCGGGTGTCGGGCGCACTTTCCTTCAGGCAGACGATGTTGGGGCAGTCTGCGAGCTGGCGCATGGCCTCAATGCTCACGCTGACGCGATAAGCGGGGGGATTGTTGTAGAGCATGATCGGCAAGGATGTGGCTTCCGCCACGGCGCGAAAGTGGGCGACCAGTTCGGCTTCGGTTGGCACATAGACCATGGCCGGCAGCACCATGAGGCCATCGGCGCCCAATCTTTCGACGTCGCGCGCAAAGCCAATGGCGCGTTTGGCGTCAAATTCGGAGACCCCAACCAGAACCGGGGCGCGCTTGTCGACCGCCTCGACGGCGGCGCGCACAACGTCGCGCTTTTCCTCAGGCTCGAGCGAATTGTTCTCCCCGCACGTGCCCAAGACGATGAGGCCATGGACGCCGTCGCGCACCAGCGCATCTTGAACCTTCTGGGTCGCTGCGATGTCGACCGACAGGTCTGGGGCAAATTGCGTCGTCGCGGCCGGAAAAACGCCTGCCCAAGAAACCTCGGTCATCTGAGCCCAACCTATTGCTAAGAGCGCTTGCCCTTGACGGGCCAACGCAACCTATACGATGCCCGGCGCGATGAAATCCATGATCGTCATAGGCGCCGGACTGGTGGGGGCGGCCTCGGCGCTGCAATTGCAGGCGCGGGGCGTGGCGGTAACGCTGATCGATCCGGGCGATATGCGCCGCGCCGCCTCGTTCGGCAATGCCGGGCATATCGGCGTTGAACAAGTGCTGCCGTGGTCGATGTGGAGCTATGCGCTCTCCTTCCCGTCGCGGCTTTTTGGATTGGGGGGCCCGCTCGATTTTCGCTGGCGCGATGTCGGGCGATGGCTGCCCTGGTCGCTGCGCTACCTGGCCGCCTGCGAGCCAGGCCAATTTGCGCGCGGCCAGGCAGCGCTTAGCGACATTCTCAATGACGCAATGGGCGCTTGGCGCCGCTTGGAGACGCTCGCGGACATGCCCGGCATGGTGCGCCCGCACGGGCAGTCCAATCTCTATATGAGCCAGGCTGCGGGCGAGGCCGCGCAACGCGCTTATGCCAAGACCCCGATTGGCCAAGCCCGAGTGCGCGATATGACCAGCGCGGAACTGGATCGCTATACCCGCGTGCTCAAGGCGCGTCCGGCAAGCGGGCTACATTTTGACGGCACTGGCCAAGTCAGCGATCCTCAGGGCGCGCGAGAGGCCATTTTAAAGAAGTTCACTGCCCTCGGCGGCGAGTTGGTTGCCGACAAGGTCGTCTCACTTGCTCCCAATGGGCGCGTGCGCCTGCAAGGCGGCAGCGAGCGGCAAGGGGATGGTGTACTAGTGGCGGCGGGCGCATGGTCGGCGCCTTTGCTGCAACCTTTCGGCGTTAATGCGCCTTTGATAGGCGAACGCGGCTATTCCATGCAGAGCCTCGAGCATGATTGGCCGGAAGATTTGCCGACCACGATCTTTGAGGAGCGCGCGGTGGTGCTTTCGCGCTTCACCAGCGGCTTGCGCACAACAAGCTTCCTCGAATTCGGCGATCCGAGCGCGCCGCCCGATCCACGCAAATGGGCGCGCCTCCATCAGCATTTGGATGAGCTTGGGGTGAAATTTTCGTCTGCGCCGGATCGTTGGTGCGGGCCTCGCCCGACCTTGCCGGATTATGTGCCCGCCATTGGCCGCTTAGAGCGCGCGCCTCAGGTCTTTTATGCGTTTGGCCACGCCCATCTTGGCCTAACCATGAGCGCCATCACCGGCGAAGTTATCGCAGCTTTGGCAAGCGAGGCGCCAGCGCCCTTTGATTTAAAGCCGTTTGCGATCGAGCGCTTTGACTAGTGCAAAGCGCTGACGAGGGTGTTCATCTCGGCGGCCATGAGCATCAGCTTGGCGAAGGTCCACTGCCCGTTGGCGCCAAGTTCAGCATAAGCAGCATGTGCGCGTTGGGCGGGCTGACCGAGTGAGGCGATCCAGGTTCGCACCGCTTCAGCGAGCGCTGTCATGGTCACGTTCTTGCCGGGAGCTGCGAGCGCTTTTGCAGCGGCCTCGGCCAAGCGCAACTGCATTTCGCCGAAATCGTCGGCGGTGCGGCGAATAACCAAGCGATCCCAGTGTTGATCGAGACGCTGGGCGACTGCGGCGTCACGCAGCGCGTCGAGCCCAAACTCGGCGCCTACCAAGCTGTGCAACATGGCCGCTGGGTCAATTCCCCAGCCGGTGCGGCGGGCAAGGTCGGCCACATCGAGCGAGAAGGTCAGCGGCAACAGCATCGCGGCTTCGCGCGCCAGATCATCGGGGGCGCCGATATCGGTCAGCGCCTTTTGCCGGGAAGCAACGCGCGCGCGTTCGATGTCGCTCAAATCCTCCTGCAAAGTGGCGCGCTGGGCTTCGACCGACGCTTTGTAGAGCGTCACCACATCCAGGATCGAGCGCGCATTTTCTTCGCCGAAGCCCCCATTGCGAGCCAGATAGGTCGAGGCGCGCCGCAGAGCCCCGGCGACGCGCTGGTGGAGCGCGATCTGGGCGTGAGCCGGAACTTGGTTGTCGAGCGCGTTGATCCGCTCCACCAGAGCTTCGAGATCGAAGATGCGGCGCGAGGCTTCGAAAGCGCAGGCAATGGTCACAGGACCGGCGCGGGTGACGTCGTTTAGGCGATCGACGAAGGACGGCCCACAGCGGTTGACGAGATCGTCGGCCAAGCGGGTGGCGATGATTTCGCGATGCAGCCGATGGGTCGCCATCTGCGCTTGGTACTTCCACAATTCTTTCGGGAAGTAGTCGCGCAGCGTATCCACGAAGGCTGTGCCGTCAGGGGCCTTGGAGACGACCAAGGCATCGAAAAGGTCAATCTTTGCGTAAGCAAGAAGTTTTGCGAGCTCTGGGCGCGTGAGGCCAGCTCTCGCGGCGCGGAAGGCCGCGAATTCGCTGGTTAGCGGCAGGCCTTCGACGCGGCGGGCAAGTTTGCCTGCTTGTTCGAGGCGCTGGATGAAGCGTTCGTGGCTGTCCAGGTCCTGGGCTGCGCTGGCTTGGGCAAGCGATAGCGCGCCGCTCTGGTCATAATTGTCCTGCAGCACGAGCGCGCCAACTTCGGCGGTCATCGATTCCAGCAATTTGTCGCGCTTGTCTTGCTTTAACGCCCCCATCCGAATGACGTCGGCCAGCAGGATCTTGATGTTGACCTCGTGGTCGGAGGTGTCGACGCCTGCGGAATTGTCGATGGCGTCGGTATTGATGCGTCCGCCGCTGCGCGCAAAGGCGATGCGGCCCTTCTGGGTGACGCCCAGATTAGCGCCCTCGCCAATCACCTGGGCGCGGAGGTCTTCAGCGTCGACGCGGAGTATGTCGTTGGTCTTGTCGCCGACGTCGGCATTGGCTTCAGCGCGCGCCTTGATGTAGGCGCCGATGCCGCCAAACCATAAGAGTTCGCATTGCGCCTTGAGCAGCGCCGAAATCAGCTCCGCCGGCGTCACTTCGGCTTTGTCGAGACCGGTGAGCGCGGCGATCTCCTTGCTGACGGGAATGGCTTTCAGGCTGCGCGAGAAGACGCCCCCGCCCCTCGAGATGAGCGAGGCATCGTAATCCTGCCAGCTGGAGCGCGGTTTATCGAAGAGGCGCTGTCGCTCAGCGAAGGCCTTGGCGGCGTCTGTCGGGTCAGGGTCGATGAAAATATCGCGGTGATCGAAAGCCGCTAAGAGGCGGATGTGTCGCGACAAGAGCATGCCGTTGCCGAACACATCGCCCGACATGTCGCCCACGCCAATCACCGTAAAGGGCGTGGTTTGGATGTCCTTGCCAATTTCGCGGAAGTGGCGCTTGACCGCCTCCCACGCGCCCTTGGCGGTGATGCCCATGGCTTTGTGGTCATAGCCCGCCGAACCGCCGGAAGCGAAAGCATCGCCCAGCCAATGGCCGTATTCAGCCGAGATGCCGTTGGCGATGTCAGAGAAGGTGGCTGTGCCTTTGTCGGCGGCGACCACCAAATAGGGATCGTCATTGTCCCAGCGCACGACATCGCGCGGGGGCTTCACCGCGTCGTCGACAATATTGTCGGTGATGTCGAGCAAGCCGCGCAGGAAGGTCTTGTAAGCTTCAATGCCGACCTCCTGGTAATTGGGCGCCCCGCGCGGGGGCAGCGTTTTTGGATAGAAGCCGCCCTTGGCGCCGACCGGCACGATGATGGCGTTCTTCACCTGCTGGGCTTTGACAAGATCGAGCACTTCGGTGCGGAAATCGTCGCGCCGGTCTGACCACCTCAAGCCCCCGCGCGCCACTGGGCCAAAGCGCAGATGCACGCCCTCGACTTGCGGCGAAGCGACCCAGATTTCGCGATAAGGCTTGGGCGCGGGCAATTCCTTGACCGCGTTGGAATCGATCTTGAACGAGATATAGGCCTTGGGCTGCCCGTCAGCGCCGGCCTGGTAATAATTGGTGCGCCGGATGGCGGTGACGAGTTGGGCGATACGGCGCAGCGCCCGGTCGTCATCGAGGCTGACGACTTCCGAGAGCGCGCTTTCCAGCATGAATTCGAGCCGCGAGGAGCGCGCCTGGCGGGTGTCCATTGACACTTGCAGCGCTGGATCAAAGCGGGCCTTGAACATCGCCAAAATGAGGTCAGCGATGCGAGGATTGGCAGCAAGCGCCTGTTCTTGGATGGCAAGCGAAGGATCAAGGCCGGTTTGCTGGCGATACCGCGCAAACGAGCGGATGAGTGCGGCGTCGCGCCAGGTGCAGGGCAGCGACAATATCAAGCGATTGAAGCCGTCGCTCTCGGCCATGCCGGTCCAGATCGCCGCAAAAGCCGCTTCGAAGAGCTTGCCGGCGTTCTTCAGATCGATCGGTTTGCCGTCGGCGGAGCGGGTTTCGATGTCGTGAATGAAAACCCGCGCCCCCGGACGGGTCGCCGAGGCTTTGGCTTGCAGTTCGAAATTCACCTCGGAATCCACGAATAAGCCCATCTTTTCCAGAATGGGCACGGTGGCCGAGAGCGCCAACACATCGCCGCGCGCATAGAATTTGCAGCGCATGACGTTGTCGCCGTCGCCGGGCAGACGATAGGCGCGCACGCGCACGATTTCACTGTCTTGCGCAGACAAGATCTCCGAGGTGTCGGTAAGCGCCTCCTCGATCGTGTAGCGCTCCCGATAGGCGGCGGTGAAGGCATCGTCAAAACGGTTGGCCGCGTCTTCGCGGCTGGCGGCGCTAAATAAATCCGAGGCCATCAAGGCGCTGTAGAAATTGTCCTTCCAGGTGCGCGCCAGGTTGGTGATGATGGCGTCGAGGGCGATTTGGTCGGGCCCCGCACTGGTGCGATCGATATCGCTAATCACGTAAAGCACGCGCGCAAGCTGGCCTTCGCCCAGCTGTTGCATGAAGCTGTCGACTTGGCCGCCATAAGCTTTGGCGATGGCTTCGCCCGCGGCTATGCGGATAGCGCTGTCATAGCGGTCTTTGGGAATATAGGCGAGCGCGGTGACGAAGCGGTTGAAGCGGTCGCGACGCATGAAGACGCGCGCCCTTGGGCGATCGAGCAAGTGCAGAATGCCGCGGGCAGTTTCCAATAGCTCCTCGCGCGACATCTGCCAGAGTTCTTCGCGGGGGTAGGATTCGATTATTTTTCGCAGCGTCTTGGCGCTGTGGCCGCCGGGGGCAAAGCCTGCCTGCTCCATCACCCATTCGGACTTGCGCCGCAGCACCGGAATATTGCGCGTAGGCTCGGTAAACGATTCAATCGTGAAGAGGCCAACGAAACGGGTTTCGCCGACTGCCTCGCCTTTGTCGTTGTAACGCTTGACGCTGACATAATCGCACACGGCGCGACGATGTACGCGCGCGCGCAATGTCGATTTGGCGACGATGAGCGGCGAGGGCTCGGCCATCAGCCGCTTCACTTCCGGGGTCAGCGTCATCGGTTCAGCGCTGGTGCGCAACACATAAAGGTCAAGATCGCGCAGCACGCCTAGCCCGCTTGCGTTGATGATGTCGGGCTCGACGGGGGTATAGGCGCCGCTGGCGTCGCGGGCATATTCATAATCGCGCGCGCCTAGGAAGGTGAATTTGTCTGCGGCCAGCCAGCGCAACAGGGAAACCGCCTCGCCCTGGTCTTCCGATCGCGCATTGGTGCGCGCGTGTTCAAGCTCTTGGGCGCAAGCCAGCATGCGCTGGCGCATGGAGAGGAAGTCAGCCACGGCCACGCGCACGTCAGCCAAGGTCTGGCGTATGCCTGCTTCCACCGCCTTGGCTTTTTGCGCCGAGAGCCGGGGCAAATGGATTTGAATGAGCGAGTCTCGGCCAGAACCGCCGGGCGCCGGGGCCAGCGGGTGAAACATGGCAAGCGTTGAGAGCCCCTGCTCGGCGATCTCTCCCATCACCGAATCCACCAAAAACGGCATGTCGGGGCCGGCGATTTCCAGGATGTCGCGATCCAGGAATTGTTTGTCAGCGCCCATGGCCCGGCGGATGCGCACAATCTGTTGTTCTGCGGCGCGCTCGCCGCGCCAGCGCCAGAATTCGTGCGCCAGCGCTGCTAAGTCTTCGAAAGAAAGATCGACAAGTTCGTCTGGGGAGGCGTCGTCGTACATCCCCCGCAGGAAAGTCTCGGCCGCCGCCTCAACGGCGCCATTTGCCTGAAAAGCTGGCCAAGGCCCGTTGCCCGCCGCCGCAACGAATTCATCGGCGGTCAGCTCCACGCGCGCGGCGTCCATCGGCGTTTTCCTTGTCTTTGGCCGGAGCGGAAACATCACCCGCCCCAACGGCAGGCGGGATAGCAGCCCCGATCATTAAATTGAAGGCGCAAAGGCGCGTTTAGACGCCGCGATAGCGCTCATCTGCCAGCAGATTTTGATGAGCTTCAACAAGGCGGCGCCGCCGAACGGGGACAAGCTGTCCGGCGGCGCCTGCAGGCCTCGCAGCAGGCTGGGTGGGGGACGCACGCGGAGGCCTGGTTCGGTTGTTGACCGACGGCCTGATCACGGAAAATGGCAAAGCCCCCATGGCCCCATGTCGTGATCTGACACGTCAAACCTGACGGCGAGCGCGCACCGAAACCAAGAGCGAGTGGAGTTACGTTTCTCGTAAACGCCCCAAGCCCCGGCGACGTTCGTCATTTCAGCGATACATGTTCGTCGCCGATTCGCAACATCAATTTGATCCGGACTCGGCCTTATCCGGATGCTGGGTGTCGGGCGTTGGTTTGCCGTCGGCGGAGAGCAAGATTGCTATCCACCGGGTCGATGAAAATTGCGCCAATACAATCATCAACATCGTCGTCAGCGGCGCGGCGAGAAACGCGCCCGTAAGGCCCCAAATCGCGCCCCAAATGGACAAGGCCAGCAACATGACGACAGCGGAAAGGTTGAGCGATTGGCTGGTTAGCCGCGGCTGCACGAAATTGCCGATCAGAAATTGCCAGATGCTGACCCCCAAAGCGACGGCGCCGACCTGGGCAAAAGTGGGAAATTGCACCAGCGCAACCAAAGTGACGAGCGAGACCCCAACTACTGCGCCGATGGTGGGTATGTAATTCAGGAAGAAGATGAGGAACGACCAAAACAACGCATTCTGCAGACCCATAAGCTGCAGCGTGATGAAGGTGAGCGTGGTGATCATGAGGCTGACAATCGTCTGCACCCATAAATAGCGCTCGATGGAATCCTGAATGCGGCTGATCACATCGCGGGCCGCCGCACGCGCTTCCCCTCGCCCCAACATGAAGTCGAATTTGCGCCCCATCACCGCGTTGGCGGGAAATAGAAAGGTCAGATAGATGAGGATGAAGGCGGTGTTGGAGGCAAAGTTCTGCAGGCCCGAGGCGATGTTGCCTGCAATCCGCGCAGGATCGGCGCGGGCGATCAAATTGTCGATTGTGGGAGGTGCGCCGCGGATATGAAAATGGGCGTAAGCCTGATCAATCATATCTTTCAGGCGAACTTCGTAGCCGGTGAAATTGGCGGCCATGGCGCCAATATTGCTGACGATCACCCAGACCAACAAGGTGACGAGACTGAGCACCAGCACCAAAGCGATCGGCAGCGCCAGCCATCGCGGCGTAAACGGGATGCCCTTGTCAATCGCATCGGCGAGCCCATGGATGGCCAGAAAAAGAATGAGCGCCAGCGCAAACAAAGAAAGCGCGTCGCGCAACAAATAGAGCACCGCTGCGATGACGGCGGTGGCGATGATCCAGATCGCTGCGCGGACCGACCAATCCATGGCTTGTCTTGGGGTGCGCTGGCCTGGCGCGCAAGGACGGACTTGCGTTAGGCGCCCACGCTGGCCAAGCTCTTTCGCAAAGCCCAGGAGCCTCTCATACATGGCGACGTCCATCGACATCGGCTTGGCGCCGGAAGGGCGCCAAGTGTTGGCGCTCAAGCGTGCAAACCGGCACGGATTGATCGCCGGCGCTACCGGCACCGGCAAAACCGTGACCCTGCAAGTGTTGGCCGAAGAATTCGCCAAGAACGGCGTCAATGTGTTTGCCGCCGACATCAAAGGCGATTTGTCTGGCGTCGCGGTCGCCGCACCCACGCCGTTGCCCGATTGGGCCCAAGCGCGCGCCAAGGACATCGATGTCACCATCATTCCTGAGGCGCAGCCAGTGGTGTTCTGGGACGTGTACGGAGAACTGGGCCACCCGGTGCGCACGACTATCACCGAGATGGGGCCGGTCTTGATGTCGAGCATCTTGGACGCAACCGACGCGCAGGAAGGCGCGCTGACGGTGGCGTTCAAGCTCGCCGATGATTGGCTGAAGGCGGGCAAGAACGAAGGCCTGCTCTTAAATCTGGCCGACCTGCGGGCGATTTTGACCTACGTCTCCGACCATGGAGGCGATGTCGGCAAGCAGTACGGATTGGTGACCCCCACCACGATCGCTGCCTTGCAACGCAAATTGCTGCAGCTCGAAATGGACGGCGCTGACCGCTTCTTCGGCGAAAAGGTGTTGGCGCTGAGCGATCTCATGCGCCCGCGAGCCGACGGGCGCGGAACCATAAATCTGCTGGCTTCAGAGCGGCTGGTGCAAAGTCCAAAACTCTATTCTGCTTTTCTGCTCTGGCTGATGAGCGAACTCTGGGAGGAGCTGCCGGAAATTGGCGATCCCGACAAACCCAAGCTCGTCTTCTTCTTCGACGAGGCGCACCTCCTCTTCCGTGACGCCACCAAAGAGCTCATCCAGAAAGTTGAACAAGTGGTGCGCCTGATCCGCTCCAAGGGGGTTGGGATTTATTTCGTAACCCAATCGCCAACCGACGTGCCTGACAGCGTTCTCTCCCAGCTCGGCAACCGGGTTCAACATGCGCTGCGCTCCTATACGCCTGCCGACCAAAAAGCGGTGAGAGCTGCGGCGGCCTCGTTTCGCGCCAACCCCAATTTGAACGTCGCCAAAGCCATTCAGGAATTGGCGGTCGGCGAGGCGCTCGTCTCCACCCTTGACGAGAACGGCGCTCCAACTCCGGTTGCGCGCACCAAGGTGCGCCCGCCCAATAGCCAAGTCGGCGCGCTCCTATTAGCGACGCGCCAGGAGATCATTGCCAGTTCCGACCTGGGCGCAGCTTATGCGCAAACCGTCGATCGCGAGAGCGCTTTTGAAATTCTAAGCGGGCGAGCGAAAGCGGCGGCTGCCAGTGAAGCGGCGGCGAGCACGCAAGCGGCCGCCAACAAGGCTGCAACCAAGGCGCCCAAGCAGAAGCCTGCGAGGGCGCCCACCGCTGCTGCTAAGCCCAGAGCCTCGGCTACAGCCGCAGAAGCCGAGAATAGCGGAACCTTGCTCCATACCGTCGCCCGCGAACTCATGCGCGGCATCATGGGCACCGGTTCGCCGCGGCGCCGGCGCCGCTAGCGGCCGATGCTCCCGCCCATGTGCTCACGCATGGCGCGCGCGCGGGCTAGTGAAGCCAAAGCCGCCAAGCGCACTAGCTTGCGGGCTCGCTTGCATTGGCGAAGATATCGGTCGGCAGCGCCGATTGGGTGGCGCCAAAGTCGTGGCGCGCGAGCGGCGTCAGCGAAGCCAGGAGCGGGGTGATTTCCTGGCCGGTCTCGACCGTGAAATCGAAGGCGGTATGGCGGCTTTCTTTCAATCTCGCGATCGATTGTTCGAGCCCCTCTTTGAAGGGAGCGCCGTCTGCGAGCGCGAAAAGATCGCGCTCGCTCGCCGTGATTTCAGCGCTGGCGTCAAGAATGCCTTCCAAGGAGAACGACAATCGCGCGATCAAAACGCTGATCCCCGCGCGAATGCGCGGGTCACGCAGGTCAAGCAGGGTTTCGCGATTGCGATTGTAAATCTCGATCTCGCTCACAAGCGAGCGCACGAACCGCAGCGTCACTGGTCCATAGGGGTCGCCGCGCCCCCGCGCGTCATTGGCAAGCTTTATAATCACCCGCATGGCGCTTAAGAGCTCGCCGAATAACAAGGCAGCGCTACTTTCCTTTTCGCGCCGTTGGACCATGCGTTCGACCTGGCGCTCGCTGAAGCCCCCGGCGGTAGCCAGCAAGGCGCCGAGGACGACCGCCAGCAATGTCTCCGTGTCCGGCTGCATGCTCATTTCTTCGCCCTTCCCGATGCCGCTCTTTTTGCTGCAGGAGTGTTCCGGCCATGGCGTGCGAGCGTCAAGTCGGCGCTGCCTTGTTTGGACAGCTTTGCGTGGTTGAGCGAGCGAGCGCTTGAGCCCAGCGCCTGGTTCAAGACTTTGGTCTTGGTCAGGACGCGACGGCGATGCTGAGAGCGTCGAGGGCCTAGTTTTGGCCTGCCTAAGACGTCTGGGGTTTCAGTAGACGCGCTTTTTCGGGGGAAACGGCTCTATCTCGTTGGTCATGGTGTTGGCGTGCACCGGGCGATAGTCAATTCGGGCAGCACCCGAGGTCATGTCGAGCCAAGCCAGGGTATGCTTCATCCAGTGCTGGTCGTCGCGATCGGGAAAATCCTCACGTGCATGGGCGCCGCGGCTTTCGGTGCGATTAAGCCCGCCGGTCACGGTGACGACCGCCTGGGCCAAGAGATTGTCGAATTCGAGCGTCTCGGCCAAATCCGTGTTCCAAATGAGCGAGCGGTCGCTGACCCGCACGTCGGGGGCTTCGGCCCACACTTGGGCCATGCGTTCAACGCCCTCCTTCAGAGTATCGCCGGTGCGATAGACCGCGCAGGTGTCTTGCATGGTGCGCTGCATCTTTTCCCTGAGCGCAGCCGTTGGGGTCTTGCCGCTGGCGTTGCGGAATTTGTCAAACCGCGCCAGATGGTCATCGCCGGCGCCTTTGGGCAATTCCGATTGGCGGGCGTTCGCCTCCAACATTTCGCCACAACGCAGACCGACCGCGCGACCGAACACAACCAGATCGATCAGCGAGTTCGAACCTAAGCGGTTAGCGCCGTGCACGGAGACGCACGCAGCCTCACCAACCGCCATCAGGCCAGGAACCGTCGCATCCGGATCGTCGCCCTTCTTAGTCAGCACTTCACCATGATAATTGGTCGGGATGCCCCCCATATTATAGTGCACGGTTGGCAATACCGGGATCGGTTGGCGGGTGACGTCGACGCCGGCGAAGATGCGCGCGCTCTCCGAAATCCCTGGCAGCCGCTCATGCAAGATCTTTGGATCAAGATGATCGAGATGCAGGAAGATATGATCCTTCTTTGCCCCTACGCCTCGGCCCTCGCGAATTTCAAGCGTCATGGCGCGTGAGACCATGTCGCGCGGGGCCAGATCCTTCACGGTGGGGGCATAGCGCTCCATGAAACGCTCGCCGTTTGAATTGGTCAAATAACCGCCCTCGCCGCGCGCGCCTTCGGTGATGAGGCAGCCGGCGCCGTAAATGCCGGTTGGGTGGAATTGCACGAACTCCATGTCTTGCAATGGCAAGCCCGCGCGCAGCACCATCGCGCAGCCGTCGCCGGTCTGGGTATGGGCGCCGGTGCAATTGAGATAGGCGCGTCCGTAACCGCCGGTGGCGATAACCACGGTTTGGGAGCGGAAGCGATGCAGCGTGCCATCGTCAAGCTTCCAGGCGGTTAGACCCCGACAGCGCCCGCTTTCATCCATGATGAGGTCGAGGGCGAAATACTCGACGAAGAAATCAACGCTGTGTCGCAGCGATTGGCCGTACATGGTGTGCAGCATGGCGTGGCCGGTGCGATCAGCGGCAGCGCAGGTGCGCTGGATCGGGGCTTCGCCAAAATTGCGGGTCATGCCGCCAAACGCGCGCTGGTAGATCTTGCCTTCCTCGGTGCGCGAGAACGGCACGCCCCAATGTTCGAGTTCATAGACGGCCGCCGGGGCGTTGCGCACCAGGTATTCGATAGCATCCTGATCGCCCAGCCAGTCCGACCCCTTGACGGTGTCGTACATGTGCCACTGCCACTTATCCTCGCCCATATTGCCGAGCGAAGCGGAGATGCCGCCTTGGGCCGCCACCGTATGCGAACGGGTGGGAAAGACTTTGGTGATGCAAGCTGTTTTCAGGCCCGCCTGTGCGGCGCCCAAAGCTGCGCGCAGTCCCGAACCGCCGGCGCCTAGGACAACGACATCGAAAGAGTGATCGATCCAGGTATAAGCCGCCACGTCAGTCCTTTCCAAAGTTCACCAACAACACCGCAAAGATCGCGCCGGTGGCGATGACGATAGGAACGAAAGTGTTGAGCAGGAGCAGGATGGTGCGCATCACTGGCTTTTGGATGTAATCCTCGACGATCACCTGCATGCCGATCTGCATGTGATAGACACCCACGACGACCAGCAGGATGACGCCCACGGCGTTCAAGGGCGAGGTGAGAAAGTCGATAGCGGCGAGATAGGTCGGGCCATGCATGCTGAGGGAGGCACTGATGACAAACCAGAGCCCCAGACCCAACAGCGCCACCGCCGATACGCGCTGGCTGATGAAATGACCCGTGCCCTGGCCGCTGGGTCCGTGGGCGCGAACCCGCCCAAGCGGGGTGCGCATGGAGCGTTTGGCTTCCGTCATGGCTCACACCCCCCCGAACGAAACCAGCGCCCAGAGTGCGATGGGTGCAGCGATTGCGAAGAGAATGACAAACCATGCCGAGAGGTCGGCGTCGGAGGGTTTGAAGCCGTAGCCGGCGTCAAAGAAGAAGTGGCGAATGCCGTTGCCAATATGGAAAGCCAGGCAAGCAACCACGAGATACATGCCGATCTGACCAAGCGGCCCCGACAATAGCGCGCCGTAGGGCCCATATTGATCAGCGCCCGATGCAACCAGCATCAGCCAAATCCCAAACAGCAGAAGCCCGCCATAGAGCGCCATGCCGGTGGCGCGGTGCAGGATCGAGGTCGCCATGGTGACGTGCCAGCGCCAAACCGTGAGAAATGGCGAAACGGGTCTGTCTTCCGGTCGGGTCGCGCCGGCCATGAGCGCCTCTTAGCGTTGTATATAGGGGCTGAATCTGCGCCGCGGAGATTAGGCGGGACCGCCCCCAAGTCAATCAATCAGCTTGCCGGGGGACGCAACCGCGCTAGGTTTGCGGCGCTTTCGGGGGAGGCCTGTTCATGATCGGTAAGCTCATTGCGTCGGTAGCGCTCTTGGTCGTGGCAAGCTCGTCTTTGACGCAGGCCGCAGCGCAAAACCAGACCCCGGTCGCCGCAGCAGTCTCGGCCTATGAGCGGATCAGCCGCCAATACGATCCTTTGACCTCTGCAAGCGACGGCGATCGCGCCGCGCTCCGCCTCCTGCCTGACGTTTCTCCACAGGCGCAAGCGGCCGCTCGGCGTGCGCTCGCCGCACTCAAGACCCAGATTGAAGCCATCCCCACCGCAGGTCTTACCGACGAAGACACAATCAACCGCACGTTTTTGTTGCGGGTGGTAAGCGAACAGATCGAAAGCATCGATATCGACGAAAGCCGCATGCCGATCGAAAACGGCGATGGCTATTTCAACCTGATCGCCACGCTTGCCTACCAAACCCCGATCAATTCAGCCGACGACGCAGAGGCTTATCTGGCCCGGCTGGCCGCGCTGCCGCGCTGGTATGACCAGAACCTCGCCAATGCGCGCCGCGGCGTCGCCGCCGGCTTCACCCAGCCGCAAATCGTGGCCCAGCGTGCGCTCGACACAGCGCGCGCGGAGCTGTCGAGCCTGGTCGACACCGCGCTGGTGCCGTTTCACAATTTGCCGTCCACGATTTCAACCGCCGACGCCGAACGCTATCGCGCCCGAGCGCGCGACATCGTCACCACCCAAATTCTTCCCAAGCAGCAGCAAACCGTGGCCTTCCTGCAGAATGAATATCTGCCCCACGCGCGCCACGGCATCGGCCTCAGCTCCATGCCGGGCGGACGCGACTATTACCGCTATCTGATCCGCTATTACACCACCACCGACATGACCCCTGAGGCGATCCATGCGCTGGGCGAAAGCGAAGTTCGTCGCATCCGCGCCGAGATGAATCAGGTGATTGCGCAATCGGGTTTCCACGGCGACTTCGCAGCGTTTGTGAATTTCCTCCACACCGATCCGCAATTCTACGCCAAGTCCGGCGAAGAGTTGACCATGCGCTATGCTGAAACCGCAAAGCGCTCCGACGCGCAATTGCCGCGTCTGTTCGGCACGCTGCCGCGCCTGACCTACGGCATTCGCGTCATTCCCGCTGAAACCGCCGAAGGCTCAACCACGGCCTATTACACGCAAGGCTCGCCGGCGCTTGGGCAAAGCGGAACCTTTTGGATCAACTTGACCCATCTCGATCAGCGCCCGCTTTATGAAATGCCGGCACTGACGCTGCATGAATCAGTCCCCGGCCATCACCTGCAGATCGCCTTGGCGCAGGAGCAAGGCGAACTGCCCTATTATCGTCGCAACGCCAATGTCACAGCCTTTATTGAAGGCTGGGGGCTTTATGCAGAATCGCTTGGCGAAGACATGGGCATGTATCGAACCCCTTACGAACACTTTGGGCGCCTCTCCTATGAGATGTGGCGCGCCTGCCGGTTGGTGGCCGATACTGGCATTCATTGGATGGGCTGGGATATCGAGCGGGCGCGGCAATGCTTTGCGCAAAATACCGCGCTTGCGCCGCACAATATTCAGACCGAACTTGAGCGCTATATCGCCACCCCCGGCCAGGCTTTGGCCTATAAAATTGGCGAACTCAATTTTCAGTCCTTGCGACGTGAAGCGAGAGAGCGCCTTGGGTCACGTTTCGACATCCGCGCCTTTCACGATGAATTGCTGGGGGCCGGCGCGCTGCCGATCGATCTTTTGAATACCCGCGTGCATGCTTGGATTTCTGCACAAGCAGCTGCGCATTGAGGAGCTAAAGCGTGCCAAATTTCAACACCCTGGCGCGCGTAGCCAAACTCGTCGCGCTATTGGCGTTTGCGCTGCCGTGGATTTTGGTCTCCTGCTCCGGCAACGAGATCGCCCACGGCAACGGCATTGAGTTGATGACTGGGCACCTCCAACCCAGTCAGCAAATCGCTGACCTGCAATCCCAGTCTGGCGCCAGCGATCAAGCCCAGCGCGGGCTTGGCAAAGCGGGGCCCGAATACGTTTTGATCGCGGCGTTTGCCTGCATTGCGCTGGGGCTTGTGCTCAGCTTTGCTTTAAAGGCGCGCGGTGCGGCCATGGCCATGTTGGCGACCTCTTTGCTGGCCATTGGGCTCTGCTTTGGCGCCTTTGCGCACATAAATTATGCGATGAACCAGGCCTTCGAGCATCAAGAGCGCAAGGGCGAAGGCGGCGAGAATGCTCTGCGACGCGCGCTCGGAGAGCAAATGCAAAGCTCGCTGCGGGTTGAAAAGGAAGAAGGCTTCTGGGTGACGATCATTGCGCTCATAGCCGCAGCCATCCTATCGGGTGCAACGCTGACCGTCCCCGCTGAGGCGCCCAAGGTCGACGAGAACTAGATGCGTTTGGCTATGGCTGCCCAATAATCGAAGTCCAAGACCACGGCGGGATCGTATTCGCCGGCCTCGTTCTTTCCGGGAAAATCCGCGCAGGGGCGGTTTTTCGTCGCTACGAGACGCAGGCGGAGCGCCCCGGCTGGGCCCAAATCGGCGACCTCGAGCACCTCGCTCCAAGCGTAGAGCGTGTCGCCGGCAAATAACGGATTGACGTGGCGCCCGCCATTTATGGCCAGCATATAAGCGGCGTTGCCAAGGCCATTGAAGGCAAGAGCGCGCGCCAGTGAGATCGCAACGCCTCCATAGATCAGACGCTTGCCGAAACGCGAGCTACTTTGGGCGATAGCGTCGAAATGCACGCGCGCGGTATTTTGATAAAGGCGGGTGGCGAGTTGGTGTTCGGCCTCCTCCACGGTGACGCCGTCCAGATGATCGATCTTTTCGCCGGGCTTATAATCCTCAAAATAATGCGGCGAGCCCGCGAGCACGGCGTCATAGGCGCTAAGGTCAAGCTCTGGCGGCAACAATAATTGGTTGGCTGGGACGAAGGGCGCCGGAGTGGTCGGAGGCGCATTTTCAACCGGCGCATTCTCGTCGCGTTTGTTGACCATCACCCAACGCACATAAGACAAAACCGGCTCGCTGATCTGATTGACGCCGGTGGTGCGGACTGTGACGACGCCGGTCTTGGCGTTGGAATTTTGCTTTAAGCCAAGCACTTCTGAGACCGCGTGGAGGGTGTCGCCGGGATAGACCGGCAGCAGAAATTTGCCCTCGGCGTAGCCAAGATTGGCCACCGCGTTCAGCGAAATGTCGGGCACGCTTTTGCCGAACACAACATGAAAGACAAGCAGCGGATCGATCGGCGCCTGGGCCAGCCCACAATCCTGGGCGAAAGTATCGGCGCAGAAGAGCGCATAGCGCGTCCCGGTCAGTGCGATATTGAGCGCAGCGTCGGCCTCGGTAAGGGTGCGCGGCGTCGCATGGGTGATCACCTCGCCGATGCGAAAATCTTCGAAGTACCGCCCTCGATTAGATTTGCTCATGACGCTTGCGCCTCGATCGCCTCGGCTACTGCGACGATGCGCCGTGCTTCATGCATATGCAGCAGTTCGGTCATTTTGCCACCGACTTTGATCACGCCCTTGCCGACGTTTTCCGGGAGCGCGAAGGCCGCAATTACGGCCCGCGCCTGCGCAACCTCCTCCGCAGCCGGGGCAAATATCTTATTGGCGGCTTCGATCTGGGAAGGATGAATTAGGGTCTTGCCGTCATAGCCGAATTCGAGCGCTTGGCGGCATTCGGCTTCAAAGCCTGCACCGTCAGCGATGTCGTTGAACACCCCGTCGATGGCTATGAGCCCTTCGGCGCGGGCAGCCAGCACGCCCATGGAGAGCGCGGTTTGGAAGCCGGCTCGTCCTGGACGCTGCACCGCGCGCGTCTCTTTGGAAAGATCATTGAGGCCCATGACGAAACACGCCAAGCGGGTGCCTTTGGCGGCGGCCGCGATGTCGGCAATGTTCAAAATTGCGCGCGGGGTTTCTATATTGGCCCAGAGCGCTGCTTGCTTTGACAGGCCCGCCCCTGTCAGCGCCGCATCGAGCGCGCGGACTTGTTCGCCGCTTTCGATCTTCGGGGCGAGCACGCCGTCGGGGCCGGCCGCGCAAGCCGCTTCTATGTCTGCCTTGCCCCAAGGGGTGGACAAGCCGTTGACGCGCACAATGATCTCACGCTTGCCGTAGCCGCCGGCTTTCACCGCGCCCGCAACCTGCGCACGCGCGGTCTCTTTGGCGTCGGGCGCGACAGAGTCCTCAAGATCGAGGATCAGAACATCAGCCGCCAAGCTCTTGGCCTTTTCGAGCGCCTTCAGGTTAGCGCCGGGCATATAAAGACAGGATCGGCGCGGACGGGCAGTTGTCATCTTTGGCTCGTAAACGTAACGCTGGCGAGCATCGCCCGCGCTCCTAAGGTTCTTGCCGCGTGAAAACGATCTTGTCGATTCAGAGTCAGGTCGCGGGCGGCCGCGTCGGCAATTCGGTAGCGGCGTTTGCGATGGAGCGCTTGGGGGTGCGGGTCTGGCAATTGCCGACCACAATTCTGGGGCGAAGGCCTGATCACGGCGCCCCAGGCGGGGGGCCTATCCCTGCGGCGACTTTGGCCTCGCTATTCGACGGCTTGGCCGAGGATGGCCGCCTCGACGAAATCGACGCCGTGCTCAGCGGCTATTTGGGTTCGCCTGAGCAAGTGGGCGTCATCCTCGACGCCGTCGAGCGGGTAAAAAGCGTCAATCCGAAAGCCATCTTCATCTGCGATCCGGTGCTGGGCGATGAGGGCAAGCTTTTTGTGGGGCCTGAACTGGCCGAGGCCATGCTTCAGGGCTTGGCGCCGCGCGCTGATTGGTTGACCCCAAACGCGTTCGAACTGGGACTTATTGCTGGCAAGAGCATCGATAGTCTCGCCATTGCCCGAGACGCTGCGCGTCGCATCGGCAAGCCTATGCTTGCCAGCTCCATCCGCACTTCGCTCGGGGTCGGCAATCTCTTTGCTGCGCCTGGCGGGGATTGGTTCTGCGAGACTGCGCGCCTGCCGCGCGCGCCCAAAGGCGCGGGCGATTTGCTAGCCGCACTTTTCGTTGCCCGGCGTGTGCGTGGCGAGGCGCCGGCGGTGGCTCTGGAGGCCGCCACCGGGTCGGTCTACGACGTGATCGTGCGCTCGTTAGCGGCCGAGAGCGAGGATCTCATTTTGCCGGATGCGCAGGATGTGCTGGTCGACCCCATCACGTGGCCGCAAGCGCATGCGCTGGAGATCGTTTGAGCATGGTCGGAGGCTTCGTTGCGCCTGGATTTGAGCCGGTGCGCGAGCTCTTTGAAGCCCAGCTCGACGAAGAGCTCGGCGCAAGCTTCGCTGCCGTGCGCGATGGCGAGGTTATCGTCAATATTTGGGGCGGCTGGGCCGATCGCCAGCAGACCCGCTTATGGGAAGCTGACACCCTCGTCCCAGTGTTCTCGACAACTAAAGCGGTAAGCGCCATCGTCATCGCCTGGCTCGTCGATCGTGGCCTACTTGATTATAGCGATCCGGTTGCCAAGATTTGGCCGGCGTTCGGCGCGCACGGCAAAGACCAAGTGACGCTTGCCCAAACGCTTGCACACCAAGCCGGCGTGCCGGGCTTCCTCAACCCGATCGATCCGGATTTGTGGCTCGATCCGCCCGCATGTGCTGAAGCGATTGCTGCTTTGGCGCCACTTTGGCCACCTGGCAGCGCCAGCGGCTATCACCCCATGACCTGGGGTTATATTGCGGGCGAACTTGTGGGACGCGCGTCGGGACGCTCGCTTGGCGCAATTCTGCGCGAAGAGATCTGCAATCCCCTCGGCATCGATTTCCTGATCGGCGCGCCCGAGGCCGAGCACGCGCGCATCGCCGAGGTGAAGAAGCCGTCAAAGCCCGGTGATTTCGGCAGGCTGACGCCAGCGAGGAGGGCTGCTTTCTTCACCCATTGGGCAGCGCCTATTCGAGGTTCGAAAACATGGCGGGAAATTGAAATCCCCTCCGCCAACGGCCACGCCACAGCGCTCGCCGTCGCGCAACTTTTTGGGATCTACGCGACCGACGGCGAGATCGGCGCCAATCGGGTGCTAACGCAGGGCGGCTTTGCGCAATTGGCTAATAGGGTCTGGGAAGGCGACGATTTGGTGCTGCCGTTTGCTATAGATTGGCGCGCCGGCGTCATCGGCAATTCCAACGGCTTTTACGGCCCCAACCCCGAGGCGCTAGGGCATTCGGGGGCGGGCGGCTCCTGCGGCTTTGGCGACCCTATCGCAGGGCTCTCGGTCGGCTATGTGATGAACAAGCAATCGCATCACATTATGGGCGACCCGCGGCCACGCAAACTTATCGAGGCGCTTTACCAATGCTTTTGAGACGATCGACGGCGGAATCGCTCGCCATCGCCTGCACCGCTGTGCTGCTCATCGTGATGGCCTCGCGCACCTATGGGGTCGTCAACAATTTGCTTGCCGACGGGCATCCGCTGTTTGGCGACTTCATCACCTTCTGGAGTGCCGCGCGCGCCACCTTGGACGGACACGTCGCTCAGCTTCATGACCGCGTCTTCTTGACCAAATACCAATTGATGGCCGCGCCCAACATGCATGTGATGGCGCCCTACAATTCCCCGCCCATGCTGCTCTTTCTCATTCTGTGGCTGGGCTTTCTTCCCTACTCGGTGGCCGCGATCGCGTTTCTGACGGTGACCGGGGGGCTTTACCTGTTCATGGCGCGCAAGCTGTTGCCAGACAACCGCTCCATGATTTGGGCCTGCACCTTTCCAGCGGCTGTCTATCACATCGGCACCGTCCAAGAATTATTGCTGATTTCCGGCATTACCGGGCTTGCGCTTTATTGGCTCGACAAGCGCCCGCGCGTAAGCGGCGTGCTTGTGGCTTTGCTTTCGATCAAACCGCATATCGCGATTTTGTGGCCGATATTTCTGGCGCTTTCGGGACGCTGGAAGGCCTTCCGCGCGGCCAGTGTTGCATTGACCATTCTATTTGTGGCGGCTGGCCTCACGTTCGGTTGGGCGTCTTACCTGCGCTTCGTGCAGAATATCGGACCTTCGGCTGATTTGATTTTTGGCGTGCACGTAGCGAAACAGACTTATGCGAGCCTCTTTGGCAATATGCGCGCTATTGGCTTAACGATCCCACAGGCAGCGATCGTCCACGTCTTAAGCGCGGTGCCGGCTTTGATCACCGCCTGCTGGGTGTTTCGCAAGGGCGATTGGCGCGCCCAATGCGCTGCCTTCTGCGCGGCAAGTTTGCTTATGTCGCCATATCTTTATTTTTACGATTTCGCGATCCTCGGAGTGGGTGCAGCGTGTTTGGGCGCGCCGCGCAATCGTCTCGAATTCGTCGCCGAGGCTTTAGCTTGGGGTGCAGCCTATACGGTAGCGCTGGGACCGTTGGCGGGTTTCCCGCTCTGCCCGATCGCGGCCTGGTCGGTGCTGCTGGTAGCGCTGCGGCGGACATTCGCCGTCAAGGCGCGTGCAGAAACCGTGGCGCTTGACCCGGCGCTAGCACCACAGACGTAAGCGGTCCCCCGAAACAGGCGCCGGTGTCGACATTTATGCGACGCCGCTCGGCGTCGGGCTTGAAGTCCTGCGTCGGCGTGTGTCCATGCACCACCAGAATGTCGCGAAGCTCCGGCCGGTCCGGCCAACGCTCAGATTGAAAGAATTTCTCCGAGCGCGTCCACAGCTTCACTTCATCGCTTTCGTTGGGGAACATCTTGGGGTCGATGCCTCCATGAACGAAAACGAGCCCGCGCGCTTCGTCGCGGTGCATCACCGGCAGCGCGCGCAGCCAAGCGATGTGGGCCTTGTCGATGGCCTCGCGCCAATGATTGCCTGCGCCGGCAAAACGCTCATAGGCGGCGATGGTCTGGTCGCCGCCATTGACCGCCCAATGGTAGAGCCCCGCCGTTTCGTCGTGATCATAGGCATGCAGCATCAGTTCTTCATGATTGCCGCGAACGGTGATGGCCTGACCGGCCTGGGTCAGCTGCATTGCAGTTTCAACGACAGCGCGGCTTTCAGGACCACGATCGATCAGATCGCCGATAAACACCACTTGATAAGCCAGACCGCGTGCATCGGACGCGATCTGCGTCAGCAAATCGTCGAGCTTGGCCTTTTCGCCGTGAACATCGCCAATGGCGTAATAAATCATGCTATCCGTGCGCGCCGGATGGTGTCCCAGCTAAACAAGCCTAGACCGATCCAGATCAGCGCGAAACTGGCCGCGCGCATAGGCGTGAAGGCTTCACCGAATGCCAAGCCGATGGCGAATTGCAGCGTCGGCGCCAAAAATTGCAGCAAGCCCAAGGTTGTGAAGCTGACGCGCCGGGCGCCAAATGCAAACGCGGTGAGCGGCACAGCCGTCGCGGGGCCCGCCAGCATCAGCAAGGTGGTGTGGCTTGGACTTGAACCAAACGCCAGCGGAGCTGAAAGCGCCGCCCACCACAGCATGGCCACCGCGATCGGCGCCAGCACCAGGGTTTCAACAAGCAGACCGACGGCTGCGGGCACCACAGCGCGCTTTCGGATAATGATATACATCGACCAGGTGGCGCAGAGCGCCAGCGCCATCCAAGGTGGCGCGCCAAGCGCAAAACCTTGCACGACGATGCCGAGGGCTGCGAGCGCCAAAGCCGCGGTTTGAGCACCGGTGATACGTTCTTTATAGAAGAGCACCCCGACC
>Ga0209698_10000573_pt1 | contig 42178 bp, 46 predicted proteins | sample LitLauG_LLR_2012_FD_187203 | JGI IMG/M metagenome (GOLD analysis project Ga0209698, IMG submission 187203) | Freshwater sediment microbial communities from Pennsylvania, USA - Little Laurel Run_MetaG_LLR_2012 (SPAdes) (version 2) | ecosystem: Environmental > Aquatic > Freshwater > Creek >... | reverse complement strand
TGCGTCATGTGCAGCCTCTTTTCAAGGCGGAGGCGCTCAGCATCCGTGTTGGCGAGAATCAAGTCAATGGTCGTCGGTTCTACTGCGGGCTGCTGCATCTGACTCCCTGCGGAAGGCCGGTGATAACAGCGGAAATTATGCGCCGGAAACAGTTAAGGAAGGGTTAACGGGAGCGCGGGCCTGTTCGGAAAACAGAAATCTTGATTTCCGCACAAGGCAAGGGCGCTCGATAACGCTCCCGGCGTTTCTTATCGCTTTAGCGTGGGGAAATTAGCTGCACATTCGAGATTCAACCAACCGCTCACCTTGAAATGGCGATAGTTGATGTTGATGCTGACGCTGCACCCGGAACGCTAAGCTCCAACAACCGCCAGTGCATCAAGATGAGCCACAGCTCTGCGGCTATCAGCAACACGCAGATTCCCATGAAAGCAACTACAAGACCGCTGTCCTTCTTCATTCCACTTCCCGGCCCTGCTACAACCCCGGTAGCCTGTGAAGATGAATCAGCACCCACATATAGCTACCAGCAGGAGGCCCAGGGAAAGCAAAATAACTAAACAATCACGTATCGTCCCCCCAGTGCCTCTCAGTTTTCTTTTGCATTGTTCAACCGTAGTACTACGTGTCCGCTCTTTGGTATCGTCTCAAGCACCACGTCAAATCCCTTGTCGTCTCTATGCCCCCACGCTTTTCCGATTTTCACCCAACTGGCATCCTGTTTCCCTTCCTGCCCGAAATTCAGCACGGCATAGGCGGTAGCGGTCGGCGCTATATTTTCGTCGCTCATGAGTCACCCCGGTTGTTAAATCCGGGCGGACTCTAGCGGAACGCACCTCGACACGGAAGAGGGAAAAAGCCCGCATAAGCGCTAACTTAAGGCAGAATGCCATCCGGATAACCCGTAATACATCAAGTAGGTACCCCGGTGGTCCAGAGAACGAAATCGATATGGGGCCCAAGGCGACACAGGCTCACCTTCGCCAGGTGCGCGCCAGCTTGTCAGGAGTGACAGCCCCGGCCCTGGCCACGGCGACTCGACAGATCCTCAACCAATAAGAGCTCCAGAACTGTTAGAATCGCCCGGGCTCGCTGACCTTCCGATACATCGACTATCCGCCCTGACCCCGAGCAGCTGGACCTCTGGCGCATTGACCTGAAACCTGCGACCTCTGGGTTACCTTCCGATGCTTTAGCCTTTCGAGGATTCCGCGATCGTCGGTTTCAGTACCGAGGTTGCCCAGCTGACCTGCTCCCCTGTTTCCGCACAAAGCTGAGTATGATTTGTGCGAAAGAAAGGGGAAGAGAGTATGTCGAAAAGCAGGCACACGGAAGCACAGATGATCGGGGCACTGAAGCAAGTAGAGGCGGGGCGGAAAGTGGAAGATGTGGCGCGAGAAGTGGGCGTGTCCAAACACACGCTTTACGCCTGGAAGGCGAAGTACGGTGGCATGGACGTGAGCCAAGCGCAGGAGGCGAAGCAGTTGCGTGATGAGAACACGAAGCTGCGAAAGCTGGTGGCCGATCTGAGCCTGGACAAGGAAGCGTTGCAGTCGGTGATCCGAAAAAACGGCTGGAGCTCGTAGCCCTGAAGGCGGCTGTCGAGCAAGTGCGGGGGGAGTATGCCTTCAGCCAGCGGCGTGCGTGCGGCCTGATGACGATGGCGGTATCGAGCTATCGCTACCAGAGCCGGCGCTCCGATGAGCCACTGCGTACGCGGCTGGTGGAGCTGGCGCGGGAGAAACCGCGGTTCGGGTATCGGCGGCTGCATGTTTTGTTGGGCCGCTCGGGGGAGCATGTGAACCACAAGCGAGTGCATCGAGTGTATCGGGCGGCTGGGTTGATGATCCGGCGGAAGAAACGCAAGCATTGCGTGCGCGAGGGAAAGCCGCTGCTGGTGCGGACTTCGGCGAACCAGGAATGGGCGCTGGACTTTCTGCACGATGCGGTGGAGTGCGGACGGGCGATCCGGGTGCTGAGCGTGGTGGATGCGTACACGCGGGAGTGTTTAGCTTTGGAAGTGGACACCAGTTTCGCCAGTCGGAGAGTGACGCGCGTGTTGGATGTGATTGTAGCTGAGCGCGGACAACCGCAAGCGATCCGCTGCGACAACGGGCCGGAGCTGACCAGCCGGCATTTTCTGGCGTGGTGCGTGGAACGGCAGATCGAGTTGGTACACATTCAGCCTGGTAAGCCGACGCAGAACGCGCATGTCGAGAGTTTCCACGGACGGTTGCGGGAAGAGTGTTTGTCTGTAAGTTGGTTTCAGAACCTATTCGATGCGCGGCGGAAGATCGCGGCGTGGAGGATCGAGTACAACGAGGAGCGTCCGCACAGCAGCTTGGGATACCGCACGCCGAAAGAGTTTGCGGCAGCGCAGGCCGCAAGCTTCTACACAGCTGAGCGAGAGGCAAGGGACTCAAACGCCGTCCCTTGCCCCTCGCGCTCCCCCATCCCGGCTCAAGCTGGAGATGGAGACGAACAGAGTTGTCGTATTCTTACGTGAACGAAAGCTGGGGGCAGGTCACAGCCGTATGCGAAGTCGCTCCGGGGTATGAAGCCCATTCGATAGAGTGGACTGTTGTCTGCAGACGCAGCAGTCACACTTGTGTGTGACTACGCTCACGTGCGTAACTTTTAACTTGACTATTCCACTGGGTTCAGCGGTACAGTATGGGAAACCGCCACCAACCTGCAGTCGGGAAGGACACCTGACAGTTAGCGGTCGTTCGGCGGAGAGTCTTCCCCTACAACCAAAAGATGGATATGTGCGCAATTGCTACTTTGCGCGACGAGAGACCCCTGCTCAGCGGCAAGTGTAGCAGTATAGCGAGGCTCTTATCAGCAACATGGGACCCTGTACGCAGCCTGCCGGTAAACGGAAAACGGGGAGAAACGGGCGGGCAAGAACCAAGGAAGTTTTCTCTCTGTATTCAATCGATTGTTTAACGAAAGTGTGTTGGCGCTCTGAGAAAAGTAATTCCGTAGACCAGACAGCGGTTTCGCGGACAACCTTTAGTGTTCAATCAGGAGGACATTCAATGTCTCGCTTTCGCTCGTTTTTGTTTTATCTCGCTGCATTGGTGATGCTGACGGCGTCGCGATCCCTGGTCGGACAAATCACTGAAGTGTCCAATATTACGTCCACTCCTATCGCTGGATCAGGTCATGACTATCTCGCTGACTTAAGCGAGATAGTGAATCCAGCAAATGGCTCAGTTAGCATTCGCATCGCTGCCCCTACTCCTTACGAACGGGGTACGTCGAATCCACTCTACGCCTACACCTATGACACGAATGGACTATTTGTCATGAGCTTCAGTTCAACAGGGGCCCCATCATCGCAAGGCCCACCTTACCAGCAGACGGTCCTAGGGCCGTTTGTTACTCCTCCCGTCGCCCCATCGGGGTTCCTGGTCTCCGCTACGTATGCCGCAGGGAGTCTCAATTATGAATACTCTCACTTTTCTTACTGTTCAGGCCCGACGGGTAGTGGCGGCTGTGGTGTAAAGGTGAATTGCTATCTAATATCTGGCTACACTGTAGTGGACCCGTCTGGGGGCAGACATACGCTCGGAACAAGCTTCGAGGTACCGACCGATTCATCACACTGCATCGACGTCGGTGTGTCCACCTACAATAGGGGAGGAGATGAACAGTACAAGATCGATCTGTCGTGTTATTCCACCGGATGTTCATGGCCCACCAACAGCGCCGTTGTAAACCTCCACGGTGATGAGCTTGGCGGCTCAGGTATTACGGAGGACACAAATGGCAATTATATGAATACAGATGGCCGCCCATGGAGCTCTCCATATTCCTATACGCTAGAACCAGGCTGGACCGTCCCTACCTCTATGACCTTCCCAGGATTGTCCACACCCTATGCGTATACATATGGCGGCACAGCTGGAACGCTCTATTCGGGTACTAACCCGCTAAATGCGACGCTTCGATATAACAACTATGCAAGCCTATTTCCCCAAGGTTGTCAATACATCCCGCCAAGTAACGCACCTCAGATAGGAGGTGGTGCCACGATAGTACAATTGCCGAGCGGTCAACAATACACTTTTACCTATGATCCCGTGTATGGATTCATAAAAACTATTACCTACCCCACGGGCGCTACGGTCACATATACCTGGCAGATAAACCCACAATCTGAGATCGCAGGATATCAAGGCAACTACACTTTCGGCTGGCCAGTCGTCAACACCTCGCAAGAGTGTATTTACACCATCGATATGCCAGCTCTTAAGAGCCGCATTGTCAAATACGATGGTGTCACACCAGCAGTAGAGCAAGATTTCAGTTACACGACAAAGTGGAATACTAATTGCAGCACATGGGGTTATGTCCACCCTTCTATTTGGATCCAGAAGACAACGACAGTCACGACAACCGATTTGATCCGTCCAGGCCATCCAAGCTTTCAGACACTCTATACATACGTGCCGATGGCGAGTGCGAACCAAGTAGTTGCGCCCAGCACAACTTTTCCGGTCCCAATATTGCCTGTTGAATCCAGCATTGTCTACAAGGATTTCTCCGGCAAGACTCTCAGAACCGTGACTAAGGTCTGGAATACTCCGAACCAGCTTGCAGCGGAATGTGTGACTTTGGACAATCTTCAGACGTCGGGAACGTTCTATACCTACGCTCCGTATGCGTGGGGGTCTTATAACACCGGAATCGGTTACCTAACGGCAGCGGCCGGACTAACCGATCTAGTCACCGATAAGGCCCAGTACGATTACGGTACGGTGACATCACCCTGTCAACAGCCGGCATCGACACCGATACGAGAGACGAAGACGACATACGCTTCGCTGGGTCAGACGCCTTTTTGGCAACATACTGCGGCGCTTGTCGACCGACCCCAAGCAGTTCAAGTTTACGGTAATGGAACACTCGTCTCTGAGACGGACTATGCCTACGACGACCCTCCTCTTGCTCCCGTAATCCCGCCACCTTACGGCCATGATGAGACCAACTATGGCCCAAGTCCGACGACCGTCTATGCCCGCGGAAATGCCACGACTATAACAAAGAAGTGTTGGGCAGGAAGTGTGTTGTGTACCAACTCTGTCTGGAAAATTGCCTATGACACAACCGGCCAACCAGTAAGTGTGACTGATGCCAATGGAAATACGACTTCTATCGCCTATGCAGACCAGTTTGCAAGCGGCAGCGGTACACCGCCATCCCAACCTACCAATCAATATATCACGAAGATTACGAGGCCGGTGACAAATGGCGTGTCGCACATAGAAACGTTTCAATGGAATTACAACCAAGGAGAACTAGCGGTTGCCACAGACGAAAACCTCAATAAGTCATATTTCTACTACAACGACCCTTGGAATCGCATCAGGGAGGCGGACTATCCGGACGGGAGGACGCTCAAGCACGCTTATCAAGATTCGGCTCCTATCATGGTGACGACCTGCAAGCTCATCAACGGTAGCCCGAGCGCCGCATGCAATCCAACAAATCCTCCGTCAGGGTGGGAAACGGATGTAGCTCTGAAAGACGGGATGGGGCATGTCGTGAAAACGGAGCTTGCGTCCGACCCCCAGGGGCTTTCGTATACAGCAACGAGTTGGGATGGAAACGGCAAGCCTTACCAAGTTTATAATCCGACGCGCTGCTCGACGCCTATGGCAAATTGCGGAACTGAAACAACCTGGGGAGTCACTACCTATTTGTACGATGCCATAGGTCGGAGTTGCTTGATAGTGCGACCGGATGTCGGGTCCGTTCCTACGAGCTGTCCGACGACTCTACCCGTGGGTGATGTCTTCACCACGTATTCCGGAAACTGCACGACCGTCTACGATGAAGCGGGCAATGCCCGGAGATCCTGTGTTGATGCCCTAGGTCGAGTGACTGGTGTTTGGGAAGACCCGGCGGGCCTTAATTATGAAACCGACTACGCGTATGATGCCCTGAATAATTTGCTCTCGGTGACGCAGAACGGCAGCGATGCATCGCAGGCGCGGATACGAACATTTAGTTACGATTCTCTCTCGCGACTGTTGTGCGCAGCTAACCCGGAGGTCCAAGCCGTCACCTGTCCACCTTCTCCGACAGGTGCCTTCCCGACCGGCGCGGTAACATACGGCTACGACGGTAATGGGAACGTTATCACTAAAGTGGCGCCGATGCCCAATCAAACTGGCGCGACCACTGTTGCAACGAACTACAAGTACGATGCCTTGAATCGCCTATTGAGCAAAAGCTATTCGAGCGATGTGGGCAGCACGCCGTCGTCCTGCTACCAATATGATGTGCCTTTGGTCGCGAATGGAGTTGGACGCTTAGCGAATGAGTGGACGCAGAGTCCTTCTGCAGGACAGTGTCCGATGACGATGCCTACAAGCCGGTTGTTGACCAAGCACTCAATACTTGCCTTCGATTCGATGGGCCATCCAACAAGCGTGCAACAGTGCACTCCATTCAATTGCAGCAGCGCAACCCAGTACTCCCTCGCGTATACCTACGACTTGGCAGGGGATCTAAATACCTACACCAACGGAATTGGCAGCACGCCTGGAGCAGGGACTGGGCCTCTCATGTTCACGAACGTCTTCAACGGCGCCGGTCGTTTGCAGTCGGTGACAAGCACTTGGAATGATGCACTCCATATGCCTTCACTCTTTTCTGCGACATCGACGTCGCCGCCAGCGTACGCTCCGCAGGGGGCGTTGCAGGATGCCACTTACGGAAATGGATTGCAGTTGATCCGAACCTACGACGACCGCCTGCGGATTACTGGAGAGCGGGATACTGGGGGACACTGACGAATGTCAGCGTGCTCTAAGCCCCAAGGAGAACCGTCTGGTGATGAAAATACTATTCAGCGTCGTGGATAGATTCGGCGGATCACCGAATTGTGAACAGAAGTGGCACTGATGCCGGACGAAGGAAAGGGCAACAGACATGTCCGAAAACAAATATAACCGAGCCAAAACAAACAGGTCACTGAACAACCTTGGGGTGAACGCTGCATCGGGCAGAAGGAAGAGTCGTTTTGTCGTAGGCTTTGCGATGATGATACTTACAAGTAGCATTACCCGGGCCCAGATGACGCTGACCGCCAGTCCCAATCCCTCCACAGCGGGCAACTCGATAACGGTGTCAGTAACAAACCCGTGCGGCCCACACGCAGCTTCGGAATTGTTCAGCTATTATTACGGGACATCGCCTAGTGTTACGCCTTCTAATTTGATAAAAAATGGGAGTGGACTCACCAGCATCTCATGGACGCCTCCAGCGCCCGGAACATATTATCTATATGTAAGTTTAAGCCCTTATCCCTCGCCTTTTTGCACAACAGGCAATTCGAACATAGCTAAGCAAGTGGTCAATGGAGTGGCGAGCAGCGTTGTCCTTGCTTCCTCGCCGAACCCCTCGACATACGGCTCTTCGGTGACGTTTACGGCTACAGTGACGCCGTCAACGGCAACTGGGACAGTGAACTTCCAGGACGGGGGGAGTTCGCTCGACCTGGCTGCGATCTCGAATGGACAAGCGAGCTACAGCGCGTCAACGTTAGCCCCTGGGGTACATTCCATGACGGCTAGCTACGGCGGCGACTCGCTCCGTAACCCGAGCACGTCCTCCCCATTGACCCAGATCGTCAACAAAGTGAACACCACTATTGCTGTCTCTTCATCGCTGAATCCTTCCACATACGGCTCCACGGTGACGTTTACAGCTACGGTGACGCCGTCTGCCGCCAGCGGAACAGTACAATTCCAGAGTGGCGGCGTAAATCTGGGCTCGGCAGTGACTGTTTCGGGCGGGAAAGCGACCTACGGCACGTCGACGCTGGCGGTCGGATCGAGTTCCATCACGGCCAGCTACAGCGGCGACTCGCTCCGTAACCCGAGCACGTCCTCCCCATTGACCCAGACCGTCAACAAAGTGAACACCACTATTGTTGTCTCTTCCTCGCTGAATCCTTCCACATACGGCTCCACGGTGACGTTTACAGCTACGGTGACGCCGTCTGCCGCCAGCGGAACAGTACAATTCCGGAGTGGCGGCGTAAACCTGGGCTCGGCAGTGACCGTTTCGGGCGGGAAAGCGACCTACGGCACGTCGACGCTGGCGGTCGGATCGAGTTCCATCACGGCCAACTACAGCGGGGACTCAGACTATAGCGGTAGCACGTCTTCCCCATTGACCCAGACCGTCAACGTAATAAGCACGACGGTGGCCTTGGCGTCGTCGCTGAACCCTTCAATATATGGCACCTCACTGACGTTTTCCGCGACGGTCACTCCATCGTCCGCCACTGGGACGATCTCATTTCTGGATGGAAGCAATACCCTCGGCGCGGTCGCGCTAAGTGGCGGAACTGCGACCTACAGCACATCTTCGCTGACGGCAGGAACGCACACCCTCACCGCGGTTTACAGTGGTAGCTTGGACTACACGGGAAGCACATCATCCAACCTGACACAGACCGTACTCACAGCGATATACAACTATACGATTCCAGTCGGGTACTATGCTTCGAATGGGAACCTTCTGGGCTACATGGATTCTGTGATGGGCTCCTGGGCTTTCGGCTATGACACGCTGAACCGGCTTACGGGAGCAGCGACCAACCAGACCGGCAATACATCATATTGCTGGGGCTATGACGCATGGGGCAACCGGTCCATCCAGGCGGGTTCGTCAGCGGCTTTTGCGGTGGGCTCTCCAACTTGTCAACCCGCGTCGGGTGCCTCCTACACTAGTACCTGGACGAACATTCTCAGCAACAATCGGGTCGGCGGAACCAATCAGGCGCCGGCTGGCCTTGGCTACGATGCAGCTGGCGACGTGACGAACGATGGCGTGAACAACTATATGTATGATGCTGAGGGGCGTATCTGCGCTGTACAGAACCAGTCAATGCCTGGCATGCCCATGACCGGATACATCTATAATGCGGAAGGGGAGAGGGTTGCCAAAGGCTCGATCACCACCATGAGTTGTGACCCCACATTGAGTGGATTCAAGCCCTCCGCCGACTATGTGCTTGGCCTCGGTGGTAACCACCTCACCGAAATGGATTCTGATGGCAACGGAAATATGGTCTGGGCACACACCAACGTCTACGCCGCTGGCAACTTGATTGCGACCTACGATTCTAAAGGTCTGCACTTTCACTTCTCCGATTGGCTGGGCACACGCCGCGCCCAAACCAACTACGCTGGCGCGTTGGAACTGAGCTGTACCAGCCTGCCCTACGGCGACAACCTCTTGTGCGCCGGCCCCGGCCAGGACGCGACCGAACACCACTTTACCGGCAAAGAACGCGACGCCGAGTCGGGATTGGACAACTTCGGCGCTCGCTACAACGCGTCCACCATGGGACGCTTCATGACGCCCGATCCGTTGCTGAATAGTGGGCATCCCGGCAGTCCTCAAACTTGGAACAGGTATTCCTATGCGCTCAACAATCCTTTGTCGATCAAGGACCCGACCGGCCTCTACAACGTTAACTGTGGGGATGACAAATCGTGTCAGAAGTCAGCCGAGCGTCTGAAGAAAGGGCTGGAAAAGCTGCAAAACAAAGTGGACAAGATGAAAGACAGCGACCAGAAGACCCGTCTTGAGCATGCACTGGGCGCGATGGGTACTGAGAACGATAAGAACAACGTGAACGTGAGTTTCGGTGCAATTGCTGGAACCGCTGCTGCCACAACTGACGCACACTTCGACTCGGCGACAAATTCGTACAGCAGCTTTGATGTGAAATTCGACATGCCCAAGACTGGTAACAGCGACGCAAACGGAATGGCGATCAATGGCGCCCACGAAGGTACGCACGTCGGAGACTACCAAGACCCGTTGGGGCGGTCCCAGAATCCAGCTACCGCTATGGACGGATTCCAGTACGAGTTCCGGGGTTATCAGACCTCTGCTTGGGCAGCGCAGGCGCTCGGAGTCTCGCCACTTTCTTTCGGCGGTAATGTGATCTGGAACAGCAGTTGGGCGGCAGCAGACCGTCAAACACTGATGGGTAGGGGTATCACAGGGATTGTTACAGGCGCGCCTTACAACCAACCCGAAAATCCGATTCACGACCCGTGGCCCGATCGTTTCCCCGAACCCAATCCAGGGCCTTTCTAGGCAATCGCGCTGTGAGGAGGAGGGCTGCACCAATGCGCATGACGGTCTATACCACAGTCGCAGCTGTGCTCTTTTTTACTGCCTCTGCATCTGCTCAGTCGGCGACCGGAGGTATGTGTCCACTGTCTACCTTCACGAATGGGCAGACGGTCACCGTTCACGGGAAGGTCGGACAAGCTCCCCACGATATGGCCCTGGTAGTGCCCGGTTGCAGCGAAGCAGTGGTGCTTGTGTACGCTGGTGATCCAGAGAGTAGAGAGTCGAGTGAAAAACTTCTCAAGGATGAGAGTTTTAAGCGATTCGAGAAATACAGCCGTGCTACCTATGGCAGAAAGATCGGAGAGAAAGGCATCTGCATGCAGTGCCCCAAGTACGAGGTCGAAGCCACACTGACCGGCAGATTCGATGTCGCTTCCGACACGGTTCCTGAAGGGCAGTGGAAGGATAAGCTAGGGATGTTGCACGACCAATCCGGCAAGTTCGTCGGCAAGGCCGGTTTCGGCCACCCTCCCATTCAGAAGTACCGGCTGGTGATCGAATCTGTATCGGATGTTGCGGCCCGAGAGTTGCCAAAGCCGAAGGTATCCAACAGCGAGGGTTCAAAGAGCCTTCTTCACGAAGCTGGGCATGCTCAGGGAGTTCAAGAGGCGATGGAATGAGAGGTCTTCTTACGCTGATCCTGTTTTGCGCTGCTGTCACGAGTTCTTTAGCGGCGCAGGTTGTGGATGCATCTGCCTGTGAGATCCTTGCTAACCCTCAATCATTCGACGGAAAGATCGTTCGCATTAAGGGAACCGTCGTCGCCGGTTTCGACGACTTTGCCGTCAAGACTTCCGGCTGCAATCAGATCGCCGGTGCGATCTGGCTTGCTTATCCAGAAGGCACGAAGGCGAAGGCCGGTCCAGTGGCCGTGGTCCAGCTACAACTCGGGCGGAATAATGCAGCATCCATAGCGAACCCCAACCGACCCAGCGTGAAGCTCGAAAAGAACAAAGATTTTAAGCAGTTCGACTCGCTGCTCTCGACTCCGTATAAGTCAGGTGGCATGTGCTTGGGCTGTGTGCGATACACGGTCACTGCCACGCTCGTTGGCCGGCTCGACGGTACCAAGGACACGGGGGTCATCCGCGACAAAGACGGCAAGTTCGTCAGTGTGAGTGGTTTCGGAAATCTGAACCGTTACAACGCCCGACTCGTACTACAGTCCGTCTCCGACGTGACATCTCAAGAGATCGACTATGCAAAGAACGCTGCTGCGAGCAAAGACGACTCACAGCGCGAATCAGCAGGTGGAGATCCTGTCGCTGCCGCGCATCAGATTGCTCGCGCATTCAGCCCAGGTAGTGCAGCGGCAAACGAAGTGGAGAGAGCAGCAGCGGCCTACGGGAAAGAGGGCGAAGACAATGGAGTAGAGGTTGGGTTCGCTACTCCCAATGAAGTGCCGAAGAATGACAGCCCAAAGGGTGATCGCAACTCGCCCGACGGTCTGCTGTTTAACTGCACGTTCGACATGGATCGGCTGAAGGGTGAACCGCTTACGAGAGCTATATCTCATGTCGGCACGCACATCGCTGACATCCGGGGTCCGCAGTCGGCAGCCAAAGAGAATCCCTACGAGCTTGAGTATCACGCGTGGCAAACCACGGTGCTGAGTGCGGTCGGGAGTCGGCAGAAGACGCTCACGTTGCCCGGTGGTTATCTGGCGTGGAACTCCGCTTGGCCGGACGCGGATCGCAACAAGATGGTGGACGAAGCAATCTCGAAGTTCCTGGCAGATTGGGAATCTCTCAGCAGGTAGCTCCGCCGTCCCGACCGCGAGCATGATAGCTGCCGCTCGCGTTTCTGAACGGCGAGGACGTGCGAACCGAGACCGCGTGAGGAATCAAGGGCAGGTACTCTGGCTCCCGACCGGGTGCAGGCCGGGATGAGTTTTTTCTTTAGCTGCGGGTTTGGCCGCGCCGATGTGTGGCGCGGCCTTGCCGTTTTTAGCCTGCCGATCCCGTTTACCGGCAAAGAACGCGATTCCGAATCCGGCCTGGATTACTTCGGGGCAAGGTATGACGCTTCGAGTCTAGGCCGATTCATGACGCCGGATCCGCTCATGGCTAGCGGGCACGCCCGGAATCCACAAACCTGGAACCGGTACGCGTATGCACTAAACAACCCTCTACGGTTTGTCGATCCCGACGGAATGGAGGTTCCTGCCAGTTGTGCCAAGGACAAGAACTGCCCAATTGTGGTGAAGATAAACGTTATTTGGGACAAGACCGTCAACAACGGGAAAGGCCTAACGGACCAACAGAAGAAGCAGGTTGAGACCGACCAGATTGCTAAGGCCCAGAAAGACTACGGCAATTCGAACATCAAGCTCGATGTCACTTACACTCAGGGCTCTCTCACGACTCGGGGCGATACAACCTACATAACTGGCTATCGATCAGATGCTTTAAACGTAATGGCGACTACAAACGCTGACAGTCATTCGCAAGTGAACACGGAGACCGATGTTGCAGTCAGCTACGTAAACATCAACGACATGCACCGTGCAAATGTATTCCCAATCTTTACCAACAGCACTGAGCATGAGCTTATGCATCAGTTTCTCGGTGATCCGTACAAACCCTGGGACCCCATTTCGTATACTGCGAACGAGTTCGCGATCGATGCCCGCGTCGCTTCACAAGCTGCAGGTGCGAACCAGCAGGCGGCCAGAGAAGGGCTCGAACCCCGTCGCTACGCTGCTCCGCTTAATCCTGAGGCCAACAAGCCGCAGCAATGAAAGGAGAGTCTATGCGTGCCGCGAGATGGCTTTTGACAGCGATGCTGGGGGTGTTGCTGCTGATCGATGGCATCGAGGTTTTTCGGTTACTGCGCTACGGCCTGCCAAAACGTTGGGTCAGTAAAGTAGCGGACGGTGTAATGCAGTCGCAGGGTGTCCCGCTTGCGATGAACGCCTCGGCGTGGCTATACCTTGCTCTATACGTACTCGTACACATTGTGCTGTGCTACGGTGTTTGGCGGCTCTGGCGGTCTCGGGAAGCGGTTCATCTATGACGCAATCGGTCTGTCATGACGACGGCATTAAACCCACTGCACTACAAGTTCACCGGCAAAGAACGCGATGCCGAATCCGGCCTTGACAACTTCGGTGCGCGATACGATGCCAGCGGCTTGGGTAGGTTCATGTCGCCCGATCCACTTGGGATCAGTTTGGGTCGCATGATCAATCCTCAGCTACTGAATCGTTATGCATATGTAGGAAATAATCCACTAAGCTTCTTCGACCCAGACGGCATGGAAAGAGTTGGGAGTTTCTTTAAGGATCAGTGGGAGCAAGTGTCGGAACAGGGAGGACTTTGGACATTTTTCCTAGGTTTCTTCGGAAGCCATAGCGCGATAGAACACAATTCCAACGCGTTCAGGGCCGAGTGGCCGTCTGTTGGCCAGTCTAAATCGCCTAGTCCATGGATAAAACCAGAACAATACATCCATGCACCCGAGAATCTTCCCGTGGAAGGTGCTTGGTACAAACATGCGAGCAGTACGATAATGGCAATTGATGTCACTGTCACCAAAGACAGTAATGGGACCTACAAAGCGTCCATTTCCAGTTATCCGTCTGGAGACGCAGTAGCGTTCTACTAAACGCACCTGGATTTACACGGTAGTCGCTAAGTTCCATCGGATCCTTTTCCTCAAAGAATTGGGGATCGGTCGAGTAGCCTGGATCAAGCGGCACTAAATGCTGTAATCGTGGAAGCAAGATCAAGGGCGAACGACCCCGTCTATCGCGCAGTATACAACGAGGCGATCGCCGAGGATGATCATCGCAACCCCCATAAACCGCTAGCGAATGGAGAATCGCCTCTTATGCAGGACAGGGGACGGTTATGTGCACTTGGAAATCCGGCCGCATGTTCGTGGAAATAAGGAGACTAAGACGATGGGTATGCCAATCCGCCGAGCGAAGCTCGCGGGAATACTCGCAGGGTGTGCTGCCACGATACTTCTCGCCGTCTTTCTAACGAGGGCCTTATTGATCGCCGGATTGGCACGTGAGGCCCGACTACCAGGCTATCCGTATCCAAAGGCGATTGACCGACTCTCGGGTTTTCACGGTAAACGGGCCACAGCTGCCTTGCTTTCAGTTGCCGTGGACGACGAAATCTTAGATGAGAACCGCGCAGCGGCGATGCGAGCCCTCCTTAGGCGCTCTGGTCGGGAGATTAGCGTGGCGCTAGCTGCAGAGCTTCGCCCGGATGAGGACCTCTACCTGCGTGAGGCTGTATCAGACGTACTTTCGCAACGTGAATGCGGTAGCGAATGCGAAAAGTTCATTCTTGAATACCTAGAGCGACGTTCTTGGGGAGAAAAGACTGGAGAAGAGAACCTCGATCCAAGGCTGATCGATCCTCGTGAGGCAGAACTCGAACGCCGCCTTCGCTCGATTCTTCTCACCGATCCAGAGCGACTCAGGAGTGTGCTTGCCGAGCGATTCGGCATAAGAAAGAAGAGTCGTACCCCGAGCCTCTTTGCAATCAAATTGATCGCAACATTGAATCTGAAATCTTCCTGTTCGGAGTTGCAAAGCACTCATGAGGAACTTCAGCAACTCCATGCGAGGAATCAGGAGCTACTCAGTGAACTCACAGGTGTGGAACAACAACTGAGTTGTCCGAAGAGCACAGACGGAGAACCGAGGGCAGAGGACCACAACTTGATCAATCGGCCTTAACCATGTCTTCCTCTGACGCTTACCTTCTAATGATGTGGGTGTTGAAGCAGCTTCAGGTATCGCGAATAAGCCGTGGGGAATTCATCGAGCGATATAACCTTCTCGGCAGCGGGGGTCAGGGCGTCGAGCGTATCATAGTTTGCCGTTACGGCGCCTGTTTGAGGCAGGCCATCATCTATTTTCTTGTCGATGTCATAAGCCTGCCGCACCGTCATGCCGGTGCCCGAGGTAACCTGCCCGGTAGTGACGGCGAACGAAGTCACCTGCGAAATCGCCCCTGCCTAGCTTCGCCGCTGGCAGATAGTTAGGCAGTGCGGCGGTGGCCACCGCAACGCTTACACCCGAAGTCGCGGTGCTGAAGGAGCCATCCACTAAGTTACGATTAAGGCCGTTGGCGGTGCTCAAATCTACCCACAACAATCCCGTTTCGCCCCCGCCCACAATAAGGCCGATGATGACCAGCACTATCGAAAGCTCGATGAGCGTGAAGCCTTGTTTTGCTGTGCTGGTTGGACACATAGGGCTGGCTACCTGCCGGTCGAGCGCATGGTTTGAATAACTTGTCTGACGACCTCAAGGCGCTGCTCGGCAGTATCAGAGGGGGTAGAAGGCGCAATCATGTCGTTTTCTCGAAACACATTGAAGAAAAATTTACCCATCTCGTCCTGCGTCACGCGTAGCCGCTTTTCAAGGTGAAGGCGCAGAGCATCCGTATTGGCAAGAATCAAACCAATGCTCGTCAGTTCCACTGCGGGCAGCTCCATGTGACTCCCTGCTAAAGGCCGGTGAAGATGACACCGGGAATTATGCGCCGGAAATAGTTAAGGAAGGGTTAACGGGAGCGCGGGCCTCCGATCTTTACAGCTTTCGTGCGCGGGGACTAACTGCACATTTCGAGATTCACCCAACCACTCACCTCGAAATGGCGATATGGAACGCTGCATTTGCCCCCGGAACGCTAAAACTGCCAATATAGCCGAGGCTGCCGGTAACGCCATTGATATAGCCGCCGGTGGCGTTGATGCCGGCGATGGCCGGATTTATTTCCTGCACCCGGTTATTGTTCGTGTCCACCACCCAGAGATTGCCCTGCGGGTCGAAGGCGATGTCCTTCACCGCATTGAACTGGCCGTTGGCGGCACCGCCGCTGCAATAGCAACTTGTGGTGCTAGTGCAGGGAAGGTTGCAATTGGCGCCGCCTGCGGGCGTGGTAGTGCAACCGTAAGCGGCAGGGCACGAAGCGCCCAGGCCGCCGCCGATTTCCTGCACCAGGGTGCTGGTGGCCCCGCTGATGACGAATTTTTCTATCCGGTCTGTGTTCCCATCCGAGACCCATACCGAGGTGCCGTCGGGGTCGATGGCAATTCCGCTGATGCCGTTAAAATTGCCCATGCCGGTGGAGCCTGCACAGGTGCAGGAGGCGGCATTGGGGGCGCAGCAGGTGGCATTGCCGTTGACCGTGGAGCAGGTCGTCGCATTGACATATCCCCCGGCGCAGCCGTTGCCGCCGCCGATGGTCTGCACCCACGTTCCCATGTTCTTGCCCGGGTTGGTGCCGCCTGTGACATTGCTGTAATTGATGGTGAACTCCTCTACTCGCAAATTAGTAACCGAATCCCCGACCCACAGATTATTGTTCTTATCAAACGCGATGGGGTAGGAGCCTCCAGCGGCGGGGTTTAATTGTCCGTCCGCGGAGGTGCTGGTTGTGCAGGAGGTCGTGCCGTCGCATCCGACCTGACCTACGAAGGTGCCAGTGGAAACGTTCAGCATCTGTATCCGGGCACCGCCGGGGTCGCCCATCCATATATTTCCGTACATGTCCACGGCAACGCTCCCTGAATTGCTGAACCTCCCGAGCACAGCGGGGGAGGCGCCCCAGCTTCCATACCGGTTGATGTAGCTGCCATAGGTGCCGGGGCAATTCGTATTGGCATTGCTGCCGGGGGAGAGTGCGAATTCATTTACGCGGCCTGCGGACTGGTCGGCAGCCCAGAGATTGCCGTTCTGGCCGAGCGTTATTTGCCCTGTAGTCACAAGAGTTCCCACAGGAGCAGGCACAGCATGGTAACAGCTTACAGTGTTTAACAAGGTCCCGGCGCTGTTGTACTGCACGATATGGGCACCGCCATCGTTTTTCATTACATAAATGCACGCGGGGGCGGCCTTGCCGGCAGTCGATGTCAGGGGAAAATTGCGGCTCTGCAACTGCCAGGCCTCCTTATACGCCACGATATCGTCGAAGTTATCGAGCGCATTGGTTGTGTCTATCGTCGGCATCATCTGGACGTAGGTGGGTGTCGTAAGTCCCGTGGCCGTGCCGGAGGGTTGATAGTTCGTAAGCGGATAGCCGCCCGAAGCCCCGGTGTTATCGCAATGGCAGTTGATCTGCTCACTCGGGTTGACGCTGCTGGCGTTCAGCGCCACGCCGTTGCTCGTGTAGGCGCCGTGGCCGTTGGCGCCGTGACTGATGAGGGCGTAAATCGCATTGGTGCTGCGTGCGGCCCCCGAGGCATCGTTCACGGTGATGGGATCTCCGCACCAGGCAGCGCCCTGTTGCACGGGAAGAGCGCTGGTGGCGGTCGCGGTCGGATCGACGGCGTAGCGGAAGCGATGGCCCCATCCGTCATACATATAGCTGTCCGGCAATTGCAGCGCGCGCGTCGGGACGCCTCCTTCCACCTGGCCGTTTGCGGCTGAGAAATTGGCTTTCGGCAGCATGCAGCTTGCCCCTGGGCATGCTCCCGCCGAGTAGCACGATCCGGTCCCGACCCCGATGGTCGAGGTTGAGTCGGCGCCAGCCTCAAGGCCGTAATCCGCGCTGGCTGTCGTCAGGGTGAGGTCGGAAGGGCAGGGAATGCGCGTGTTGGCCGCGCTGAAATTGAGCAATGCGTTTTCTATCGCGTCCATTTCGGCGACGGTCGTGTTGAACTGGACCGACTGCACGCTCGCGGTCAGTATGACCAGCCCCATGCTTAAGATGAGCCCGATGAGCACCAGAACAACGGACATCTCAAGGAGGGTAAAGCCCGCAGCGCGTGTTTGCCGGGTCACAATCGTTCCCCTCATTTGCTCGCGTCGTTTAAGCGCTTTTCGAGCGCAGCAATTCGGTCACGCAGCGAGAAGGCATAGAGGCTGATGCTCAGGGCGAAAGCAGAGGCGAAGCACCATAGGCATAAAGGTAGTTTAGCGTGAAACATAATGACCTTCCACGCAAAGATTCCGCCACAAGTGACCAGTAACATTGAAACAACGGCACCGATATTGCAGAGCAGTTTCATAGGCATGCCTTCGGATTGTCTGAAGCTCGCGGACAACTTAGCTGGAAATTGTAAAGAAACAGTTAATTCGTAAATGGCGGTGCCGTTATTGAGCGAAGACTCTAGCGAGTATTGGGTGTTGCAACCAATTCGCTACCCATTGGCAAAATCATAGTTCAGGGCGCCCGCAGAAAGTCCGCTCCATAAGCGCCCGCCGTGCCTCTCTCCTTAACCTGCCCGAAGCCCCCTGCCCTCTCGCTTGATGACGGCGACGCTGGCGTGCGGCGCTCGCGCGTCAATGACGAATTTTCCCCTGACCCCAAGGAGAAAATTGGGGCCATTCCTCGCGAAACAAAATTCTATGACCCGCTCGCTGATTCCGCCCGCTTGAGGCGCGCCGTCAGCGAGACCGCATGGGGCGGTCTCCGGTTACCAAAAAGGAGACAAGACTATGGCTATCATTGCGACTTTGAAAGCGGCGGAAAACGGCTATGCGGGTAATGCCCATTCCATCGCGTCGATACCACTCAGCAAACTCGTCCCGTGGGACGGCAATGTCCGAAAGACCGGGGCGAGTGCCGGGCTTGAGGAACTTACGGCTTCGATTGCGGCGCATGGCGTCCTGCAATCGCTTGTCGTGAGAAAGGCGAACCGGGGCAAGTATGCCATCATCGCGGGACGCAGGCGTTTCCTTGCATTATCGGCTCTTGCGGAGCAGGGAACGATTGCGACCGATGCTCCCGTGCCCTGCCGTGTCATCCCCGGCTCGTCAGATCCCACGGAAATCAGCCTTGCTGAAAACGTTGTGCGCGCGCCCATGCACCCGGCTGATCAGTTCGAGGCTTTCCGAGACTTGATTGACGGCGGCTCCAGTCCCGCCGACATCGCGGCACGCTTTGGCATTGCTGAGTCCGCCGTGAAGAAGCGACTGAAACTTGCCCGCGTCAGCCCCGTCGTTTTTCAGGCGTACCGCGCAGACGGTCTCACGCTGGAACAGGTCATGGCCTTCTCTGTGTCCGATGACCACACGGCACAGGAACGCGTCTTCAGCGAACTAGGCAAATGGAGCAACGATCCTGACGACATCCGCCGCGCCCTCACGCAGGATGAAATCGCTGGAACAGACAGGCGTGCCCGGTTCGTGACCGTTGCCGCATATGAGGAAGCAGGCGGTGCTATCCGCCGTGACCTCTTCACCGAAGGCGATGACGGTGTTTTCCTTCTCGACTCTGCGGTGCTTGACCGGCTCGCGCTGGAAAAGCTCCAGTCTATGTCAGGAGATTTGCAGCAAGAGGGTTGGAAATGGGTCGAGGTGCACACGGAGTTTGACTACGAGGCCCGCTGCCAGTTTAAGCGCTTACATCCCGAGGCGATGCCACTGTCCGAGGACGCAGCCAAAGAGCATAAGCAACTTGCGGAAGAATATCAGCTCCTCTTTGAATCAATGCAGGAAGAGGACGAGGAAACCCAGGCCCGCCTTGACGCAATTGAGTCCCGCATCGCGGAACTTGAATTTACGGAGCGCGCATTCACCCCGGAAACACTTGGCATTGCCGGAGCCATCATCACGATCGGCAATGACGGCGAGGTTGAGGTTGTGCGAGGCCTTGTGCGCGAGGAAGACGTTCCCGAGAAAGCCGATCAGCCTGACGGTTCCACGCGCAAGGAGAAACCCGCCATCTGCGCATCGCTCACCCGGAGCCTGACCGAGCAGAAGTCGGCGGCGATTAGCGCCTCTCTTATCGAACGTCCCGACATCGCGCTTGCCGCCGTGGTGCATGCGCTGGCCATCGGTGTTTTCCCCTCTTACGGCAGGCAGAGCAGCCTGCAGGTTTCAGCGAGGCTCACGAACCTGCGCGAAAGCTGCAAGGGTACCGAGGCAATGGAGCATGCGCACTCGCAATGGTGCGACCGGATTCCCGGAGACAGTCAGGCCCTGTGGCAGTGGTGCCTTGACCAGGAGCGCGACACGCTGCTGGATCTGCTCACCTTCTGCGCCGCCTCCACGGTCAACGCCGTGCAGGAAAAGCAGGACCGGACCGACTGCGAACGCCTTAAGCATGCAAATGCACTCTCCCAGGCGCTGAGCCTCGACATGAAGGAATGGTTCAGGCCCACCGCCGGAAACTTCTTCAGCCGCGTTGGCCGGACGGAAATCCTCTCTGCCCTTGCCGAAGCCAAAGCCACTCCGGCGAAACGCTCATGGGACAAGCTCAAGAAATCCGAGCTCGCGGCTCTTGCGGAGCGCGAAATTGCAGGCACGGGCTGGCTCCCCCAGCCCCTGAAAGCTTGAGGGAGGAATGAACCATGACACAGCTTCTCAAACCTCTGTTTCCCCTCGGCCAGGTTGTGGCCACGCCCGGCGCGCTTGACGCGCTGGGCGGTGAAGGCGTCCGCGCGGATGCGCTGCTCCAACGCCACGCCATCGGCGACTGGGGTGAAGTATGCGAAGACGATAAACGGGAGAATGATCTCTCGGTGGCGGAAGGCTTCCGCATCCTGTCGGCCTATAAGCTTCCTAACTAAGAGCCTGCAACAAAACTCCGATTCCAGCCAACGCCACCTGCAAACGTTCCCTGATCCAAGGGGAACCTCTCATGCGGCTGCGGTCGGTGCCCTCCATTGGCATGGCCGGGCAGCGAGGGCCATCGCCAACCGGTCGCCCTCTCATTTCGTTCCCTCAAGTGCCCGAACCTCGGATTTCAGCCGGTTAATTTGCGCTTGTTGGTGCCTTATCTGCGCCTGTTGCTGCTTCACCGCTTCCACCAGGAGCGCGGTCAGCCGGGCGTAGTCGATCCCGCGCGCGTCCTTGCCATTGTCTTCATAGCTGACCACTTCCGGCACCACTCTCCCCACTTCCTCCGCGATCATGCCGATATCGCGTTTGCCGTTGGCGGTGTAGGTGTACGAGACTCCCCGCAAGAGCTCCACTTTGCCGAGCGCGCCCTGCAAGGGCTGGATTTCCGACTTCCACCGCCGCGAGCTATAGGTGTCCCAAGCATCGGCGATCGCATGGCCGGCGCCTTGTCCTATAGTGAAGATGTTGGAAGGCGCGTTGGTACTGATCCCGACCCTAGTCCCGGTCCGGCCGAGCACAAGCGCGTTGCTCTTAGCCACTTGGGCGTTATATCCAATCGCCGTGGCATTGGTGAGGCCGTCCACCGTAGCGGTCGCAGAAGCGCCGACGAACGTACTGAAGGAACCGGTAGTGGGAAGCGTGAATGTACTATTGACTCCAGCCTCCAATCCGACCGCCGTGTTGTAGCTCCCTGTCGTGTTCTCCTCCAGCGCCCCCCAGCCGCTGGCCGTGTTACCGGTCCCCTTGGTGTTCAAGAGGAGCGAGATATAGCCGCTGGCCGTGTTGTCGGCCCCCGTGGTGTTCTTGATGAGCGACTGATAGCCACTGGCCGTGTTCCCAAATCCCGTAGTGTTCGAGGCGAGCGCCCAGTAGCCGCTGCCCGTGTTCGAATATCCCGTGGTGTTCGAAAAGAGTGCCTGATAGCCGCTGGCAGTGTTCTTACCCCCAGTGCTGGTGAAATTTCCCGCCCCGAGGCCAACGAAGGTATTGCTATAGCCGAGGCCCGAAACATAACAGCACTCGTGGATGAAAGGAATGCCGCCCAGCTTAATCACCCCCGCCGTCGCGCCCGTGGTGCCCTGGAGGTTGAGGTTGCCGTTGAAGACGAACAAGTTGCCCCGGATGATGGCAGGGCCGCTTACATCCAACTTACCCGCTGGGCTGGTGTTGCCGATGCCGACGTTTCCCCCTGTCTGGTACAGGAGCGAGTCCCCCAGCGTCGTGCTGTTGGTCCAGATCGGGATGTAATTCGTCGTGCCGGAGCCACCAATGGCAAGAGGAGATATCTGCGCTTGCGCGGTCGCAGCACAGAGCAGAAAGAGAGCACAGGCATAGGCAAGCTTAGGGAGATGAACAGGGCCTATGCCCACACGACCTCCCCTTCGAACTGGCTGCCTTGATCCTCGGAATCTGGCTGGGCTTTGTCGCGCCGATTCGAAACTAAACAACCAACAGGTTCGGAGTTCTCTCATTGGAATCCTCCTCGCGTTGCGAGATTTAGGCGTGCCTTAGAATTTCAAGCGAAAGATAGGCGCGTCTGCTCGGTTGGGGCAAGCCACAGAAGGTGGGAAATGGTGCGGCGACCGAGTGAGAGCAATTCTCCTCGCGGCCAGAGTGGCTGTCAATATCCAAGATTTTGCTGTCGCAGCCCCATGAGAGGTTCCCCTTGGATCAGGGAACGTTTGCAGGTGGCGTTGGATGGAATCGTGGTTTTGTTACAGGCTCTAAGACAAAGGTGAAGCTCTGGATCATCACGGAGGCCGACCGTTCCGCGACGACTTTACTGCTGCCCGATGACTACTGACTCCCTTGCCTTCCCGCGTTGTTGCGTCCCTCCTTGACGCAACGGCGCGGGCCTTTTACTCCCACCCTCAGGAGCATCGCCACACATACAGCGCGTCACGGAGAAGCTGTCTTATCCGCAGGCTCCGCGTCGCTCAATCCGGGCTCGGGGACCTCTTCCTCGAATCCAGATTCTGTCCCCGCCTCGCCGCCGATGTCTTCCACCGCCTTGCGCAGCTTTTCCTCCATCGGGATTTTCACGGACCTTTTCTTCATCGCGCGACCGTAGCACTAGCTTTTGGCCGCTTCAAGCATCAACCCCCCGCCGTGTTTCCCGCGTCAATTGAACGCCGATTCAGCGATTGAGGTTTCGTCTCCCTCCTTTGTCCTTCCGCCACGATCCCCATGCCTGCTTCTTTGTATTCCGGCGACTATGCGCGCGTCACTTACAAGTCAATGACGCTTTTTCCCCTGCCGCTGAGAGGCGCGGCATTCCTCGCGAGGCAAAAAGCTATGACTTGCTCGCTTATCCGCGCGCCTGACGTGCGCCGTAACGAAGCTGCATAGGGCGGCTTCAAAAAACCAAAGGAGAAAGACCATGAAGAAATCAGCGCTTATCATCGGAAGTTTCACCAAACGCGACGAACCCAGCGGCTTTACGGGAAAGCTTGATACGCTCGGCACCAAGGCCGAAGTATCATTCCTTCCCAACGAACACAAAGAGAAGGACAACCACCCCGACTTTATCGTCGTAAGCGGCGGCAAGGAAATCGGCGTTGCGTGGGAGCGCAGCGACGACCGGGGCCACTACGTCTCGGTAGCCTTCGAGGAACCGAGCCTCGCACCAGGTTATTACTCGCTGGTGAAGTCCGGAGCCGAGAAGAGCTATCAGCTCCTCTACCGCAAGCTCCAGGTCAAGAAGGAGGCGAAGTAAGCCTCCAGAAGGGGCGGTCAGCGATGACCGCCCCTTTTTTTTCGTCAATTCCACAACGCGCTTGAAAACTCTACATCTATGGGTAGAGTGAGCGCCTCAACCACAACAGGTAGAGAATTGCATCATGCCGCAGACGGCCCATTACCCCGCAAACAACCGAGGCGTGCAGCCTTTCCGGCAGCCTTATTACAAGCCGCATACTTCGCTCGGAGCAACAGGTCATTGGATAAGGACCGCAGGTCTCCTTGCGCCGCTGGTCATCGGCGAATTCGTCAAGGACCCCGACCAGCGATGGCGCTTCATTCGCCTGGCTGCCGTCGCCACGGCGCTCGTGTCCGAGGGAATGTACACGCACCGGATCAAAAAAGAGCGGGAAGAAGCGCGCGAGCGCGAACGCGAATGCCACGCGCTGGGTTGAGCCGCAGCATTTAACTGATGACGGGACTTACGGCATGGACGAACTCCCAAGCTACAAGGACATCCCCTATCGCTCCCTATACACATTCGACCGCCCCGTGGGAGTGTGGCGCGCACGCCTTGACGCCAAAGAGTGGGGCAGGCAGCAGAACCTGATCATGTACTTCTCTCAAAGCGGTAGTGGGCTACTTTCATTTTGAGACGCCTGGCGAACGTGCATACTTGGAGCATGAGTCTTACGAACAGCGGAGGGCGGAAAGAGAGCGGCGTAAAGACGGAGCGTGCGATACTAAGGCCAGATCAAACAAATGCAAGATGAATGGACAAATGTCGGTCGAGGCGGTCAGCTCATGAAATTCACCTACTCTGATGAGCTTCCGGAAGGGAAAGTGTTTCTGACTGCGCAGATTGCCGGCCATGAGGTCGTCTGCTCGGTCATTTTGCCCCAGCCGGAACTCCCGTTCAGTCGTGAAGGCGCTGAAAGTCACTTCGAGCACGGAACCGACTTCGGATTACGGCCTCGTGCAAAGTAGCCCACTACCCTCAAAGCGGCACCGGCAACAAATACTGCATCTCGGTGTTCAAGCCGTCCTACTACAAACCGGAGGACGGGAGGTTCGCTTTCCGCGTCCAGGGCCAGCCGTGGGAATTCTTCGAGCTTGAGACGGCCCAGACCCGCACGCGCAGGACGAAGCTGCTCTCCGCGAGAATACTCTCAGAAGAGGCACGGGTAGATTCTCCCGATGCAGAAACCGCAGGATCAATTACGCCGGTTTCCTGACCGGCGCCGCCGCGTTGTCGTTCGCGGATTCTGGCCCCTCAACCGCCTTGCCGCCCTCGCGTTCGAGCTCCACCAGCCAGCCCGGCTTCTTACCCCTGGCGTTCCACACGAGCGTTTTATCTGCCGGATGCCCGTAAGCATGCCCGCTGCGGTACACCAGGCTTCTTGTAGCTTTCCTCTTTCCATTTCCTCCCAGGTCCTTAAGGCTCAGGCCCGCCGATTCCAATACGGCGCGCGCATCGCTTAGCGCCCTGGCCTGGAAAGCGCGGGCATCAAGTATCGCCTTGGCCTTGCGCTCATCGTCACGCTGTTTGAGAATCCCTTCCGCCTGCTTGATGGTGCTGCGCAGCTCAACGTCCTGCAACTCGCTTAACATGGCGATGCTGATCATCATCTTCTCCTTTGGCTTCCCCTTTTATCTCCCGCAAAATATCCTCAAAATCCGGGTAGGACTTTACGCTCACAATCACGGGCTGTTCGTCGGGATTGTCATGTTCCAGCAATGTGGCCTGCCTGCTTACCAGCTCGCGGATGCCGTTGAGCTGGCCCTCGCGGATCTGGTTCGTGAGGATGCCGAGCTTGTGGCCCTCGATTTCGATGGCGCGTGCGCCGAAGACGACAATCAGTCTTTCCTTGTCCCCTTCGTCGGTCCACTGATAACCGACATAATGCGACCAGGCGAAGCCTTCCGCGTGCCTGCCGTCGCGCCGCTCCACGTGCAGGTTGAATGCCTGGGCGGTGTGCTGCCGCTCGCTGGTAAAACTCTTTCCTTCCTCGCTGCCCGGACCCTTCTCATCGAGAATCCGCCGCAGGCTTTTGCTTTTCACGTCATGCATAGCTCACCCCTTCCCGCCCGCGCCAGTAATCCGCCATCGCGCCCGCGCGCTGCTTTAGGAAACGCCCGACACGGTTGCGCTCGAACGATTGCGAGAACCGCTTGCGCCATGAATCCTTAAGCGTTGTGTGGGTCAATTCGACGGCGGAGAGGCGCTGCCCGGTGCGCGCAATCGCGTCGCGCACTTCCGGCTTGTCCTCCACATACACCTTCGCCATTTCCCGGCCGCGCGACGCACTCACATACCACTGCTGCTGGTTTGCCGCCGGAATTGACTGGGAGCCTACCGCGATAAACACGCGGTCCACCGTCTTGCCCTGCGATGAATACGACGTATCGACATACCCGTGGCTCATGTGGCCCCAGTCTTTCGGCAGGAGCTTGCCCTTCTCTAAACGTATATCGCCCTCCTTGGTAAATCCCTCGACGGTGAAGATATCGCCGTTATTGATGCGCGTGCCTTTCTTTTGCCCCTCAACCTTTGCTTCGCCGTTTTTCGTGATGCGTATCCGGTCGCCCTTGGCGAGCGCAATCGCGCGCGTCCGGTAGGCGTCGAAACGGTCTGTCTGCTCCAGCGGCAGCGCAGTGCGTGACCCGTCCGTCTTTTGCAAAACGAGGCCTTCGTCGCCTTTCGCAACGACGGCTTTCTCCCCGCGCACGAATCCCTTGGCGTTCTGGTTCCATTCCAGAATCATTCCCGGCTCGTAATTGCGGGCGTCGCCTTTTTGCGCGTCGGTCCATCCCGTCCCGCGCCGGGCGATGAACTCGCGTTCCTTTCCAAGCGCCCCGCGTTCTTTCAGCACTCGGCGTAGTCCCTCCGTCAGCCGCTGCCCCTCAAAATGCGTAGGCGCAATGATGAGCGCCGACTTTCCTTGTTCCGCCGCGCTTAAGTAATCAGCCACGAGCAATCCATGCCGCTTCTCTCCGCTTGCCTCAACGACGGACCCCATCTTGTCGAGCGCATCGAATCCTTTTTGCGCGGCTTTTCCGGAGCCTTGCGAAATCGCCTCCACGGCTTTTTTGTATTGGGGGTCCGTCTGCCTGCGAATTTCCGTCAATCGCGCGAGCTTGACCCCCGCTTCCTGCTCCAGAAGCCGGTATGAATCGCCAGCCTCGACACTGGAGTGTTGTGAATAGTCTCCCGTTAATATCACCCGATTGCCGTTTCTCTTGGCCACGTCAAACAGCCTCCGCATGTCCTTGCTGGAAACAAGGCCAGCCTCATCAATCCATAAAATCTGCCCGCGCGTTTTCTCCTGTGTTTTTTCGCTTCGCAGAAGCATTTCCAGCGTCTCAGCGTCTTTGAATCCTTCTTTCGCCAGTACATTCCTGGAGGCCTGTGACGAAGGCGCAAATGCATAGACGTGACGCCCAGGTTCGCTTTCAAGTGCGTCTCGCGTTTGCCTCATCGTTGTCGTTTTCCCCGCACCCGCTTTTCCGACGATGCCCGTCACGGTATCGCGGCTTTTGAGGATGTGGAGAGCCGCTTTCGTCTGCTCTTGCGAAAGGCCCGCGAGGGCGTCATTGTCCACTTCCTTCACGAAAGGCTGGTGCTTTCTCTGGCCGTCCTTTGCAAATTGCAGCATGGAGATTTCATCGCGCAGGACGCTCTTAGTGGTGGTCATCAATTGCCCGTCTTTCAGGTCCGCAATCACCTCCGGATGCTGAGTTATATCGGCAACATCTTTGGGCAGCACGGAGCCCACGGCGTACTTAAGCGCCTCCGCCTTGAGACGCTTTTCAGATACAGCCGACGCATTCTGGAACGAATGCTCCAGCGCGTAATCCTTCGCCTGCTCCGGCGTGATCGCATCGTCACCTTTGTTCCAGCCATTGCCTGCCGTCTGAATCGCTAAACGCTCCTGCGGCGTCAGGCGGCTGTCCCATTCGGCTCGCAGCTCCGACATGCTCACAGGCTCTGCGCTTTTCTTTTCTCGGGTGCGCCTTCCCAACTGGCCTTTGCCCCAGGCGTCGGTGACGCCAAGCCGCTCCGCTTCCGCTTCGATGACGGCAGTACGGCGGGAGAATTTCTCGATAGTGGAACGGTCAATTCCGGCGAGCTTAAAGCTGTTCCCGTCCTTCTGAATTCCGTAGCCTAATTCGGATAATTTGTGGGAAAGGCGCGCATGGAATGCAGATTGATAGAACAATTTATCGCGGACTATTTCCCCCAGCTGGATCGCTTTCCAACGCTTTTCCGCTTCGTCGTAGGTCGCGTTCAGAATAGTGGCGTGTGCGTGGAGCTGGGCGTCCGGTATGCCATCCACCGGCCTTGCGGTCCGGTGAATATGCTCAGCCCAAATCATTGAGCCGGTCGTTCTGTCGGTGTCCTTTCCGCTTTTGCGGACCCGGGTCTGCACTGCCGTTTCAATTTCGGCCATCGTTTCCCGAACCGACTGACGAAAGGCATCGAGGATGCGTTTATCTCCGCCGAGCTCGTATGCGAGGGTAATATCTTTTCCGCAATCGAATGTGAAATCGCTCAATACGCGCCTGTCGTCATCCATTCGTGGCGTGAGTTGCTTACCGGTTCTGGGGTCGAGGTTTTCACATAACCTGAAAATATCCTCCTGCTTTACCTCACCTGACAGACCGAGCATCTCGGAGCCCTTACCATGCCAGATTCCTTTCATCTCCGCTGAGTCTTTGCCGTAATAATCGCCGGGCGCTATATGCTGCGAGTAGTAATCCTTCGCCGCCTTTGCACCCTTGATGTGATTGATAAAAATCATCGTGAGTCATCTGTTCGTAAAGTGAATTCCGTACAAGTAAAACGTGTGTCCGGCAACATGAAAAATCTACAAAATTTGAGCGTATAGACATGTCCCCTTAGCAGAGCTAAGGACGCTATCGCTCCATGCCGCGACCGTGAGCGTGTCTCTTGCCGAAAACACGCCAGAGTCGTCTTATCGCGGCAAAACATCTTGCGTTGAAAAACGGCTGCGGGTAATGTCTGCGTACTCACACGGAGGAAGCAAATGGCTACCGCAGATGCCATCTCAATCGTGCCCGACCTGCCAGCCAACGCGACTAATGCCGAGGCGCTTGCGTGGGTAGCCCGCATGCGCCGCCTGCTTGATCGCTGGGAGACCTTGCCCGGACATGAGAGCCGCTCGATGACACCGGAACTTAGACAGCAAGCGTACGCGGAACTCGATGAAGTCGAGCGCAGCGTCCGGCGTAATATGTCTGCGCCAGAAGGAGCGTAACGCCCAAACCTTGCAATCAGAGCGCATCGGTGACCTTCTTGAATCTTCAACGCTCCCAGGAAGGGGGTCTTCGCTGAATCGTTTGCGAAGGGCGCTGCGTTGGTTTCTCCGGTGCCTTTTCCTTCTCCTGAACCGCCGTTTTTCCTGCGGTTCCATCCGTCGGGCTCAGCGCTCCCTGCGTCTTGTCCTGGCCATTCTGCTTCTGCATTTGGACCGCTGGGCTGCCACCGTCCTGCGGGGCGGCAGGCGCGGAATGCGATTGCAGGTGCTGCGACGCTTTATTCATGGTCGCAGCCGCCCGGTCTGCCTGGGCTTTGATTTCAGGAGTGATGGGCTTTGCGGACGCCCTTTCCTGGGTATCCCGCTGCGTGTACATTTCTTTCGCGTTCTGCGGCTTCTGCTGCTGTGAGTTTTCCGCAACAGGCTGTTGCTGAGATGCCTGGCGGTTTTTGATGAAATCGAGAAATGCCACTGTGATTTCCTCCATGCCAATCTTGGGGCACGAGGCGGTCCCGAAGCGAGACAAACGACGTTACATGGCAACGGCTGGGAGGGCCTGTTGTTAGTTTGAACTTGAGTTTGATCCGGAACGCGGCTAGGAGTTTGATCTGCGGTCCCGGCACCTGTTCTCGCCGGACAGAAAACAGGTCCTTAATGCCGACGAGCCACACAAGCAAAGCCGCCGAACTCGATCCGCGAAGCGTGACAGTCCGTCTCTCGCCCGGAGTTCAGAAGGCTTTCGGAAATCTCGCCGCCGCCGTGCATTTCAGCGAGCATTTCGATGGCGACATGCGCAAGACGCTGAAAGATCTTGCCGATGGCAAGCCGGTGAGCGTGGACGACCTTGTCGGCGACCTTCCCTTGCTTGCCGAGGAAACGTTCAAGCACATCCATGCGACCGGCGACACACGGGCCGCAGCAGCATGGCATGAGATTGGCAGCGAACTCCTGGAGAGCGGCTTCACTCTCGTGAAAAATCGCCCCATAGGAAAATAAGAACACCGAAGCAGCGATTATTGCTCGGGCAGCAAAAGCCTGATTGCCTCCATAGCGGTCTCGTATGTGGCGTCGTCCAGCAATGCTCTCAATCGCGTTGTATATTCCGTTGCTTCAGCAATTGAACCCCACTTAGCATGCAGAAGCGCCATGCCCAGGAGCGCAGGGAAACAACCTGGGTCCATGTCCAATGCCTGTTTCAACTCTGCCTCTGCCTCGGTAAGGCGCCCGCCATCAAAAAGAGCGATGCCGTACTTCGCATGCGCTGAAGGAACATCGATCTGTTCATCCAACAAGGCCGCAGACAGTCTCATGTACTCTTCTTCCCGTCCGGCTATTCCCAGAAAATCGATATAACCGCGATATCGTTGTGTACTTGGCCGATCCAAGGAGAGTGCCACCTCGAATTCCCGTTCGGCACCAGCAAGGTTCGCGTCGCAGGTAAGATAAAGCCCCCGTCCCGCATGCGTCCGCCAGAATTGGGGAGCAACCTGATTCGCCTTGTCGAGCATGACCCTCGCTTGGTACAGGAATTGGATTCGATGCTGTTCGTCGATTTCGAGACTGAAGTAGCAGTACATTTCCATCAATCCCAATATCGCTCCTAAATGCTGAGGCTGAATATCGAGTGCCTTTTGGAAGTGGCGGTTGATTGTTCCCGCGTCTTTGAGGCCCACATTCTTTATGTAATACTCCGCCAGTTTTACTTCCTTCGTTGCAACGTACCGTTCGTTATACGAGAAAACCGGGGCGTATGCCTCCCCTGCCTTCAATCTGATTTTGCTCTCCGGGTCGGGGTGCGGAATTTTGATTATCACCGGGTCATTTCTCCCCTGATCCGCATAGTACGCAGGCACAAGTTTCCTGAGGAGATCTATCGTTCGACGCACAATATTTGATTCCGGCTTATAGGGTGCCGCCGAAAAGACCTTCCCGCGTATGTATTTCTCGGTGATTTCCTTGCCAGCTAGAACACCTCTGACGATGCAATCAAAGACCTTTGACTGCTGAACCTTGGTCGAAAAGACTTCATTCGCCAGCATCCGTTCAAGCTGTTGCTCCACCTCGGTCTTCGCGGGAATTGCGTTTTGCTCGTGCATGCGGGCTTCGCCTTTCCACATTATGAGTGACCCGGACGATTGATGTAACGTCGTTTGCCTTTCGCCAAATTCCCTCCTGCCCCAAAATCCCGACATGAACACGAAAACAACGCTCACTTTAGCCGCCGCACTGCTGGGAGCTATTGCACCGAATGCCCAGAAAAACCCGCAACCTCAACCGGCGTACCACTTTGACGCCTTGCTCGCCGGAGCGCCAACCGGCGAATATTCGCTCGATCCGGACGCGGTGATAGACGCTACCGCCATCAACGATGCCGGAGAAGTGGCGTTTATCGCTCACTGGACGGACGGAAGCGAGCAGCGCGCCGCCGTGTTCACCTTGAAACATCTTGTTGCGAGCCAAGGCGAGCTTGTCGGCGGAAAGACCATCACCGGCATCAGTCCCGCCGCCCTCGCTATCAATAATGCCGGTCAGGTCGCTTACGAGGCCACTTATGCGGAGCCATCCGGGAGTCAAACCGGTGTCTTTGTCGAGAAGCGGTTCATTTTCGCACTAAACAGCGCCGGGACTCCCAGTGACTTCGTATTCACTAACGACGGCAGGGTATTGCCAAAGGCGGGCATCGCTGTCCCAGCCCCGCCTCCTCTCGTCCAGGCTCAGTCTTTGCCGTCCGCTCCGCCATCGCCGCCGCCTGCGAGAGCTGATAGCAATCTGCATCCCACGCTTTCCCCAAAGGTCCGTAGCATATTTAACAAGTATTCTCCCGTCCAGATCCCCAGCAATAACGGTTCGCGCCCGCAGGCAACACCTCCACCGCCACCTCCAGCGATTCCACATCCGGTGGAGCCGAAACCGCCAGCGCTCTTGCCAACCGCCCCGCCAATCCGAACCTGCGGTCCACCGGCATTTCCTATGCCCCCGGAGTGGCAGCTCGGCGACGAGCCCGGCGGTGTTATCGCCTCTCACATGATCGAAGCGCCTGGCAAGACCAGGCCTTACGACTCACCTCTTTATGGGCGCATCAATTCTCCGATTCGCGTCACACAGTTCTCGGCGGATTGCCGCCCTTTACTGATCGAGATTTCCGATTCGGTGACACGGGGGCGGATAGAAATCTGGTCACCAGCGGGCTTAGTGACCTACCTGCAGCCCTCGGGATTTTTCGCATTCAACGGTTTGCGGCAGCGCGTACCGCCGGGATCGTTCGTGCGCGCCGAGACCACCATCCGCGTTAGCGCGCGCGGGCAGCTCGCCATTCCCGTATCGCTCAGCCCCCACGGCTCCGCGATTTTGATCGGGACGCCAATCAGCCGCTGAAGAAAAACGGGCGCGCGCGCCCTTGAAAGCCGCGCGCCCCACTTTAAGGAAAGCACTATGCGCAAACAGGCGAAACCCGACAGGCCGAAAGCTTTCGTTCTTCAAGGGCAGGTGCAACAGAGGTGCGCCCCTGCTGTAACAACTCCCCCGCCAAATCCGAAGCGGCTGTTTGATACGGCGCGCGGGTTCAATCCTGCGCGTCGATTTTAAGGAGCCATATGCCATCGCATTACGACCTTCTCAAGCGCCGCGTCGTTTCTCTTTCTGACGAGGACCACATTTGCTGGGATGACATGACCCAAGGGTCACTGATAAGCGGGAGTTCTAGTTCAGGGAAAACCACGACAAGCGGCAGGCAGTTGGCTTACGGGCTCCTCAGGACGCCTCATTCCGGGGGCCTGATTCTCACAGCCAAAGCAGAGGAAACAGCCAATTGGATCAGCTATGCCAAGGCCTGTGGCCGCGAGAGGGACCTCATCGTCTTCAACGCCGAATCGGGACATGTGTTCGACCCGCTGCATTACGAATTCACACGGCCGGGGCGGGGCGCTGGCGACATGGAGAGCATCATTGATTTTTTTTCCACGCTCGTATCCATCGGCAAGAAGGAAGTCGGTCACGGCCACGATCCATTTTGGGAGCGGGGTAATGAGCAACTCATGCGTAATGTCATAAAGTTGCTCGATCTCGCGCATGAGCGCGTCTCGATTGCCAACATCGATCGTGTCATAAAGTCATTGCCGACACGCCCCAATGAATACGAGGAAGACGGCTGGCAAAGGGACTCATATTGCGCGCAGCTCATTGCCGCGATTCGCGCGCGCCAGGAGACGCTGACAGCGGACCAGTGGAGCGATCTTGATTTCGCCACCCAATATATTTTTCACCGCTGGCCGGCGTTTGATGAAAGACCGCGCTCGTCCCTGGAAATGACATGGTCGGGCATGGCCGACAAGTTCCTGTTCAATCCATTCAATCGCCTGTTTTGCAACGGCAAATGCTCCTTCACGCCCGAGATGACCACACACGAAGGGAAAATAATAATCTGCGATTTTCCGATGCTGGAATACGGCCATGAGACTGGCCGTCTGATAAACATCATCCTCAAGCTGATTTTCCAGCGGGCCTGGCTCAGGCGTAATTTATCGGAATCTCCGCACCCAGTCTTCCTCTGGCAGGACGAATTCCAGTATTTCGTCACACGGCGCGACAATTTTTTCCAGCAGACTTGCCGGGGCAGCCGAGTGGCCGTAGTTTGCCTTACGCAGAATATTTTGAATTTGTCCGAGGAGTTAGGCGAGGACCAGCCCGGCAGCAAGACGAAAAGTTTTCTCGGTAATCTCGCCATCAAAATATTTCACCAGCAGAATGAGACGGAAACCTGTAACTACGCCGCCGACCAGATAGGCAAAGAATTCAAATACCTGCCTAACTTCAACTCCGGAACCTCAGGCGCCTCCGGCAACGATCAGTCCCATACCAGCTTCGGCGGCTCCCACCAGCTTATGCACATCGTGGAGCCCATCGAGTTCACGCGCCTTTTGAAGCCCGACTCTTCCAATCCCTACGCCCAGGCAATCGTGTACCTCTCGGGCAAAACCTTTAACGCAACCAAAACAAGTCAAAACCCGAGAGGCCGCAATTACCTTCCGGTGCTTTTCTCGCGTGAATAAGGAGCAACCATGCAAATCGGACAACAGGAATCGCCCATGAACATCAACCAGCTGCAGAACTTCGCGATGAGCATCGTCGAGAACGTCTGCAGCATTTTCACCATGCCCATCGAGATAATCCTCCGGCCGCGATATGGCACACGGTACTTCCCGGTGTCCATTGCGTTCTTTTCGGCGATTTTGATGATCCTCCTGCCGCTGTTTTCATCGGCGGCGGACAGCGTCGTCCGCATGATTCCGTTCAGCTCCCCGCCGCCGCCACCGGCGGGCCTGTTTGGCATCGGGTCGCTGTCCTCGCTCTATTTTCTGCTGGTCTTCCTTTATGGCTTCCGCCTGTGGCGGCGCATGATCCACATGGAACTGGAGGAGCACAGCGAGTACGAAGGGCCTCCCCTGCCCTTCTTCTATCTCATTCCGGGCAGCCGCTCGTTCTGGTTCACGCGCATTGTCCTTGAGCCCGTATTTGTCTTCATCCTGGCCACGCTGCTCGAAGGGTTCCGGATTTTTCAGTCGGGGCTTGCGACTTACCTGCATATTGCAGCGCTCCTGCTTGCCATGAAGGGTTTTATCTGCTGGTACAGGTTCTGGGAGTACCTGCGCAAACTCATGGATGCGCGCAACGTCGGCCCCATCATCGCAAAGCTCGTGGAGAACAAGGCGACTGAAGACGATCTCGCTCCAATCCACCTCGCGAGCTTTCCTAAGAACGTCGCTTCTGATTTGCGCCAGGCCGCGGCTTCGCAAATCGCGCGGTTCTTTTCACCCGGAATGCCGGCAGACCCCTCGCCTTCAGAAAATGTGGAAACCCATGAATAGCGTCAGCGCCGACTGGAGAGAGTCCCACCGGCGCTGACTCGCAACCCAACGCCGTAACACGCCAGAAGGCAACAGCAAAAACAAATACCAATGGAGGTGTGCAATGTCGTTACAGGATCTTCAGCAGGATAAAAGCGGGAAACGTAAGTTCTTCATCTTGGGTGTAGTGCTCTTGGCCTGGATGGTCTGGCATACACTGCCATCACTGTTTTCACATCATGTACAGGCAAAGCCAGCGGCTCCGCTGGCGGCGCTAAGCAAACCCTCCCCTGCGGTCGTACCGGCTCCGGTCGCTGTTGCCCTGCCTGTGGCGGCTCCTCCTCCGCCTACCCCTGATCCACTGGCGAATATTACGAAATCGCTCGTCGGCAAGTGGGAAGGAATCGCAACCGTAAGCTTGCCTCCTCATCCCCGAACCTGCCGCCTGCAGATTGAAATCAGGAAGCCGGACAAAGACGGCGCTCCGTTCGTCGGATATTCAATCCTGTCATGTATGCCGATCTGGTACGGCAACCGTTACGTGGTCACCTCTGCGGTGCTGTCCGGAACGGGTGACGACGGCGTGGTGCCGTCCATCTCCTTCGACACGGTGGTCAGCAATATCGGCGTGGCTGAGTCCAGTTTCCATTGCGGTATGCGCTCAATGCGAGTGCAGGCGTTCGGCTCCAACCGCGCTACCGCGAAGTGGCAGGAAACCGGCCCGGCAATCTGTGGAGGCGGTGAAGTCGTGCTGGATTCGAGGCGGACGTATTGACTTTGCGCGGCGGTCGTGCGCGGCATGCGGAGGTTTTCAATGGAGAGCGAGCGCAACACCGGTGCTGACGATCAGCTCTTGACCGTTCAGGAAATCGCGGGACTCCTCAAGGTCCCTGCGTCCTGGGTATATGGGCACCTTCGCAAACGCTCCACCGACCGCCTTCCCGCCTATCGCCTCGGCAAATACTGGCGCTTTAGGGCCGGGGAGGTCCTGGACTGGGTCGCAAGGCACCGCAGCGGCTGGCAGGGGATTTGACATGGCGATTACACTCAAGATCGACATAGAGAAAGCTGGACGGGCCATCCCTGGAGGAAAGATGGCTCGAAGAGGTTTCCAGCAAGGATCGCTATTTCAGCGCGGCACCCGCAAGAAAGTCTGGGTGGCGCGCTGGCGGGAAGATGTAATTCAAACAGACGGCACGATAAGGCGCGTACGGGTCTCTCAGGAGATTGGTCCCGTGGCGCAGTTTCCATCACGCCGTCTTGCAATGCAGGTTTTATCGCTGAAGCTTGCGTCCATTAACAACGGGACGGCAAAGCCGCAGTCACTCCGGACCTTCGCAAGTTTTGTCGCTGAGGACTGGGCGCCCGTGGTTCTGCCGACCCTCAAATACGCAACCCAGAAACACTACCGCTACATGCTTGACGTTCATCTCATTCCGGCTTTCGGCAAAACGCAGCTTCGCGAAGTTACGCGCGAGGAGCTGCAAAGTTTCTTAAGCCGAAAACTCGGGGGCGGATTGTCGTGGGAGACCGTGCATCACTTCAAGTGCGGACTGAGCAAGATTCTTGGCGCGGCTGAGGAATGGGGCTACATCGCCGAAAATCTTGCGCAGAAAACCAAACTTCCACGGCGGCAGTACGGACCCGAGCGGGTGGTGCTCACCGCCGCTCAGATACGGGACCTGTCTGCTTTGCTGGATGAGCCGACGCGTTCAATCATGTTGCTGCTTGTGCTGACAGGCTTGCGTGTGGGAGAGCTGCTTGCGCTTCGCTGGGGGAACATCGACGTAAAAGCCCGAATGCTCCGTGTGTGTGAAACGGTGTATGAAGGCCACTTCGACAAACCCAAGACAAAGCGCAGTGTCAGGACTATTCCCATCGGGAAGGAAACGGCGGAGATTTTAGAGCGCGTCCGCCCTGCCCTTTCTCAGCCCACGGCTCTGGTATTTGCCACGCGCGAGGGATTGCCGCTCGACCGGCGCAATCTCCTGCGCAAACACGTGAAGCCCGCAGCAAAGAAGCTGGGGCTTCTAGGTGTGACGTGGCATCTGCTGAGGCACAGCTACGCAACGATGCTCGATGGAGTGGGAACGCCGGTGGGGACGATGCAGTCCCTGCTCGGGCACTCCGCACCGGAAATCACGCGAGAGATTTACCTGCACGCGATACCGGAAGAGCAGAGACGCGCGGTGGAGAGTGTCGAGCGGCTGGTATTTGGACCCAAATGGACCCAAGTTGCAGAGTTGAACCAATCCACGTCGGGCACCGTGAATTGAAAACAAAGAAGTAACTGGTCGGGGCGCGCGGATTTGAACCGCGGACCCCCTGCGCCCAAGGCAGGTGCGCTACCAGGCTGCGCTACGCCCCGACTCTATTGCTTCACTGATTCTAAATCAGTTCCGAAGACTTGCAAAAGCGCTCACCGCTACGAAAGGTTTCGCTTTGTTTCTTTTCTGGTGCAAACTGTGTCAAAACTGTGCCAAAACCCCAACAGTTCAACTTCGCTGTGTCATAACTGAGGTCTTGATTCAGGTTCTGCTCGTTCGCCTGCCGATTCAGTTCCACTAAAGCCTCGCGCTTCATCTGCAGTTTCATCTGGGAATACTTCTTTGGAAACAAATGAGACTCCTCCGTGACCTGTGCGCCTGCTTTCAGCGCGATTCAGAGTCCCGGGGTCTAGGAAAGAAATCTGAGTCGGCGCGTTGTACAAGCATGGCAACAAGTTGACTTCGAGAACGGAACCCAAAGCTGTTCGGGAGCGGGAGCAGGGTCACTCAATCGGTGAGGTTTGGCCGCCGAGATCGCGGGGAACCGAATCGAATACCGATTACGGTTTGGCTGGAAATGGCATTGCGATGGAGCGGCCCGCTGGAAGCCGAGCAAGAGTCGGACCTGTTCGTCTCGGACTAACGATACCGGGATGTCTTAGGCGGAAAAGCGCCTAAGACCTCTTTAGGCGAAAAAGCGCGTAAGAACCAATTGACCCAACAGAAAAGAGAACAACATGCAGGCCATTGCACGAACTCCTCTGCAGCTCGGGAATTCCATCCGACAGCGGCGACGCGAGCTCGGCCTAACACAGGAGCAATTAGCCGCAAAAGCCGGGGTGCGGCAGCATACGATTTCGGACATTGAGAGGTCGGCAGCAGCCCGCTTCGACACAGTGCTGCGTGCGCTTGCCGCACTTGACCTGGAATTGGTGGTTCGGCCGCGCACCAAGGGCTCATCCCAAGACATTGAGAAACTCTTCTAATGCCCCGGCGAACCTCGCACGACCGTCTAAGAGTCTTTCTCAACAGTCGTCTTGTCGGTCTACTTCGACGCGAGACTTCGGGGGCAATCTCTTTTCAATACGACCGATCATGGCTGGAGTGGGAGTCTGCCCTGCCCGCATCACTCTAATTGCCTCTACGCGAACAGGCATACCTGGGCGCCCCCGTGCTGGCCGTTTTCGAGAATCTATTGCCGGACAACGATACTCTGCGGCGTCAGATCGCAAAGAGTTTCGGCTGGCCATGGCATTCGGTACAAAACCGCACTACCAGATCAGGTAGATTGCGCCACGTCAGTTTTTTCAGACGGCAGATCAAGCTGGGGTGAGGCGACAGGCGGTTGAATCCGTTGTCCACGAACTGCTAGACGGAGGAACCGCCGCGGTTGACTCTGTTGTGTCAAAGCTGCCAAAGAACTTTCCCGATCAGATTGCCTCATCTATCGAGGCGGGAATCAAGGGACGACTTCGCCTTCTTGGCGGCGTCGGAAACTCCCAGCTCTCAGACGTCCAGGAATGCCCAGCAGATTGCCCTCGGATCACCCTTATAATTTCTGAGTCATGGGTGGCATTCCGTGCACGTGCGTGACATGTCCCCGCCGCGGGGCTTGGGTAGTCGTTCGTGGGAAAACCGTGGAGGATGCCAGTAATACTAATATAAGTATAGGTTCAACACGACGTGCCCAGTGTCAGAATGCGGTAAGGAATTCGCATTCGATGGCGCTGAGACTTGGATGTTTGAGTTGCCGCTCTCCTTGTTCGAGCGCCGTCATTTTTACCGATCGGAATTGCGTGAGTCCTGATCCCGGCGCCACTCCAGATGCTTCTGCGGAAGCTGCTCGGGGGGATCAAGATTTCGAAGAGCATCTGTGAAGGCCCCGCTTCCAACTATATGGCCGGCCTAGTGGTTTTAGTCGTTTCGTAATGAGGAAGAATGCAGCTTTTCCGAATCGTAAAAAGCGTTGGACTGATTGGTTTGGTCGCCGCGTCCCTGCTGCTTTGCTTCGCCCAGTCTTTTCAGCCGGCGCCGAAACTGTATCGTGCCAAGCCGGACGACGTGCCGCCGTGGGCGGAGCAGGAGAATTTTCGTTTCATCCGGATCGACGGCGGACAAATCGAGAGCTGGAAGGCCGAGCGGACCTGGTGGGGCAAAAAGTTCAGCGCAGAGGAGAAGGACGTGCTGACCCACATCTATAACCGCGATTTCGAGCAAATGCTCGGCTTGCTCAAGCAGGCGGAGTTCAACTGGATCTGGGTCACCTGGAGCAACGGCTGGTCGCTTAAGGACGAGAACGAGAACCGGGAGCACCTGAAGAAGGTAATCGCCCGCTGCCATGAGAATGGCATCCATGTCTCGGCTTACCTGTCGGCTTCCAACATGTTCTGGAAGAGCGCCTACCGCGACGACCCGGAAACGAAGAAGTACGGCCTTTGGAAGCACGGCATCCCCATGTTCTACGCCGGCCCGACCATGACCGACCTGCAGATCTCATGGAAGCGCCGCCTCGCCGACGCTCGCGAGCCCGGCTGGCGGGCCTATCTCTTGAAAAAGGCGGAGATGGCGGTGGACGCGGGCGTGGACGCGATCGCCTGGGACAACATGATCGGTTACAACGACGGCCTGGCTCAGTTGCTCGACGACACCCAGCGGATGGCGGAACGGAAGGCGCGGGAGACCGGCCGGCCCAAGGTCATGGTTTATGCGAATATCCACATTTCGCCGGACCGGTTTGCGATGAATGACATCAACGAGGTGATCTGGGAGGAGGATGGCAAGGACACTCCAGGTGTATGGGACGGTCATTGGCAGGTCGACAACGCGCGCAAGATCAAATTCCTGAGCGGAGAGAAGCAGCTTTGGCAGCCCCTGATGTATGAGAACGACCTTTACCACTGCGGCCCGCGCGAGCGCTGCATCCCCAGCCCGGCCGAGCAGAAGCTTTCCATTGCCGAGGCCTATGCCTTCGGCGCGGCCACCTCGCGCAACATCGAGGGCCGATTCCTCTCCGCGCTGATTAAGGGCCAGCCGGAGGCCCAGGAGGCCTGGGCGGCGATCGCTCAATATAACCATTTCCTGGCCGAGCATCGAGAGCTGTATCACGAGGCGGAGCCGGCGGCGCGGATCGCCTTGCTCTCCGCGGAGGCGCACAACCCGCTGGCCGACAAATTCCTCAAGCAGAGCGTGTTCTTCGAGACCAAAGTGCTCGCGCACCTTGACAAGGGAGTCCCCCTGGACCGGTTCAAGGTGCTGGTGATGCCGGCTGACCTGCCCAAGCTCAGCGCAGAACAAAAGGCCCGGTTGGATACGTTTACCGCCGGCGGGGGCGTCATCATCAGGGCCGGAAAGGCGGAGCCGGGGATTGCGGCGCGCGCCGAAGCCGCGGCCGGAGGGCCCGGCCTCACCCTGGAGCCGCGCGGTTACGTGCTCGGCCAGTTAACTCAGAAACCCGATGGTCGGACTTTCATTCTCCACTTACTCAACTACGATCACCAGGTCCCGGCAGAGAACGTCAAAGCTCGGCTGGACCTGAGCGGGCTGGTTCAGGACCTGGGCCGCTGGGAGGTAAAGGTCCTTTCGCCGGACACGGCCCAGCCTCAGTTCGCTGACCTCTCTCTGCACGGGAGCGTCTGCGAGTTCACCCTGGGCCGGATCCAGCACTATACCGTGGTGCTTTTCTCGGCCAGACCGGGGCCGTAGTTTTGTCGAACCGCCTGCGTTGACATGTGTGTGCCCGTTCCCGGGTCCCCGCGGGCAAACCGATCTTGCGTGCCTACCTGCTAGCAACGAGAGCGGAGCGCGGTACCACACTCCGCGATTCGTGGAGTGTAGTCGCAAATAAGAACGGCCAGGTCGTCATCCTGTTTGTTCGGCTTTCCATTGTTGGGGTTGGGGTGCATCCGGAACCGGCAGACTTTGGCAAAGAGCGATATTACAGCCGAGAAACAGCATTGAACTGGCCACTAGCATATTTCGCGTTCTTACCGGAAAGCTTTCTGTGTCATTTCTGTTAGCGCCCCATGGTGACGACAAGCCCGAAGAACCTCATGAAAGAAAGCACGAACCTCCAGCGGTCGAGGGCGTGGCTGACGTATGAAAATCGAAGCATATCCAGCGAGCCAGGTCACCGCAACGACCGGGCGCGATGGCCCGAGACCCGGGACTTAGAGCTTCTCGTCGCCTGATTCGCCCATTCCCATTCAGCAATCCAGTTTCTGCGGCATCTCCCTTCACATTGGAATTCCGACATTCTTCCCCCGCATTGTGGACAGACTAAGTTAATGATCGACGAGATGATGGTCGTGTTCGATTCGCCCGGCAGTGTGTCAAGGGTTTTCATGATCGCTCTCCTATCCAGAGATCCGACAAATCGCGAGGGGAAGACACGGGCCACAAACAACGGAAATGTGCCGCGCGGGTCCTCTACGCTCTCGGGCGCTCCGAACTGGTTGGCTGCGGAGTCCGCCTCGGCCACCAAATGCCTGCCGCCTCGCTGCAAGATGAAAGTGCACGCGCAATGCCAATGCCGAACTACAAATAAGAGCCGATAACCGAAGCTATTCCTGAGTGCGCTGCATGTCGAATGTCACAACTATTGCCCTGCGTTAGGCATGTATGCCCGGATGTGGTCGCAACGTGAGCGTTCAGTGGTGACACGAGCAACACGGCGCGTGGCAAAGACATGAAACAACAGGCTCGTTGAAGGCTCTACAAGACCTTCGACCATTGGCATGTCGATTGCGTTCCAATGCGGATGTTAAGAACAGGCTCCTGAATTGGTTAACAGTCATTCCTGGTCCGGATTGCTGGACTAACAGGAGCGCGAGGAGTGAAGGATGCAGAGGTTAATCGTTGTAGTCACTTTGTGTTTACTGACGTTGGCGGCTCTTGGCCAGTCTACGTCAAAATATCAAGTAGCGATCATTACTGAGGTCAAGCCGCGTCAGGCTGCAGGAGACGGTGCGTCTGATCCCACCAGCTATGACGTCTCCGTCAAAGTGGGCGACACAATTTACGTGGTTCTGTACACGCAGCCGTTGGGCGAACTCCCCGCGAAGTACGCAACAGGGCACGAACTGCTAGTGCTGGTCGGAAAGAACACAATTACTTACAACGACATGCTGGGTCGGTCGCTTCAGGTGCCGATAGAAAGCCAAAGATCCGTTACCGAACCTAAGCAATCGAAATAACTCGTGCTGCCTGCGGGAGAGTCGTGCTCAAGGATGTTTTGCAGGAGTTACATGTCGGCCCAGCAATTTGAGGCGACTTGGAGGAAGAATGTATCGTTTGTTTGTTCTATGGAACGACAAGAGCGGCTGCTTCGGCGGACACGCACTTATCAGTCTCTGCGCATTACTGTTGTGCTCCGGCATGGGCGCATTGGCCCAGAGCACCGCTCCC
>Ga0209698_10000572_pt1 | contig 42190 bp, 38 predicted proteins | sample LitLauG_LLR_2012_FD_187203 | JGI IMG/M metagenome (GOLD analysis project Ga0209698, IMG submission 187203) | Freshwater sediment microbial communities from Pennsylvania, USA - Little Laurel Run_MetaG_LLR_2012 (SPAdes) (version 2) | ecosystem: Environmental > Aquatic > Freshwater > Creek >... | reverse complement strand
GGTCGCAACTTGATTGGCCCAGCGCACGATCGCCGCCTGATCCAGGCCGCGCCCATCATTGGTGACGAGGCTGCTGCCGACCTTGACGACGATGCGCACCGCACGGGCCGCAAGGCTTGCCTCGGTCATGGCGTGCTGCGCCCTTGTGCCGTTTCCATTTCCTCGGGCGGCGGTGCCTCGCGCGGGCCGTGTTCTTCCAGAAAACGCTGCACCGCCCACATGAGTTCGCGACACCCCTCCCCGGTCGCGGCAGAAATAACCAGCATGGGAGCCTTGGTGCGCAAACGCCGGCGCAGCGAGGCCAGCAGGGCGGCGCGCTCTTCCTGCGGTACGAGGTCGATCTTGTTCAACACGTACCAGCGTGGCCGGCGCCGCAGCGCGGGGTCGTATTTGCCCAATTCCGCGGCGATGGCGCGCGCCTGCACGACGGGATCGACCCGCTCATCGACTGGCGCCACATCGAGCACGTGCAGCAGCAAGCGAGTGCGGCTGATGTGGCGCAGGAACCGGTGCCCCAGGCCCGCGCCCTCGGCCGCGCCCTCGATCAGGCCGGGCAGGTCCGCCACGACGAAGCCCTTGCCCTGTTCCTGGCGCACCACCCCCAGGTGGGGAAACATCGTGGTGAACGGGTAGTCCGCGACCTTGGGCCGCGCATTGGAGACGGCCGCGAGCAGGGTTGATTTGCCCGCGTTGGGAGCACCCAGCAAGCCCACGTCGGCAAGCACCTTGAGTTCCAGGCGCAGGCGCCGCGCCTGGCCGCTCTGGCCCGGCGTGCACTGGCGCGGCGCCCGATTGGTGCTGGACTTGAAATGCAGGTTGCCCAGCCCCCCGGCACCGCCTTGGGCCAGCAATGCGCGCTGCCCGTGGGTGGCCAGATCGGCGATGAGTTCGCCGGTCTCGTCGTCGTATACCACCGTGCCCACCGGCATCGGCAACTCGATGTCATTGCCCGAGGCGCCAAAGCAATCGGAACCGCGGCCGTGTTCGCCGTTGCCGGCCGGGTGCTTGCGCTGGAAGCGGTATTCGATGAGGGTGTTCAGGTTGCGGTCGGCAACAGCCCAAACGCTGCCGCCCCGGCCGCCATCGCCGCCGTTGGGTCCGCCTTTGGGGATGAACTTTTCGCGCCGAAAGGACGCGCAGCCGTTGCCTCCCTTGCCGCCGGAGACCTCTATGCGTGCTTCATCGACGAAGTTCATCGGTTCACCGCTGCGCGCTCGCCAGTTGGGACGCCGGGACGTGCGGGCGGGCAGGCGCCGTGCTCCGGCGCAGGGCCCGCGCTCGCGGACCGGCCGGCAAAACCAACGCCCGGATCAGGCGCCGCTGACGGGCTGAATACTGACCGAACGGCGCTTCTTGGGCCCGCCGACCTTGAATTGGACGGTGCCATCGACGAGCGCGAACAGCGTGTAGTCGCGCCCCGTGCCGACGTTTTCCCCGGCGTGGAACTGTGTGCCGCGCTGCCGGACGATGATGCTGCCGGCGTGGATCGTTTCCCCGCCATAGGCCTTGACCCCGAGGCGCTTGGCCTGCGAGTCGCGTCCGTTGCGGGACGAACCGCCCGCCTTCTTATGCGCCATTTTTGCCTCTCAATGATGGATTCCGAAACTCCCGCGCCCGAGCGCCGCTAGGCGATCGAGTCGATCCGGATTTCGGTGAAATTCTGACGATGCCCGGCATGCTTTTGAAAGTGCTTGCGCCGCCGCATCTTGAATATGCGAATTTTGTCATGGCGACCATGCGCGAGCACGGTGGCCAGGACCGAAGCGCCCGCGACCAGCGGCGCACCGACGCGAACCTGCGCGCCCTCGCCGATGGCAAGCACCTGCGACAATGTCACCTGCTCGCCCACCGCCCCCGGCAAGGTTTCCACCTTGACGCGATCCCCCGCGTTCACCCGGTATTGCTTGCCACCCGTCTTGATCACCGCAAACATCGCACACCCCATGATTCGGGGCCGCCGCGGCCCCACAGAAAGCCTTGGATTATCGCAGTTTCGGGGACCCGGCGTCAATTGGCGCACCCGGCCCCTTGACGGGGCGCGCCTAGTCGGGCGCCGCCTGGGCCACCCCCCCTATAATCCGCGGTTAGCCAACTATCGACCCGCCGTGCAAATCGACCCCTCCCTGCCCATCCAGGCGCCACGTCCCGGTCCACTGGCCCAGTTGCTCGCGCCCGTTTCCGGCGATATGCAAGCGGTCGACGCCACGATCCGCGAGCGGCTGGCCTCCGATGTCGCCCTGATCGGGGCGATCGGCGACCACATCGTGGGCGGCGGCGGCAAGCGCCTGCGGCCGGCAATTTTGTTGCTGATCGCCCGGGCCCTGGGTTATTCGGGCAGATCGCATGTGTTGTTGGCCGCGGTCATCGAGTTCATCCACACGGCCACCCTGCTTCATGACGACGTGGTTGACGAATCGGATCTGCGCCGGGGCCGGCCCACCAGCAACGCGGCCTTCGGCAATGCCGCCAGTGTCCTGGTCGGCGATTTCCTGTATTCGCGGGCATTCCAGATGATGGTGGAAGCCGGCAGCATGCGCGTCATGCGGATCCTGGCCGATGCCACCAACCGCATCGCCGAAGGCGAAGTGCTGCAATTGCTCAACATCCACGACCCGACCGTCGACGAGTCGCGATACCTCGGCGTGGTCGAGCGCAAGACCGCCACCTTGTTCGAGGCGGCGGCGCGTATCGGGGCGATCCTGGCGCAAGCCGATCCTGCCGCGGAGGAGGCGTGCGCGCGCTATGGCGCGGCCATCGGCACCGGGTTCCAGATCATCGACGACGTCCTGGATTATGACGGCGACGCCCAGCATATCGGCAAGCAGGTGGGCGATGACCTGCGCGAGGGCAAAGCCACCTTGCCGGTGATCCATGCCTTGCGCGCCGCATCCCCGGGCCAGCGAACGCAGGTCGAGAGCGCGATCCGGGAAGGGCGGGGCGACTTCGCGCAGATTGCGCAGATCGTTCATGAACACGGTTCGATCGAGTACGCGCGCCAGTGTGCGCGCGTCCAGACCGAGATCGCCGCGGCAGCGGCGGCAACCCTGCCGGCGTCGGAATTTCGCGAGCGTCTGCTAGAATTGACGGTCTTTGCGATGCGTCGTGACCGCTGACCCTGGGCAAGCCTGGGGCCTCGTTTGGCGTGCGGCCTGCGCAAAATGCAGCATCGAAAATCCTCGGGGTGTAGCTCAGTCTGGTAGAGTACTGCGTTCGGGACGCAGGAGTCGGAGGTTCGAATCCTCTCACCCCGACCAGGCCTTCCCCCGGGGCCCATGTGCAAGCGACGGCGCCCCTTGGGGCGACCGGACCCGCGCGACATAATGGCCGTCACTCCGATCCGGGCGCGGCGCTCTCCCCGCCAGCACGAACCTGACCATGCCTAGTGTTCCCCTGTGGGCGCACCTGCTCGCGCTCGTCGTCCTGCTTTTGTTATCGGCATTTTTTTCCATTGCCGAAACCTCGATGATGGCGATCAACCGGCTGCGGCTGCGCCACATGGTGCGCCAGGGCCACCCTGCGGCGCGGCGCACGCAGACCTTGCTCGACCGGACCGACCGTCTGCTCAGCGTAATCTTGATTGGCAACAATCTGGCGAACACAGCGGCCACGGCGCTGGTGGCCGCGCTGTCCATCTACGACCTGGGCGCGCAGCAATGGGGCCTGGCCGGGGCAACCGTACTGATTGCCCTCCTGATCCTGGTGTTTTCGGAGATCACCCCCAAGGTCATCGGCGCCACCTATCCGGAGCCCATCGCGCTTGCCTCGAGCGCGATACTGCGTCCGATGTTGTGGGTGGCAACGCCCCTGGTGTGGTTTGTCAACCTGTTCGTCCACCTGATCCTGCGCATCCTGCGCGTGCAGCGCAGCCGCGGCGGAATGGAAGCACAGCGCCTTACGCCCGAAGAACTGCGCACGCTGGTTCTCGAAGGCGCAAGCTTCATACCGGTGAAGCATCGCAGCATGCTGCTCAACGTCTTTGACCTGGAAGCCCTGAGCGTCGATGACGTGATGACGCCGCGCGCGAGCATCGAAGGCATTGACCTGGAACAGCCGTTTGATGCGATGCTCGAGCAGTTGACCACCTGCTACCACAACAAGCTTCCGGTCTACGAAGGCGACATCAGCCGTGTCACCGGAATCCTGCATATCCGCAAGCTGCTGCCGGTGCTGGCCGAGGGCCAGGCCGGCGTCCAGTCGGTGCGCGACCTGCTCGTCGATCCCTATTGGATCCCGACGGGCACCTCCTTGCTGCAACAGCTGCAGATGTTCCAGGATAACCGCCAGCGCCTGGGCCTGGTGGTGGACGAATACGGCGACCTGTTGGGCCTGGTCACGGTGGATGACATCGTTGAGGAGATCGTCGGCGAGTTCACCACCCAGGCGCCGGGTTCGGGCGCCAGCTCGCTGCGCTGGGGTGCGGACGGCCAGGTGATCGTGGATGGCGCTGCGACGCTGCGCCAGCTCAATCGGCGCCTGGTATTGGCCCTGCCCCTGGATGGGCCCAAGACGCTCAACGGCCTGCTGCTCGAACTGCTGGAGCAGATTCCCGATGGGCCATGCTGCGTATCGCTGCCCGGCTGCCGGGTCGAGATCATCCAGATCCACGATCAGGCCGTGCGCAGCGTTCGGCTGATCCGCCTTCCGGCGATCCCGGGGCGCTTCGAAGCGCGTTAAGGTGCGAGCGGCCGCCCCCGCGGCCCTGGACGCGGGCGGGACCGCCGCTGCGGACCCGCCGCGGGCGCGGCTGCGACCTCCAAATGAGTGATAATGGGCCGGTAAATCCAGGGCTTATCCGTGGCATCTCCAGGCTTTCCCGCGCCGTTTGGACGCTATAACTAGCTGCTGAGGCCAACCAGGTAACCATGTCCGCCGCGACCCAGACCGCAACCAACGCTTCTGCCGCACTGACAGGGCTCGCGCGCGCCCTGGTGCAGCACGGCAAGCTGCGCCCGGATCGCGCCGAAACCCTGGCGCGCAAGGCGGTGCAGAGCAATTCCCTTTTCATCGATGAGCTGGTCTCGGTTGGCGAGGCGATCGGCCTGACGGCTTCCTCCGTCGCCCGGTTTGCCGCGGAAACCTTTGGCCATCCCTTGCTGGACTTGTCGGCCATCGACACGGAGCAGCTCGCCAAGGACACGATCGACAAGAAATTGGTTTCCTCGCTGCGCGTCCTTGCCCTGCGCAAGCGCGGCAACCGGCTGGCGGTTGCGGTCTCGGACCCGACCAATGCCCAGGCGCTGGACCAGGTCAAATTCCAGACCCAGCTGGTGCTCGACATCGTCGTGGTCGAACACGACAAGCTCGTGGCAATGATCGAGGCCACCCAGCAGTCCGCATCCAAGGCCTTGGAAAAGCTGATCGACGATGATGTCAGCTTCGACGACCTCATGGCGGAGAACCCCGAGCAGGAGGCCGAGGAGGCCTCGGTCGAGGTGGACGACGCGCCGGTCGTGCGGTTCCTGCAAAAGCTGCTGCTCGACGCCATCGGCGAGGGGGCATCGGACCTGCACTTCGAACCCTACGAAAAGTTCTACCGCATCCGCTTTCGCGTGGACGGCATTTTGCGGGAGGTGGCGCAGCCGCCCCTGGCAATCCGCGAGCGCCTGATCTCGCGCATCAAGGTCGTTTCGCGGCTCGACATCTCCGAGCGGCGCGTTCCCCAGGATGGGCGCATGAAACTTGCGCTGTCGGGCCAACGCGCCATCGATTTTCGGGTTAGCACGCTGCCCACCTTGTACGGCGAGAAGATCGTCATGCGGATCTTGGACGCATCGCAGGCCAAGATGGGCGTCGATTCGCTGGGCTACGACCCGGATCAGAAGGAAATGTTGCTCAACGCGATCCAGCGGCCCTACGGCATGGTCCTGGTAACCGGCCCGACCGGCAGCGGCAAGACGGTTTCGCTCTATACGTGCCTGAACATCCTCAACCAGCCTGGCGTGAACATCTCCACGGCTGAGGATCCGGCGGAAATCCAGCTCCCGGGCATCAACCAGGTCAACGTGAATGACAAGGCTGGGCTGACCTTTGCCAACGCCATGCGCGCCTTCCTGCGCCAAGACCCGGACATCATCATGGTCGGTGAGATCCGCGATCTGGAAACGGCGGATATCGCCATCAAGGCGGCGCAAACCGGCCACATGGTGATGTCCACGCTGCATACCAACGACGCCCCCTCGACGCTCACGCGACTGGCCAACATGGGCGTTCCCGGATTCAATATTGCCTCCTCGATCATCCTGATTACGGCCCAGCGTCTGGCGCGGCGCCTGTGCACTTGCAAGCAACCGGCCCCGATGGACCCGGACGTGCTGCTGGCCGCCGGCTTCCAGGAGGCCGATCTCGACGGTTCCTGGACGCTATTCAAGCCGGTCGGCTGCGACCGTTGCAAGGGCAGCGGCTACAAGGGACGCACCGGGATCTACGAAGTGATGCCGATCACCGAAAGTCTGCAGCACCTGATCCTGAAAAATGCCAGCGCCCTGGATATTGCCAAGCAGGCACAAAGCGAAGGCGTGCGCGATTTGCGCCGTTCGGGGCTGCTCAAGGTGAAGCAGGGCGCAACCTCGGTGGACGAGGTGCTCGGCTGCACCAACGAATGAACCTTCCGATTTCGAACGCACGAGGATAGCAATGGCAACAGGGGCAATTGCGCGTCCGCGCGAAGTGGTCCGCGAGTCGATGTTCCTCTGGGAGGGGCGCGACAAGAGCGGGCGCACCGTCAAGGGCGAAATGCGCGCCGGGGGCGAATCGGTGGTGGCAGCATCGCTGCGCCGCCGCGGCGTCCTGGCAACCAAGATCAAGAAGCAGTCGCTGCCGCGGGGCAAGCGCATCACCGGCAAGGACCTGGCCCTGTTCACGCGGCAGCTGGCGACCATGCTGCGCGCCGGTGTGCCGCTGCTGCAATGCTTCGACATCGTCGGGCGCGGTGCCGCCAACCTCTCCCTGGGGCGCCTGCTCAATGACATCCGCACGGATATCGAAACCGGTACCAGCCTGAACCAGGCGTTTCGCAAGTACCCGATGTATTTCGACGCGCTTTTTTGCAACCTGGTCGCGGCCGGTGAGCAGGCCGGTATTCTCGAGACTCTTCTCGACCGCTTGGCCACCTACCAGGAAAAGACCATTGCGATCAAGGGAAAGATCAAGAAGGCCCTTTTCTATCCGATGATGATCATCTTCGTCGCCATTTTGGTGACGGCGATCATCATGGTCTTCGTGATTCCGTCTTTCAAACAGGTGTTCACGAGTTTTGGCGCGGACCTGCCTACGCCCACGCTGATCGTGATCGCGATGTCGGACTTTTGCCTGCAGTACTGGTGGCTCCTGCTGTTTGGCACGCTGGGAACGGGCTATTTCGCCTATCAGTCCTGGCGCCGCTCGCCCAAGGTGCAGATCGCGGTGGACCGTTTCATGCTAAAGCCACCGGTGATCGGACCGTTGCTGCAAAAGGCGGCGATCGCGCGCTGGACACGCACCCTGTCGACAACCTTCGCCGCCGGCGTGCCCCTGGTCGAAGCCCTGGACTCCGTGGGCCCGGCCGCCGGCAACGCCGTGTACAAGGAAGCCACGCGCCAGATCCAGAACGAGGTCAACGTTGGCACGACTCTCGCGCAAGCCATGCAGAACTCGGGGGTCTTCCCCAACATGGCGGTGCAGATGACCTCGATCGGCGAGGAGGCTGGCGCCCTGGACTCGATGCTCAACAAAGTTGCCGATTATTTCGAACGCGAGGTCGATGACACCGTCGATGCGCTCTCCAGCATGATGGAACCGCTGATCATGGTGGTGCTGGGCGTGGTCATCGGCAGCATCGTCGTCGCCATTTACATGCCAATCTTCAAGCTGGGCCAGGTTGTCTAGTCGCGCGCGCTTGGCCCCGGCACGATGATGCTGTTGCCCGCCGATACCGTCTTTGCCCTTGCGGGGGCGCTGGTCGGCCTGGTGGTCGGCTCCTTTCTCAATGTCGTCATCCACCGCCTGCCACGCATGATGGAGGCGCAATGGGCCGCGCAGGCGGCCGAGATCGAGGGGCGCACGCCCCCGGCGCAGGCACCATATAACCTGTGGCTGCCACCATCCCAATGCCCCTCGTGCGCCGCGCGCATCGGTCCGCTGCAGAACATCCCGGTGCTCTCCTACCTGGCCCTGCGCGGTCGTTGCGCCCATTGCAAGGCGCGCATCAGCGCGCGCTACCCGCTGGTGGAGGCGCTCACCGGCGCCCTGTCGGCATGGGTTGCCCTGCGGTTTGGCTGGGGCGTGGCTGGCGCCGGCGCGCTGGTGCTGGTCTGGTTCTTGATTGCCCTGAGCTTCATCGATGCCGACACGACGCTGCTGCCCGATGACCTGACGCTGCCGCTACTGTGGCTGGGTCTTGTGCTCAACATCAACGGCACCTTTGCACCGCTGCGCGAGGCCGTCATTGGCGCCTGCGCCGGTTACCTTATCCTGTGGCTCGTCTACTGGGCGTTCAAGCTGGCAACCGGCCGCGAAGGCATGGGGTACGGCGACTTCAAGCTGCTGGCGGCGCTGGGCGCATGGTTGGGCTGGAAAATGCTGCTGCCCATCATCCTGCTCTCTTCGGTGGCCGGCGCCGTGCTGGGCATCGGGCTCATCGCGCTGTCCCGGCGCGGCCGCAACATTCCGATCCCATTTGGCCCCTACCTTGCCCTGGCCGGGTTCATCGCCCTGCTCTACGGTCGCGACTTCGCTTCCCTGTTTTTTCTTGGATAGCTCGTGCCGCGAACCCCGCGCATCGCACTGACCGGCGGGATCGGCGCCGGCAAGTCGACGGTGGCCGCACTCTTCGTGCGGCGGGGCGCTGCCCTGATCGACGCCGATGCCATCGCGCGCGAACTTACGGGAGCCGGCGGCGCCGCCATCGAAGCCCTGCGCGCGGCCTTTGGGGCGCAAATGCTCGACGCGGGTGGGGCCTTGGACCGAGCGCGCATGCGCGCCCTGGTGTTCGCCGACGCGGGGGCGCGCGCCCGACTGGAAGCGATCCTTCATCCGCTCATACTGGAGCGCTGCCGCGCGCAGGCCCAGGATCGGGAATCAAGCGCGCCGCTGTTGCTCTTTGACGTACCTTTGTTGGCCGAGAGCAGCGCTGCGCGCCAGGCGCTGGCTGCCGATCGCGTCCTGGTAATCGATTGCCCGCAGGCGCAGCAGATCGCGCGCGCCAGCGCCCGCGGCACGATCCCCGCCGGGCAGATCGAGGCGGTCATCGCCAGCCAGGCGCCGCGGCGCCAACGACTCGATATCGCCGACGACGTGCTGGTCAACGCCGGAACGCTTGACGACCTGGCGATCCGGGTTGCCCGCCTCTGGGGCGAATACGTTTGCGGCGTAGCTGTGTGATATCTTGCTGACAGCAATGGCCGAATCCCAAACTGGCGTGATCCTCTACGAGTACCCGTTCAATGAACGGGTGCGAACGCTGCTGCGCCTGGAGGATCTATTCGACAAGCTGGAATACTTCTGCGGCCAAGAGCATCCGTATTGCCACCACACGGCACTGCTCACACTCTTTGAGATCGTCGAGGTAACTTCCCGCTCCGATCTCAAGGGCGAATTGCTGCAGGAACTCGAACACCACAAGCAATCGCTGCTCGGGCTGCGCGACAATCCGCAGGTGGCGCAGGAGGCCCTGCAGGAGATCCTCACCGAAATCGACGCCGCGCAGGCCGCGCTCAATGCCGCCGCGGGCAAAGCCGGGCAGCACCTGCGCGACAACGAATGGCTGACCAGCGTTCGGGGCCGCTCCATCATCCCCGGTGGAACCTGCGAGTTCGATCTGCCCTCGTACCACGCCTGGCTGACGCGCAGCCCCGATGCGCGCGCGCAAGACCTGGCGATCTGGATCGGCCCGCTCGACCCCTTCCGCACCGCCCTGGCCATAGTCCTGCGGCTGTTGCGCGAGGGCGCGCACCACAGCCGGCACACCGCGGCGATGGGCAGCTTCCAGCAGATGCTGCAGGGCAAGGCCCACGCCTTGTTGCAAGTGCGCATCGCCAGCGAGCTGCAGGTGATTCCGGAAATCAGCGCCAACAAATACATGCTCTGGATCCGCTTTACCCAGGCCGACCGCGATTTCAAGCCGCGGCCGATTGAACGCGACGTGGACTTCGCACTGGCCCTTTGCGCTTTCTGATTGCGCGTGCCTGGGCGTGGTGGTGGGCTACGCGAACTTCCCCTGCACAAAAGAGCTCGGTTGCTACGGCCGCAGGGGGTGTTTGAGGGGGCGCAGGCGGGGTTTCCCGAGGCATGCGTCGCGCAGCCGGAGCGACCGCGCCGTACCCGGCGCGGGCTCTAGGCAGATCCCCCGCAAGGCCTAACCTCCGGCTTTTCCGCCGCAAACTCCCGGCGCACCAATTTCGAAATCGGTCAATTGATTGATGCGGCGCTAAGCAAACCGTGCGCCCCGTGGCGGCGCGCCCACTGCAGGGCCTGCGCGCTTGGCTCCAGGCGAACGTAGACCGGGATCGGCGCCTCGCGGCATAGCTGGGCAATCGCCGCACCCGGCTCGGCCGTAGCGGCGCCGGGCGCGTTGTGCGGGTCGAAGATTGCGCAGTCGCAGCCCAGCACGGCGGCGTGCTCGAGCTGCTCCCGGTCGCGCACCGCCGCCGACAGCCAATCGCAGTCCGGACGGCTACGGCTGCGCGCCAATGCATCCGGGTCCAAGTGACAGGCCCCTTGCGTGCCACTGCCCGCATCCGGGAGCGACAAGCGCGAGTCGATGAACAGGCGGGCGCCGTAGGCGCGCGCCAGCGCCTGGCATCGATCCAGGGCGTCGGCCAGCGATTGCGATGCAAGGTGCGGCTCATGCCAGAGCACGGCACGCAGTCCGCGCCCAAACATTTCCTCGAGCCATCCCAGGGCATCGTCCGCGTTCCTTGCTGTCTGTGGCGACGCCATCAGGCTCGTGGGCAATTGGATCCAGCGCAGCGCGGGCACGGCCGCAGGTAGCAGCGGGCGGGGCGGCTCGGCCCCCGGCTGCAAGAACCGCAGCCGCTGCCCCTCCACCGGGTGCGCCGTTCCCGACCAGTCCTCAATGCGCCAAAAATGCAGGCGAACGTAGGCGTGCGGATAATCGTGCTCGATCACAGTCCAGGGATCGGCGTGGCGGACGCGCACGCCAAGCTCCTCGCCCAGTTCCCGAATCAAGGCCTGTTCCACCGTCTCCCCCGCCTCGATCTTGCCGCCGGGAAACTCCCAGTACCCGGCGTAGGGTTTGCCGGCCGGTCGATCCGCGAGCAACACCGCGCCATCGGCGCGGACCAGGACGCCAACGGCCACCTGGGTCACGGCGCGGCCGGCCGGCCCGGTGCCTGCGGTCACGGCGCCTGCAGCGCGCGGCGCCCAGCGTAGTCCCGGGCAAATTGCGCCGCGACGCGACCCGAGCGGGAGCCCCGTTGCAGGGCAAACTGCAGCGCCTGGCTGCGCGCCTCGGCCTGGGCCTGTTCATCGAGCCCGAACCGGCCCAACCAATGCGTGACGATCTGCAGGTAGTCGTCCTGCCGGAACGATCGGAATGGCAACCAAAGACCGAAACGCTCGGACAGAGAAACCTTTTCCTCGGCCGTCTCGGCCGGATGCAAGTCGCCTTCCGCATCGTATTGCGCGGCCAGATTCTCGTTCATCGACTCGGGCATAAGGTGGCGCCGGTTTGAGGTCGCGTAGATGAGCAGATTGGCCGCTCCCGCGGCGATCGAGCCATCGAGCGCGGCCTTGAGCGCCTTGTAGGAGCCGTCGCTGGGCGCAAAGGACAGATCATCGCAAAACACCACAAACCGCTCGGGCCGCTCGGCCACGAGGTCGGCAATTAACGGCAGGTCCACAAGATCGGCTTTGTCCACCTCGATAAAACGCAGTCCGCGCGCCGCAAACTGCGCCAGGCAGGCGCGCACCAGGGAGGATTTTCCGGTGCCGCGCGCGCCGGTGAGCAGCACATTGTTGGCCGGAAAGCCACGCACAAACTGCTCGGTGTTGCGCAGGATCGCCGCCTTTTGCTCGTCCACCCCGAGCAAATCGTCCGGTTCAATCCGCGCAATGCGGTGGACCGCAACCAAGCGGGCGGAATCCGTGCCCAGTATCCGTCGCTTGCGCCATTGATACGCGGGTGCGCTCCAATCCGGGGCCGGCACGTCCGGAGACCATTGCTCGAGCCAGCTGATCAAGCGCTGCAGCTGCTCCTCGATCGCATTGCCGGTGGGCTTTGGCATCCGTGCGCGCTCCCGTTTTCTGTGGCAGAGCCAGTCAGCTACGGTAATCCGCGTTGATCGACACGTAGCCGTGGGAAAGGTCGCAGGTCCACAGCACACTGCGGGCGCCGCCGCGTCCCAGCTCGACCCGCACGGCAATCTCCGCGCCCTGCATGACTCGCTGCCCGTCCTCTTCGCGGTACTGCGGGTGGCGTCCGCCATCGCGCGCGACCGCCACTTCGTTGAGAAAGAGCTGCACCCGGTTGGTGTCGAGGTCGGCAATCCCGGCATTGCCGATGGCCGCGAGGATGCGACCCAAATTGGGGTCCGAGGCAAAAAATGCGGTCTTGACCAGGGGCGAGCGGGCAATTGCTTCGGCAACGGCGCGCGCTTCGGCCTGGGTGCCGGCCCCGCTCACCGATATTTCAATGAACTTGGTGGCACCCTCGCCATCGCGAACGATGGCCTGGGCCAGCAGGCGGCATACCTCGCCGAGGGCCTCTTCCAAGGCGCCGACGCGCGGATCCGAATCGGACTCGAGCGGCGCCATGGCGGCCCGGCCGCTGGCCAGCAGCACGAAGGAATCATTGGTCGAGGTGTCCCCGTCGACACAGATCCGGTTAAAGGAAGCATCGGCCAGCCGGCGCACGAGCCGGCGCAACAGGTCCGCGGTGATGGGCGCGTCGGTGGCAACGAAGCCCAACATGGTCGCCATGTTCGGATGGATCATTCCCGACCCCTTGGCGATGCCCGTTACGGTGACGGTCTCCCCGCCCACGCGCACGCGGCGCGAAAACGCCTTGGGAACCGTGTCCGTCGTCATGATCGCCTGGGCGGCCTCGAACCACGGCTCCGGCGCAAACCGTGCAGCGGCAGGTGCCAGTCCCGCCAGCAGGCGCGCCATCGGCAGGGGCTCCATGATCACGCCGGTGGAAAACGGCAGCACCTGGTGGGCGTGGCATCCCAGCAGCGCAGCGGCCGCGGTGCAGGTGTCGCGTGCGTCGCGCATGCCCAGCGCCCCGGTGCCGGCGTTGGCGCAGCCGGTATTGATCACCAGCAGGCGCGCGGCCGAACCCTGGGCGGCACATTGCTGGAGGTGCTCTTGGGCCACCAGCACCGGCGCGGCGCAAAACCGGTTGCGCGTAAAAACGGCGGCCACCTGGCCCGGCGCCGCGACGCGGATCAGCAACAGGTCTTTGCGCGACGCCTTGCGGATTCCGGCCTCGGCCCAGCCGAGCTCGACACCGGGTACCGGATGCAGGGCGCCGGCGATGGGCGCGGCAAGATTAACGGCCACGGCGGGTCCGCGAGACTGGGTGCCCGATCGTCGCCCCCGGCCTCATGCAATCCGGCCGTGGCACTGCTTGAATTTCTTGCCGCTGCCGCAGGGACAGGGATCGTTGCGCCCGACCTTTTCATTGAACCGGCGAAACGGCTGGGCCGGTGCCGGCGTTGGATCCGCCGGCGCGGGCGCCAATGCCGCCTCGTCCTCAGGCCCCGGGGCCAGGGCCTGGACCGGCGCGAACTCGGCGTGCTGGGCACGCGCCCGCTCCACCCGCAGCTCGGCTTCGCGTTCGATGCGCTCTTCCGTGCGTTCGATTTCCTCAGCCGACTCGATGCGCACATTCATCAGGATGCGCAGGACTTCCAAGCGCACGCGGTCGATGAGCGCGCTAAAAAGTTCAAAGGCTTCGCGCTTGTACTCCTGCTTGGGCTGCTTCTGGGCGTACCCGCGCAAATGGATGCCCTGGCGCAGGTGATCGAGGGCGGCCAGGTGTTCGCGCCATTGCTGATCGAGCGTATTGAGCATGATCGAGCGCTCAAATCCGGTGAAGGCGGCCCGATCCACCGTTGCCAGCTTGGCTTCGTAGGCCGCATCGGCGGCGGCAAGAACCCGCTCGAGCACTTCGCGGTCGTTGATCTGCGCTTCCTGCTCCAGCCATTGGGCCACCGGCAGCGACAGCTTCCAGTCATCGGCCAGCGCCCGTTCTAGGCCGGCGACGTTCCAGCTCTCCTCCATCGCCTCGGCCGGAATGAAACCGCGGACCAGGTCGGTGAACATGCCGCGGCGCAGGTTGGCGACCATGTCGCTTACGTCGCTTGCCTCCAGGATCTCGTTGCGCAGGCGGTAGATTTCCTTGCGCTGGTCGTTGGAGACGTCGTCGTATTCGAGCAGCTGCTTGCGGATGTCAAAGTTGCGGGCCTCGACCTTGCGCTGCGCGGTCTCGATCGACCGCGTGACCATTCCGGCCTCGATCGCCTCGCCCTCGGGCATGTTGAGCTTGTCCATGATCATGCGCATGCGGTCGCCCGCGAAAATGCGCAACAAGGGATCGTCCATGGACAGGTAAAAGCGCGATTCGCCCGGGTCGCCCTGGCGCCCGGAACGACCGCGCAGCTGGTTGTCGATGCGCCGCGATTCATGGCGTTCGGAGCCGATGATCTTCAGCCCGCCGGCCGCCACCACCTGTTCGTGCAGTTGCTGCCATTCGCCGCGCAGCTTGGCCACGCGGGCTTCCTCGGCCTGCGGATCGATGGTCGCGCCCGTGGCGTCGCGCACGCGACCGAGTTCGACCTGTTTTTCGACGTTGCCGCCCAAAACGATGTCGGTGCCCCGGCCGGCCATGTTGGTGGCAATCGTGATGACGCCGGGCCGGCCGGCTTCGGCGACGATTTCCGCCTCCTTGGCATGCTGTTTGGCGTTGAGCACCTGGTGAGGAAGGTTCTCCTTGCGCAGCAAATTGGAGAGCAGCTCTGAATTCTCGATCGACGTGGTGCCCACGAGAACCGGCTGGCCGCGCTTGTGGCAATCGCGGATGTCGGCCAGGATCGCATTGTATTTTTCCCGGGCCGTCCGGTAGATCTTGTCCTGCTGATCAATACGGATCATGTTGCGATGGGTAGGCACGACGACGGTCTCGAGGTTGTAGATCTCCTGAAACTCGTAGGCCTCCGTGTCCGCCGTGCCCGTCATGCCGGCAAGCTTGCCGTACATGCGGAAGTAATTCTGGAAGGTAATCGAGGCCAGCGTCTGGTTTTCCTGCTGGATCGCCACGCCCTCCTTGGCTTCGACCGCCTGGTGCAGCCCCTCGGACCAGCGCCGCCCCGGCATCAGGCGCCCGGTGAACTCATCGACGATGATCACCTGGCCATCCTGCACGACGTATTGCTGATCGCGGTGAAACAGGTGATGCGCGCGCAAGGCGGCGTTGAGATGGTGCATGAGAATGATGTTGTGGGGCGCATACAGGCTCTCGCCCTCAACCAGCAGCCCGCGGCGCGCCAGGATCTCCTCGATCTTCTCGTGCCCCTGCTCCGAGACGTGGATCTGGTGCTGCTTTTCGTCGACCCAGAAATCGCCGCCGGCGTCCTCGCTGGCCTGCGCGTTGAGCAATGGCGGAATCTCGTTGACGCGCAGGTACATCTGCGTGTTGTCCTCCGCCGGCCCGGAGATGATCAGCGGCGTGCGCGCCTCATCGATGAGGATCGAGTCGACCTCGTCGACGATTGCGTAGTGCAATCCGCGCTGGCGGCGATCCTCGATGCGGTATTCCATGTTGTCGCGCAGGTAATCGAAACCGAACTCGTTGTTGGTGCCGTAGGTAATGTCGGCCGCATAGGCCTCCTTCTTTTCGGCGTTGGCCTGCTGGGTGAGGATGACGCCCACGCGCAAGCCGAGGAAGCGGTACACGCGCCCCATCCACTCGGCGTCGCGGCTCGCCAGGTAATCGTTGACGGTGACCAGGTGCACGCCCTTACCACTGAGGGCATTGAGGTAGACCGGCAAGGTGGCCGTGAGGGTCTTGCCCTCGCCCGTGCGCATTTCGGCGATCTTGCCGTCGTGCAGGACCATGCCCCCGACGAGCTGCACATCGAAATGGCGCATCCCCAGGGTGCGGCGCGCCGCCTCGCGCACGACAGCGAAAGCTTCGGGCAACAGCTGGTCCAGCGTCTCGCCGGCGGCATGGCGCTCGCGAAACTCCACCGTCTTGGCCGCGAGTTGCTCGTCGCTCAGGCCTTTGACGGAGGACTCGAGCGAATTGATGCGTGCGACGGCCTGCTCGTACTGCTTGAGCAAGCGCTGATTGCGACTTCCAAAGATTCGGGTAAGCAGGGCCGGGAACATCAGGTGGGCAGGAAATGGTTGGTGCCGAAGCGGCAGGGAGGCGCACCGGGCGCGCAGCACTCGGGGCTGGCTCCTGGGCGACCTAGCATGCGGGCCGCCGAGCGGCCCGAAAGGCGAAATTATAGATGGGTTTTGCAAGGCGCCTGGACCGCGCCGCGCCCCAGGCCTTGCGCCTGCCGCTCAGTGCGCGGCGGTGCTCCGGGTGACCGCCGCGGCAACGAGCGTGCCCGAGCCGCCGGGGCGCAAATTCGCCAAGTATTTGGACGGATTTTGCGGAGTCCCGTTGACGTGCACTTCAAAATGCAGGTGCGGACCGGTGGAACGGCCGGTTGTACCAACCTCGGCCACCTTTTGCCCCTTGCGCACGAAGTCGCCATTTTTCACCAGGATCCGGCTGGTGTGCGCGTAAACCGTCGAAAGTCCGTTGCCGTGATCGATTTCGAGCATGTTGCCAAAATCCGGATGCACCGATGCGTCGGCCACAACCCCGCCGGCGGCGGCAAAGATGGGCGTGCCCACCGGCGCAGCGAAGTCCACGCCGGTATGCATTGACAGCGCCCCGGTAAATGGGTCGTTACGCATCCCGTACCCGGAGCCGACAAAGCCCTCGCTCACCGGAGTCCCATGGGGCAAAAGCGCGTCGCGCGCCTGGTTGGCCACGAGTTCGGATTCGACGACGTTCATGAAATCGGCGCGCTGCTCCAGGCCCTGGCCAACGCGGGCCACCTGCTGCTGCAGTTCCTCCAAGGACGGCGCGCGCGCGTCCGTGGCCAAGGGTCCGCCCCGCCCGGGCAAATCGCGAAAGTCAAATTCCTCGGGCCGGATTCCCGCAAGCTTGGACACGCGCTCGCCCAGCGCGTCCAGGCGCAGGATCCGCGCCTGGATGTCACCGACCATCTTGGCCATTGCAGAAACGTTGTTCTGCACGTACTGGTCGTTGCGCTCAACCTGCGCGCGCATGACAAAGGAAACCAGGCTCTGCACGACAGGAACCTGCGCATCGGCGGCAAAGCGAAACACCAGGGCGAACAAACCGGCACCGGTGGCCAGTACGGCTATGCTCAGGCCCATCACCAGCAGGGCCATGCGCAGGCGCGTCACCGTGACGGTGCGGGCCCGCGCCAGCTTCCGGTCGACAAAAATGATCTGCAACGCCCCTCCTCCCAAACACCGTTCGCCGCTACCATTGCCTTACGGCATCTTCCGCGGCGCACTGAACGCCTTTTCGCGCTACACCTCCGGATGAACCCCTCCGCACGGCGCCTCGACCAGATCCTCTCCGGCAGCACGCTGGCGGCAAACCTGCTGGCGCGCCTGGCTGCGGGGCGCCGTGCCGCGATCATCGTCGCACCGCTTTGCCAGGAACTGGCGCCCGGATTTGACGCGACCCATCCCGGCACTTGCGATCTGCGGGACAAGGTCCTGCGTATCTGGCTGCCGTCGAGCGCACAGGCAAACAAGCTACGGCAAGCCATCCCAAGCTTGTTGTCCTGTTTGCACGCCAACGGCCTGGAAATTAGCGAAATCAAGATCGGCGTACAACCAGGGAGGGTACGCGAAAACCCGCAGCACAAAATGGGTGAAAGCCTGGAGAAAGACGGTTTGGACGCAAGAACGGGATATCGTCAAGAATCGCAGCTGCTAGGCCCGCTTGCGTTTTCAGAAAAGTTAGTGGTCACACTGCCGGATTGCGGCTTACGCCAGGCAATTGACGGTCTCCGCTCCTGCGTGGCCACCCGGCTCGCACGAATACGCGAGTCAAATCAGTCGTTTGACAAGCAGGACCAGGGAAAAAACAACACCGACACCCAGACCCGAAAGCAACAGGCGCCGGGCCCATAGCAGGTAGCGCTTATCGCCGCGCAAAAAATAGGCGAGAACGCAGGCGGCAATGGCTGCGACAAATAGGAACAGCAGGCCGCGAAACATCGCCGCCCTCAGGAAAATGCAAGACTATGAAAGGCTGGCGGCGCAGGCTCGCCAGCGCCAAAGCTCACAATCTCGTAGGCGGTCGGGTCGGCAAGCAATGCGCGCAATAAGCGGTTATTGAGCGCGTGGCCCGAGCGGTGGGCGCGATACGCGGCGATCAGCGGCTTGCCCAACAGGTACAGATCGCCCATCGCGTCGAGGATCTTGTGTTTGGCAAATTCATCGCCACTGCGCAAGCCGTCGGTATTGAGCACCCGGTACTCATCCATGACGATGGCATTTTCAAAACTGCCCCCCAGCGCCAAACCCACGGCCCGCAGGGCCTCCACTTCGTTGACAAATCCGAAAGTGCGCGCCCGGGCTACTGCGGCAACGTAGTCATCCTGCGCAAAGTCCACCTCAACGTCCTGCGTCGTGGAATCGATGGCCGGGTGATTGAAATCGATCGAGAAGCGCAGCTTGTATCCGAAGTGCGGCTCCAGACGCGCCCACTTGGCCATTTCGCCCTCACCCTCGCGCACCTCGACGGGCTTGCGCACGCGCACGAAACGCCGCGGCGCTGCCTGCTCCAGAATGCCGGCGGACCGGATCAGAAAGACGAAACTGGCGGCACTGCCGTCCATGATGGGAATTTCCGCCGCATCAACATCCACGACGCAGTTATCGATTCCCAGCCCGGCAAAGGCCGACATCAGGTGCTCGACCGTCGCGACCTTGACCCCATCGCGCTCCAGGGTCGAGGCCATGCGGGTATCGCCCACCGCGGTTGCCGCAGCGGCAATGGCCACCGGCGGATCCAGGTCCGTGCGGCGAAAGACGATCCCCGAATCGGCCGGCGCCGGATGCAGCTGCAGCCGCACGCGCGTCCCGCTATGCAGGCCGATGCCAACCGTACGTGCGATGCTTCTGAGTGTGCGTTGGGCAGTCATCATCCGAGGGCAGTAGCTACCAGTACAGCCGCCCCGACACATCGGGACCGCAGCGCGGTTGCACAGGCCGCGCCAATTCTAGCTTCGCCAGCGCGCGCGCAGCACACGCGCAGCACGATTTGCGCCCGGGATTGGTATCCGTGTGCAACCGCCAGGGGGCCGGTAAATGGCAAAATCGGATCCACCCGATCGCAAATGGCACGGGTGGCAACTACGGCAGGTCCGGGAACCCGATGCGCATGCCCCTCGATGAATGGAATCCGGTTTGCGCCTGGCGCCGCGCGCCACTGCGCGCGAGCGCCGCATTTGCCTTGGCGCTGGGCCTGGCGACGGCACTGCCGGCAGGCGCCGCGCCCCTGGACCTGACCACAACGGCCAAACTCCTTGCCGGCATCGAGCCGGGGGGCGCCAATCCGGTGGTCGCCGCAATTACCACCAGCGATGCTTGGCAAAAGCACCGCAAGGCGGCCCGCGCCGGTGGGCACCGCTTGACCAGCCGCCTGGAACACATGAATTCCTGGCAGGCACAACACCTGCCCGAGGCGGCGCGCGGCGGCACCTTGCTCTATCCGTTCAGCGGGCCGGACTTCATCAATGCCTATGCGCTGTTCCCGCAGGCTGACACCTACATCTTCTTTAGCCTGGAACCACCCGGCGAGGTGCCCGCGCTCGACCGGCTCGAGGCGCAACAACTGGCCGGCCTTTTCTCCGACCTGCGCGCGGCGCTCAACGACCTGGTTGCGCTCAACTTCTTCATTACGCCCAACATGAAGGAGAAGCTGCAAACCGACACCTTGCAGGGTACCGTGCCGGTGCTCTTGACCATGATGGGGCTGCTGGGCCTGGAAGTCGATACCGTTGAAGCCTTTGACCCCTGGCCCGAACGGACCAAGCAATACCTTGCCGCCAAGTCCGGGCCGCGCCCGGCGCAGCCCGAGCAGGGTGTGCGCATCACCTTCACCAATCCGCGCACCGCTCGGCGCCAGTTGCTGATCTACCTGGCACTGGACGTCAGCGATCACGAGTTGAAGTACTACCCCGACTTTCTGCCCTGGCTGCACAGCTTCAAACAACCGGCCGTGCTTCTCAAGTCCGCGTCGTACCTGCTGCACGGAGACCATTTCCGTCATTTGCGGCGCGCGCTGCTCGATGATGCCAATGTGATCGTGCAAGATGACACGGGTTTGCCCTATCAGCGGGTGCGCGATGCGGGGTACCGGATCGAGCTATTCGGGCAGTATGAGCGGCCGGTCAAGCTCTTTGAGGGCCGCTATCAAGCCGACCTGGAAGAGGCCTATGCCAAGGCGGGCGACACGGACTCCCTGCCCTTTCCCTTTGGCTACAACTGGCGCAAGGAAGGAAAGTCCGGGCTCTTGCTCGCGTTGCGTCCAAGCGCCTCCCCTTGAAATTCACCGCGATGGCCGATTCCATGACGGTGCGCGTCGACGCGCTCCGGCGCCGCGCGCTGCTGACGGGACTGGGCGTTTGCGCCGCCTGGTTGCCCGCGCAGGCCCACGCCCAGGAGCCGGCAGCGGCGGGGTCGGGCGGTTTCCCCTCGCGATTCGTGTCGACCAGCGACGGCGTGCGCATTCACATCGTCGAGCAGGCCCCGTCCGGTCCTTTGCCCGGGGGGGACTCGAGCCGCGCACGCATCGTGCTGGTTCCCGGCTGGTGCATGCCCGCAAGCATCTGGCGCGCGCAACTCCTCGCCTTGGGCGCGCGCTGGCCAACACTGGCCGTGGATCCGCGCGGCCAGGGCGAATCCGATGTTCCCGAGACGGGCTACACCGCCGATCGGCGCGCCGACGACCTGCACGATGTGCTGGCGCCCTATGAACGGGTGGTGCTGGTAGGCTGGTCGCTGGGCGTGCTCGACGCCCTGCAGTACGTGCATCGCCACGGCAGCGGCAAGCTGCTCGGGCTGATGCTGGTGGACAATTCCATCGGCGAACCGCCCGTGCCCAAGGGTTCCGATTTCCTGGAACGCTTGCGGCGCGACCGCGTTGCAACCGTCGAGAACTTCGTGCGCACCATGTTCGCGCGGGCCCGGCCGGCGGCGGAAATCCTGCAATTGCGCGACGCTGCGCTGCGCATGCCCCTGCAAGCCAGCATCGATCTACTCAGCTATCCGCTGCCGCGCGAGCACTGGCGCGAACTCACGCACCGGCTGGACCGGCCCCTTGCCTACGTGGTCACGCCGCGCTTTCGCGAACAGTCGCGCCACTTGCTCGCTGCGCGCCCCGATGCCCGGGTGGAAATCTTCGACGACGCCGGACACGCCCTCTTCGTGGATGAGGCCTCGCGGTTCAATGCCCTGCTGGGTGACTGGGTGGCGGGCCTGGCCTAGGCACGCGGCCGGGCTTTCCGGGGGCGGGCGCAGGGCCTGGCCGCCGATCAGTCGGCCTGCTTGCGCAAGAACGCGGGTATGTCCAGGCGATGGTCCGCCCCCGCGTCCTCCACGTTGGTCCCGCGCAGCGTGGCGTTGTCCCGGTTGCGCCAGACGGCCGGCGTCTCCAGGTGGCTGAAGTCGCCGGCCGACGAAGGCGTCGTGCCGGTGGGAGCGCTCAGGGCCGCATTGTCGGTACCGGTGCGCAGCATCGTCAGGGGCGGTTTCTTGGCGGCGCTGGCCCGGCCCAGGCCGGTGGCAACGACGGTGACGCGCAAGTCATCGGCCATCGCATCATCGCTCACCGTGCCAAAGATCACCGTCGCGTCCTCCGCGGCAAATTCGCGGATGGTGTTCATCACCTCGCGCGTCTCCTTCATCTTGAGCGAACTGCTGGCCGTGATATTCACCAGCACCCCGCGCGCGCCTGAAAGATCAACCCCCTCGAGCAGCGGGCTGGCAACCGCCTGCTCGGCGGCAACGCGCGCTCGATCGGTGCCACCGGCCGTGGCCGTGCCCATCATGGCCTTGCCGTGCTCGCTCATGACGGTCTTGACGTCCTCGAAGTCGACGTTGACCAGTCCCGGCGTATTGATGATCTCGGCGATCCCGGCGCAGGCGTTGTGCAGCACGTCGTCGGCGGCGTGAAAGCAGGCGGCCATTTCTGCGTCCTCGCCCAGGACCTCCTCGAGCTTGCTGTTGAGGATGACGATGAGCGAGTGCACGCGCTCATGCAGTTGGGCCAGACCGTCCTCCGCGAACTTCATTCGCTTGGGGCCCTCGAACTCAAAGGGCTTGGAGACGACGGCAACGGTCAGAATTCCCAGTTCCTTGGCGATCTCCGCCACCACGGGCGCCGCGCCGGTGCCGGTCCCACCGCCCATGCCGGCCGTGATGAACACCATGTGCGCGCCGCGCAGCGCGTCGGCAATCCGCTCGCGCGCCTCCTCGGCGGCCTGCCGCCCGGCCTCGGGCCGGCTGCCCGCGCCCAGCCCGGTCTTGCCCAGCTGAATCACATTCTTCACGCTGGAGCGCGACAGCGCCTGATGGTCCGTGTTGGCGCAAATGAACTCGACGCCTTCCACCCCGCGCCGGATCATGTGTTCCACCGCATTGCCCCCGGCGCCGCCGACGCCGATCACCTTGATCACCGTACCGACCGTTTCCGTTTCCAGAATTTCAAATGCCATCTTGCTCTCCCATTTCCGGTTTTCCCGCAACGACGTCGCAACGCGCAATGTCAAACACAGCGGCACCGGTTTCGGGGGCGCAAATCGCGCTCCCCGGCTCCGGTACGGCCGCCGTCGCACTTGACGTTCTGCGCTGCCCCAAAAAAACCCGTGCCATCGGTCCTTGATCCTTGCCTAAAAATTTCCCACGATCCATTCGCGCATACGCCGCATGGTTCCCTTGAGCGAGCCGCTTTGGGCCACCAGCTTGCGGCCGCGCTGGCGCTGCGCATGCGCCTCGACCAGCAGTCCCATCACGGTGGCAAAGCGCGGATTGCGCACGACGTCGGCCAGTGGCCCCGCGTAGGCGGGCCAACCGGTACGCGCCGGCCGCAGGAACACGTCCTCGGCGAGCTCGGTAATGCCCGGAAGCAGCGATGTGCCTCCGGTCAGGACGATCCCGCTGGCCAGGCGCTCTTCGAATCCCGATTCGCGGATCACGCGCTGCGCCAGCGTGAATAGTTCCTCGACGCGCGGCTCGATCACCGCGGCCAGGGCCTGGCGCGACAACAGACGCGACGGCCGGTCCCCGATACCGGCAATCTCGATGCGCTCGTTCGCCTCGGCGAGCACCTCCTTGGCCATGCCGTGGCCAAGCTTGATCTCCTCGGCCTCGGGTATCGGCGTGCGCAAGGCCATCGCGATGTCGTTGGTGATCTGGTCGCCGGCGATGGGAATTACGGCGGTGTGGCGGATCGCGCCCCCTGTGAACACCGTGATGTCGGTGGTGCCGCCGCCGATGTCGATGAGCGCAACGCCGAGTTCGCGCTCATCGGCCGTCAACACCGACAGCGACGAGGCCAAGGGCTGCAGGATGATGTCCTGCACCTCCAGACCGCAGCGGCGCACACACTTGACCACGTTCTGCGCAGCGCTGACCGCGCCCGTGACGATGTGCACGCGCACCTCCAGGCGCACCCCACTCATGCCGATGGGTTCGCGAATGTCCTCCTGGCCATCGACGATGAACTCCTGCGTCAGGACATGCAGCACCTGCTGGTCCGTCGGGATATGGACCGCGCGCGCGGTTTCGATGACACGCTCGACATCGGCCGCGGCGACCTCGCGGTCCTTGATGGCGACCATGCCGCTGGAATTGACCCCGCGAATGTGGCTGCCGGCGATCCCGATATAGACGTCGGTGATGCGGCAGGCGGCCATCAGTTCGGCCTCCTCGAGCGCGCCGCGGATGGACCGCACCGTCGCCTCGATGTTCACGACCACGCCCTTGCGCAGGCCCTCGGATCGGGACTGACCCAGGCCGATCACCTGAAAGCCGCCATCGGGCAGGATTTCGGCAACCGCCACCACCACCTTGGACGTGCCGATGTCCAGACCGACGATCAGTTCCTTCGCTTCATTCCTCATGGTCTCGTCGCGGCAAAGCCGTTGTTGTAGCGGGCGTCGATCCGGGCCGGGTTGCCGGAGAGCTGGGCAACCACGGTCGGGTAATTGGTGACAATTGCCGCCAGGCGCGCGGGCACGCTGCCCAAGGGAACATCGCGCCCCAATTCGAGCGTCTGCCCACCGTTGGTACGGATGGTCCAGGACGCGCGCTCGGATATGTCGATGGCCGCGACCGACGCCGGCAGGGATGCGAGCAGTGCGTCAAAGCTGTGCAGCCGCGCCACGGCCTCGCCGGCCATCTGCGGCGGCCCCGAGAAGTCCACCAGCGGACCGTCGAGCTCGGCCTCGGCCGGATTAACGTCAAAGAGCGCGCCATCGTCGGCGACGACCCGGCCATCGTTCCACAAGCCCACCGCGTGCCGCTCCACCAGGGTCACGACCAGCCGGTCGGGCCACACCCGCCGCACCGAGGCCGCAGCCACCCAGGGAATGCTCTCGAAGGCGGCGCGGGTCTGGGCCAGGGACATGGTGAAGAACGTTCCCTGCAGGCGCCCGGCGATCGCAGCGCGGATCGCCGTCCGGCTGACGTGGCGCAGCGATCCGTTCACCTCGATACGCTGCAGGTCAAACTGCGGCCGTTGCGCCACCCAGACCAAGGCGGCGCACACCGCCAGCAGCAGCGCACTGGCCAGCAGAGCGCGCGTGCCCCAGCGCATGAGCGAGATCTCGTTCATGCGCCCTCCAGGCGCGCGTCGGCCAGTATGCGCAACACCAGCTCGGCAAAGCCGATGCCCGCCGCCCGCGCCGCCATGGGGACCAGGGAGTGATCGGTCATCCCCGGGGCGGTATTGAGCTCCAGCAAATAGGGCCGCTCCAACCCATCTTCGCGCCGTAGCATGACATCGACGCGCCCCCAACCACGCGCCCCCAGCGCCTGGTAGGCCTGCACGCACACAGCGCGAATGCGCTCGGCCAACTCCTCGGACAGGGGCGCGGGGCACAGGTAGCGCGTCGCGTCACTGAAGTATTTGTTGTGGTAGTCGTAATTGGCCTCGGGCGCACAGATCTCCACCAGCGGCAGGGCGTGCGCGTCGGCGCCACTACCCAGGATCGCGCAGGTCAGCTCGCGGCCGATGATCTGCTCTTCGATCAGGATGCGTGCGTCGAAGCGGCGCGCCTCGGACAGGGCGCGCGCCAGGCCCGGGCCGTCACCCGCCGCCACCTTGCTCACACCAAAGGTCGAGCCCTCGCTTACCGGCTTGACAACCAGGGCCGGCCCCAGGCGCACCAGGTGCGCTCCCGGATCCTGGCCGGGCGCGGGGGCGCACCAGGCCGGCGTAGGCAGGCCTTCAGCAGCCCAGATCCTCTTGGTCGTGACCTTGTCCATCGCAATGGCCGAGGCCTGCACGCCGCTGCCGGTATACGGTATGCGCAAGGTCTCCAGCACGCCCTGAATTGCGCCGTCCTCGCCGTGCCGGCCGTGCAGGATCAGGAACACCCGCGCAAAGCCGGCGCTTTCGAGCTCGGCCAGCGTATGGGTGGCCGGGTCAAACGCCTGCGCGTCCACACCCGAATCGAGCAGGGCGCGCAGCACCGCCGTACCCGAGCGCAGCGAGATTTCGCGCTCGGAGGATTTGCCGCCGAACAAAACGCCGACGCGCCCGCGGGGAACACTCGGCGGTGCGCCAGGCACGACGGGGCGCTCCTGGCTCACGGCGCCACCAGCCTTTGGGCGACGGTGCCGATGGAGCCCGCCCCCATGGTGATGACCACGTCCCCGCCACGGGCCGCTTCCAGGATTGCACGGGGCAGGTGCTCGATGTTTTCGACAAAGACTGGCTCGATGCGCTTGGTCAGACGCAAGGCACGGGCCAGGCTGCGTCCGTCGGCGGCGACGATCGGCGCCTCCCCGGCCGGGTAGACCTCGGTAAGCACGACGGCATCGGCATCGGCGAGCACCTGTACAAAATCCTCGAAGCAATCGCGCGTGCGCGTGTAGCGGTGCGGCTGAAATACCAGCACGATGCGCCGCCCCGGATACGCGCCGCGCGCGGCCCGCAAGGTGGCAGCCATCTCCACGGGATGATGGCCATAATCATCGATGAGCGTGAAGGTTCCCGATTCCAAGGGCACCTCGCCCATCCGCGCAAAACGCCGGCCCACGCCCTTGAAGCTGTCCAGAGCCTCCAGGACGGCAGCATCGGGCAGGCCCAATTCCTGGGCCACGGCGATGGCCGCCAGGGCGTTGCGCACATTGTGTTCGCCCGGCAGGTTCAAGCGCACGTGCAAGGCGGGGCGCTGCTCGCGCTCGACCGTGAAGCGCATTCCCACGCCATCCGGGCAAACGGCGACCGCGCGCACTTGCGCGTCAGCGGCAAAGCCGTATCCCAGCACCGGCTTGGATAGCAGCGGCAGGATTTCGCGCACCCGCGCATCATCCAGGCACAGCACGGCGCGCCCGTAAAAGGGCAGGCGCGCGATGAACTCCACAAACGCCTGGCGCAGGCGCGCCAGGTCGTGCCCGTAGGTTTCCATGTGGTCGTTGTCGATATTCGTGACCACGGCGATCACCGGCGACAGGTGCAGGAAGCTCGCGTCAGACTCATCGGCCTCAACGACGATGTACTCGCCCGCGCCCAGCCGGGCGTTCACGCCCGCCGAATTCAGGCGCCCCCCGATGACGAAGGTCGGATCCAGGCCCCCCGCGGCCAGCACGCTCGCCACCAGGCTGGTCGTGGTGGTCTTGCCATGCGTTCCGGCAATCGCGATGCCTTGCTTGAGTCGCATCAATTCGCCCAGCATCTCGGCGCGCGGGACGATGGGAATGCGCGCCGCGCGCGCCGCCACCAGCTCGGCGTTGTCGCTGCGAATCGCCGAGGAGACGACCAGCGCATCCGCGTTGGCGATGTTGCCCGCCGCGTGCCCGTGAAACACCAGCGCGCCCAGGGCACGCAGGCGCTGGGTTGCCGGGCCGTCGCTGGCATCCGAGCCGCTTACCACGTAGCCCAGATTGAGCAGTACCTCGGCGATGCCGCACATGCCGGCGCCGCCGATTCCGACGAAATGCAAGTGACGGATCGCGTGCTTCACGATGCGGCAAGCTCCGCAGGACCGGGGGGCACGAGCGCCCGCTCGATTTCGCCCACGGCCCGCTCGGTTGCGTCGGGCCGCCCCAGAGCGCGCGCACGGCGCGCCATCTCCAGCAGCTGGGGGCGCGCCAGGCTGGCGAAATGCTGCGCCAGCGCGGCCGCGTCAAGTTCGGCCTGGGGCAGGTGCATGGCGGCCCCGTGGGCGGCCAGGAATTCTGCGTTGGCGCGCTGGTGTGCCGTGGTCGCGGCCACCAGGGGAATGAGGAGAGCGCCGACGCCGGCCACGCAAAGTTCCGTGACGGTGATGGCCCCGGCGCGGCATACAACCAGGTCGGCGGTCGCGTACTCGCCGGCCATGTCCTCCACAAAGGCGCGCACCTCGGCCGGCACGCCCACGCGTGCATAGGCCGCGCGTGTCGTCTCCTCGTTGCCGGCGCCGCATTGGTGGACCAGCACCGGCCGCGCGCCGGGCGCCAGCAGGCCAATGGCGGCTGGAACGATTTCATTGAGCACGCGTGCGCCGAGGCTGCCGCCGACCACTACCAGGCGCAAGGGCCCGGTCCGCCCCGCAAAGCGCAGTGCCGGTTCGGCAAGAGCGACGATCTGGGCACGCACCGGCGCTCCGGTGATGCACGCCTTGACCCCCGCCAGTTGTGCGGCGCCGCCATCAAATCCGCACAAGACCACGCGGACAAAGCGCAACAGGATGCGCAGGGACAGCTGCGGCGCGGCGTCCGCATTGAGAAACAGCAGCGGCCGGCGCAGCGCGGCGGCGGCCAGACCGGCGGGAACCGCCACGTAGCCCCCGGTGGTGAACACGACCTGCGGCGCCACGCGCCGCAGGATCCGCGTACTGGCGATCACCGCGCCGACCAGGCGAAACACGCCGCGCACGAGCGCAGGCAAACCCTTGCCGCGGATGCTGGAAAAGCGGATCGCGTCGAACGTAAGGCCAGCGGCCTCGACCAGCGTGCGCTCCATGCCCGCCGTGGTCCCCAGCCAGGTGACGGTCCAGCCGCGCGTCTGCAGCGCCCGGGCAATCGCCAGCCCGGGCATCACGTGGCCGCCCGTGCCGGCGGCCACGATCATCAGGGTGCGCGGCGCGCTACTCGGGCTCATCGATTCGTCTTTCCGCCGCGCATGAGCACGCGATTTTCGTAGTCCACGCGCAGCACGATGGCCAGCGCGGCCAGCGAACTGAGCAAGGCCGACCCGCCGTAGCTCATCAACGGCAAGGTGAGCCCCTTGGTGGGCAGCAGTCCGGTGGCAACGCCGATATTGATGAATACCTGCAGACCCATCCAGGTGCCCACGCCTTGCGCGACAAGACCCGCAAACGTGCGCTCCAGGGCAATCGCCTGGCGACCGATCTCGAAACAGCGCTTGACCAGCCAGTAAAAGGCGATGATCACCGCCAGCACGCCAACCAGGCCAAATTCCTCGCCGATCACCGACATGAGAAAGTCGGTGTGCGCCTCGGGCAGGTAATGGAGTTTCTCCACGCTCGCGCCCAGGCCAACGCCGAACCACTCGCCCCGGCCAAACGCGATGAGCGAGTGCGACAGCTGATAGCCGCGGCCCAGGACATTCTCGCTCGACCAAGGATCCAGGTAGGCAAAGATGCGCTCGCGCCGCCAGGGTGCCGCCCAGATCGCCACGAGGAAGGTGACGACCAAGGCCACCGTGATGGAGGCGAACAGACGCCCGTTGACGCCACCCAGGAATAGGATCGCCATGCTGATGGATACCACCACACCGAATGCGCCCAGGTCGGGCTGCATCAGCAGCAAGACGCCCACGATGGCCATGACCCCGGCCATGGGCGCAAAGCCCTTGCGAAAGTCCTGCATGAAGTCCTGCTTGCGCACGGTAAAGTCGGCGGCGTAGATCGCGCACGCGAGCTTCATCACCTCGGAGGGCTGCAGATTCAATCCCCCCAGCCCGATCCAGCGCCGCGCTCCCAGCGCCCCCTTGCCGATGCCCGGGACCAGGACAACAACCAGCAGCAGGCCCGCGCCGACGAAGAGCCAGGGTCCGACACGCTGCCAGCTGGCGACCGGAACCGCGAACGCCAGCCCGGCCCCGCCCAGGGCGATGCCGATGGAAAGCACGTGGCGCGCCAGGAAAAAGCTGGGGCCGACTTTGTAGCGCGGAGAGTCGGCCAGCGCGATCGAGGCCGAGTACACCATCACCAGTCCGAACAGCAGCAGACCGGCGATCACCAGCAGCAGGGGCAAATCCACCGTCGGCAAGCCCGCTCCGCCGCGCCGCGGGGCACCAGCGGCCGCGCCAAACCCGGCCAGCGCGAACACCGCCCGTCCGGGCGCCGCCGCGATGTCGATCGGGCGTGCGGACCTGGATCGGCGCAGGAACGCCGGCAGCTTCATGACGCCACCTGCGCGGAGGGCATAGCCACGGCCCCAGCGACGGCCGCGAGCTCGCGCACCGCGCTGCAAAAGACCTCGGCGCGATGGGCGTAATTGCGAAACGCATCGAAGCTGGCGCAGGCCGGCGAGAACAACACCAGATCCCCAGGCTGAGCCAGGCGAGCCGCGCTGCGCACGGCCGCCGGCAGATCCGGCGCAAACACCATGGGTGTCTCGATCCCTTGCAAGGCCGCAGCGATGGCCGGCGCATCCCGGCCCATCAATACGAGCGCACGCGCGTGCGTGCGCACCACCGGTGCCAGCGGCTCGAATGCCTGACCCTTGCCATCACCGCCCAGGATCAGCACGGCGCGACCCCCGGGCCGCGTCGCGTCGACCAGGCCGCGCAAGGCCGCAATGGTGGCGCCCACATTCGTTCCCTTGCTGTCGTCGATGTACTCGACCCCGGCGATGCGCGCCACCGATTGCGTGCGGTGTGGCTCGCCGGCAAACGCCTGGAGCGCGCGCAGGGCCGGCGCCAGCGGACACCCCAAGGCCCGCACCAACGCCAATGCGGCCATTGCATTGAGCGCGTTGTGGGTGCCGCGCACGCGCAGGGCGTCCACCGGCATCAGCGCATGCACCTGATGCGATGGCGGCCCATCGAGTATGTCCGGCACCACCGCGGCACCCGCATCCTGGCGCACGCGGCGCCGGCGCCGCGGTGGCGTCGCCGCATCGGTGCAGGCCAGCCAGAGCAGCTCCCCTTCGCGGACCAACCCGAACTGCCCGGGCCCGGACGGCGCCCCCACGCCGAAGGAAGCACCATTGCCGTCGGCGGCGGCCAGCGCATGGGTCGTGGGGTCGTCGCGCCCGACCACGCGCAGTGTCTGCGGCGCAAAGATGCGCGCCTTGCACGCCAGATAGTCGGCAAAGGACGGATGCCAGTCCAGGTGATCCTGGGTCACGTTCAGGATTGCCGCCGCGGTGCATGCCAGCGTATGGGTGGTGGCCAGCTGGAAGCTGGACAGCTCCAGGACCCAGACCTGGGGCAGCGACCCGGCGTCGAGCGCGGCCGACAAGGCATCGAGCGCGCTGGGGGAAACGTTGCCCGCGACGATGGCGCTGCGCCCCCAGCGGCCCAGCATTGCGCCCACCATGCGCACCGTTGTCGTCTTGCCGTTGGTGCCGGTGACACCGATGAGCTGCGGCGCGTATTGGCGATCGGCGCGCAGCTGCGCCAGCGCGCGCGCGAATAGCTCGATTTCGCCAACGACCTCGATGCGCCGAGCGGCGGCGCTGCGCACCATCGACGCCACCGGCTCGGCGTGCAGGGACAGGCCCGGACTTAGCGCCAGCAGCGAAATTCCCTCGACGAGCCCCTGCGGATCGGCGTCCGCGGCGAGGACAATTTGCGGGACCTGCGGCAGCTGCGCCCGCAGGGCCGCGGCCATTGGCGGCTCGGCGCGGGTGTCGGCCACGCGTACCTGCCAGCCGCTGCGTACGAGCCAGCGTGCCATGGCCAGGCCGCTTTCGCCCAGACCCAGGACCAGTGCACGGTTCATCGCAGCGTTTCCATCAGCGGATCTTCAGGGTCGACAAACCGACCAGAACCAGCATCATGCTGATGATCCAGAAGCGCACGACAACCTGATTCTCCTTCCAGCCCGACAGCTCGAAATGGTGATGCAGGGGCGCCATGCGAAAAATGCGCTTGCCCCCGCTCCAGCGAAAATAGGCGACCTGCAGCATCACCGAGAGCGTCTCGGCCACGAAGATGCCGCCCATGATGAAGAGCACGATCTCCTGGCGGATGATCACGGCGATGGTGCCCAGGGCGCCGCCCAGGGCCAGGGCTCCAACGTCGCCCATGAAGACCTGCGCGGGATTGGCGTTGAACCACAGGAAGGCAAGGCCGGAGCCGGCGATCGCGCCGCAAAAGATCACGAGCTCGCCCGCGCCCGGTATATAGGGAAAGAGCAGGTAGCGGGCAAAGTCGGGCCGTCCGACCACGTAGGCGAACACGCCCAACGCAGCGCCCACCATCACCGTGGGCATGATGGCCAGGCCATCGAGCCCGTCCGTGAAATTGACCGCATTGCTCGAGCCGACGATGACGCAATAGGACAGCGCGGCAAAGCCCAGCACCCCCATGGGATAGCCGATGTTCTTGAAGAAGGGAACGATCAAATCCGACCGCGCGGGCAGGTCGAGCACGAAGCCATTGGCGGCCCATTGCTGCACCAGTGGCCAGATCTGCGCCGTCGAGGGGGCAGCGATGGCAAAGGCCAGGTAGAGCGAGGCGGCCACGCCGATGAGCGACTGCCAGAAGAATTTTTCGCGACTCGCCATCCCCTTGGGATTGCGATGCACGACCTTGCGGTAGTCGTCCACCCAACCGATCGCGCCAAAGGCGATCGTGATGAGCAGGACGACCCAGATGAAGCGATTGGACAGATCGGCCCACAGCAGCGTCGTGACGCCGATCGAGATCAGGATGAGCACCCCGCCCATGGTCGGCGTGCCCGACTTGCTCAGATGGGTCTGCGGACCAAAGCTGCGCACCGCCTGGCCGATCTTCATCTGGGTAAGCTTGCGAATGACATACGGCCCGGCAGCCAGCCCGATCAGCAGGGAGGTGGCGGCCGCAAGCACCGCCCGCAGCGTGAGGTAGCCGAAGACGTTGAAGCTGCGAATGTCCTGGGCGAGCCATTGGAACAGTTCCTTAAGCATGTTCCCGTCCCGCGCCCTGGGCCGTCGCTGCCGGGCGCGCGAATTCAGGCACCAACGCGGCAATCACCTTTTCCATTCCCATGAAGCGCGAGCCCTTGACCAGCAGCGTCAGGCCCCGGGGCGATGCGCCCGCGCCGTGCACCAGCGCTCCCGCGGCCGCCGCCAATTCCTCGCGCGACGCAAAATGCTGCGCGCCGGCACCAAAGGCGAGCACCGCCGCGCGCGCTTGCTCGCCCACCGCCAGGAGCTGTTCGATCCCGCAGGCACGCGCGTAGGCACCGATTTCGCGATGAAATTGCGGCCCGCGCGCGCCGACTTCGCCCATGTCGCCGAATACGAGCACGCGCTCGCCGCGCTGGCGCGCCAGCAAGTCGATGGCCGCGCGCACCGAGTCGGGGTTGGCGTTGTAGCTATCGTCGATCAAGGTCGCTGCGCCCAGCGTGCGCACGACGCCGCGGCCACTAACCGGCGCAAAATCGGCGAGCCCCGCGGCAATTGCCGCTGGCGGCACACCAATGCCCAGGCACGCAGCCGTGGCGGCAAGCGCATTGCGCCCGTTGTGCGCGCCGCCCAGGGCGATGCGCGTCTGTATCGGCCCGGCCGGGGTACGCATCTTCAGGCCTACGCTGTGCGCCTCCAGGGTCAGCTCGGCGCGCACCGCGGCTGGGCCGTCCAGTGAAAAATCAAGCACCGGCCGCGCGCCCGCGAACTCGCGCCAGATCGGCGTGCACTCTTCGTCGGCCGCAAAGACGGCGGTGCCGTCGGCAGCCAGCGCCTGGATCGCCGCGCCGTTTTCGCGCGCTGTAGCCGCTGGCGAATCGAGAAACTCCTGGTGCTCGCGCTGCGCGTTGGTCACCACGGCCACCGATGGTTGCACCCAGCCGCTGAGCTGGGCGATTTCGCCGGGGTGGTTCATGCCCAACTCCAGCACCGCGGCCCGGTGATGGTGGCGCAGTTCGAGCAGCATCAAGGGGACGCCGATATCGTTGTTGCGGTTGCCGCGCGTGGCAAACCAAGCCGGCAGTCCAGCAGGCGCGCCGTAGGCGCGCGCCAGAATCGCGGCAATCATCTGTGTCGTCGTGGTTTTGCCGTTGCTGCCGGTCACCGCGATCACCGGCAGCCGGAACTGCGCGCGCCAATGGGCTGCCATCTGCGCCAGCGCCACGCGCGTATCGGCAACCACGAGCTGGGGCAACGCGACCGGGACGGCGTGATCCACCAGCAGGGCCGTTGCGCCGCGCTCGCGCGCCGTCGCAGCAAAATCGTGTCCGTCAAAGCGCGGCCCGCGCAAGGCCACGTACAGGGCGCGCGCTTCCATCGTCCGGGTATCGATCGAGACGCTGGCAAATTCGCCGGCGCCTTCGCCCAGGATCGGCTGCGCGGCCAGCACCGGTAGCAGCTCGGCCAGATTCATCATGCGGGCAACCCCGAGCGCGCGCGCAGCGCCGCGCGCGCCTGGTCATGGTCAGAAAAAGGCAGGCGCCGGCCAGCGATTTCCTGGTAGTTCTCGTGTCCCTTGCCGGCGATCAGCACGACATCGGCGGGGTCGGCGGCGCGCAAGGCCTGATCGATTGCGACAGCGCGGTCCGTTTCGCGCCGAAATGCCATGCCGGCAGGAACGCCCGCAGCGACCTGGTCGATGATGGCGTCGGCGTTCTCGCCGCGCGGGTTGTCGCTGGTCAGCAGGAGAACGTCCGCGCCTGCTGCAGCGGCCGCCATCGCGGGCCGTTTGCCGGGATCGCGGTCCCCGCCGGCACCAAAGACGATCCACAACTTTCCCTGGCGTGCGTCGGCCAGCGGTCGCAAGGCAGCCAGCGCCTTGGCGATGGCGTCGGGCGTATGCGCGTAATCGACGATGGCGAGGGGTCCGGGCACGTTTTCCCCGGCAATCACCTGCTGCAGTCGGCCCGGCGGCGCCTGCAAGCGCCCCGCTGCCGCCGCTGCCGGCGCCAGGGAAAATCCGCAGGCCAGCGCCACGCCGATGACGCCGAGCAAGTTCTGGACGTTGAACTCGCCCAGCACCGATGCGCTGATCTGCGCAAATTCGCGCGCGCCGCCGCGTTCGCAAACCAGGCAAAGGCGCACGCCCCGTGCGTGGTGCTCGATGTGTTCGGCCTGCAAGCGGCAGGCCAACCCGGGCACCGAGGTTTCGGCGTGCGCGCCGTAGCCGGTAACCAAGGTGCCGCCGGCGGCAAGCTCGCGCGCCAGGTCCCTGCCAAAGTCGTCGTCCAGGTTCATCACGGCGTGGCGCAGGCCCGGCCATAGGAACAGGCGCCGTTTGGCGGCTCCATAGGCCTGCATGTCCGCGTGGTAGTCCAGGTGGTCCCGGCTCAGGTTCGTGAACAGGGCCACCGCAAATTTCATCGCATCGACTCTGCCCTGGTCGATGCCGATCGAGGAAACCTCCAGTGCGAGCGCTCCTGCCCCCAGATCCCGCGCCTGGCGCGCGAGGCGCTGCAGATTGACCGCGTCGGGTGTCGTCAGCCCCACCTCCTCCTGGGCCGCCGTCCCGGGCATGGCAAAACCCAGCGTGCCGATCGTTGCGCACGGCCGCCCCAGCACGGTCAGGATCTGGCCGATCCACTGGCAGCAGGTGGTCTTGCCATTGGTGCCCGTGATGCCGATGGCCTGCAGGCTTGCGCTGGGATGGTCATAAAAGGCGGCCGCGAGCGGGGCCAGCACGCCGCGCAGTTTTGGCAGGGCAAGCACCGGCGGCAGATGCTGCGTGGGCGCGCGCTGCGCATCAGCATCCAGAAGCATTGCCGCGGCGCCCTGTTGCCGGGCCTGCTCCACGTAGAGGCTGCCGTCCGTACGCCGCCCGGGCAGGGCGATGAAGACGTCGCCGGGCCGTACGCTCCGGCTGTCGGTGCGTAGTTGTGCCGTGCTCAACACGTGCTCCCGCAGCCAGGCGAGCGCGGCCCGCACGTCGTTCGGCTCGCTGTCCCCGATCGGCGGCACGGCGCGTTCATCCGCCAGGCGCAGCGGCCTGCGCAAATTGCACCGGTGCCGCATCGGGCGGCACCTGCAAGGAGCGCAGCGTGCCCGCCGCGATGGCGGCAAAGGCCGGGGCAGCAACATCGCCGCCATAGAAGCGCCCGCCGCGCGGCTCGTCGATCATCACGGCGATCACCACGCGCGGATGCGACACCGGCGCCAGCCCGACAAACGAGGACACGTAGGTATCGGTGTAGCGACCGTCGCGCAACTTGCGGGCAGTCCCGGTCTTGCCGCCGACCCGGTACCCGCGAATGCGGGCGGCCGGCGCAGTGCCCTCGTCGCTGGTTGCCATTTCCAGCATGTGGCGCATGGTTGCCGCAGTTTCGGGGCGCAGCACTTGGACCGGCGCCGCCGGCGACTGCATGCGCAGCACCGATACGGGCACGATGTCGCCATCGCGCGCGAATATGAGGTAGGCATGGGCCAGCTGGAGCAAGGACACCGAGATGCCATAGCCATAGGCGATCGTCGCCTGTTCTACCGGCCGCCAGGTGCTCGCCGGACGCAGTCGTCCGGTGACCGCACCGGAGAGGCCGGACTGCGAAACCTGGCCAAAGCCGGCAGCGGTAAGGGTGTCCCACAGCGCCTGCGCCGGCAATTGCAGGGCGATCTTGGCCGTGCCCACGTTGCTGGACTTGGCGACGACCTGCTCCACGGTCAATGCACCGTGCGGGTGATCGTCGTTGATGGTGCGCCCGCCTATAGTGAGGTGTCCGGGGGAAGTGTCAATGACGGTCTGCGGACGGACCAGTCCGCTTTCAATGGCGGTGGCGATGGAAAAGGGCTTGAGCGTGGAGCCAGGCTCGAAGGTGTCCGTGACCGCCCGGTCGCGGATCTTGCCGGGCTCCATCTGCGCCCGGTGCGCCGGATCAAAATCGGGCCAGTTGGCCAGGGCCAGCAGCTCGCCGGTCTGCACATCCAGCACCACGGCCGAAGCGGCGCGGGCGTTGTTGGTCTCGGCGGCCTGTTTGGCCGCCTCGTGCGCGATGTACTGGATACGATCATCGATGGCCACCACCAGGTCCTGACCCGGTACCGGCGTGCGCAGCCAGTCGTCCTCGATGGTGTGTCCCAACCGGTCCTCGATGATGTGACGCAAGCCGGGCTGCCCGCCCAAGGTCTTCTCGTAGGAGCGCTCGACGCCTTCCAGGCCCTGTTCCCCGATATTGGTAAAGCCCAGCAGATGCGCCGTAACCGGGCCCTCCGGATATTGCCGGCGAAACTCCTTGAGGCTGTGCACGCCGGCGATCTTGAGCGCTTCGACGCGTTGCGCAAGCTCCGGCTCGAGCTGGCGCGCGAGATAGACAAAGCTGTGGTCCTCATTGCCCAGCTTGCGGCGCAATTCTTCCCCACTGATGCCCAGCAGATGCGCGAGCTGGTTGCGCTGGCGCGCATCGGCGTCGAATTCCTCCGGATTGGCCCAGATCGAAATTGCCGGAACCGAGGCCGCGAGCACCACGCCATTGCGGTCGTAGATCGTTCCGCGGGTTGGCGCCTCCGGCTGGGTATGCGCAAAGCGCTTCTCGCCCTGTACCTCCAAAAAGCCGGTTATTCCGCCGCCCTGCAGGTACACCGCGCGCACGCTAAGCGCACCGAATGCGCAAAACAAGGCGAATAACAGCAGTTTGGAGCGCCAGGCCGGCAGCGCCACGGTGAGCAGCCGCTCGTTGCGCGCCGAACGCCGGCCTGGCCGCTCACCGGATTTTGCGCCGAACAAACCGGGGGGCGCGCGCCGGCGGTCCGAGGCGGGGCGGCTTGCCGGTGCGCTCATGGAGCAGCTTTCATCGCGCGTTTGCGGCCGGGGCAGCCGCCAGCGGCGAAGCGCCGCCGGACGGCAGAACGACGATAAGTTCCGGGTTGACGGCGCGCATGCCCAGACGGCGTGCAACCGCCTCCACGGTTGCCGGTTGCGCAGCGCGACCCAGGTCGCTGCGCAGGCGCGCGCCATCGGCCGCCAAGGTCTTGGCCTCCCGCTGCGCCACCTCTAGCTCGGCAAACAACTGGCGCGAGCGGTACTGCGCGGTGACCAGCGCCAGCGCGCTGAGCACCAGCAGGGGCACGATCAGGGCAATTGCGAGGCGCGTCATACGATCGGGGAGCCGGGCACGTCGGCCCCAAGCCTGGCGGCGGTGCGTTCGGCCACGCGCAAGTGCGCCGAGCGTGCCCGCGGGTTGGCGCGCATCTCCAGCGTGCCCGGCGCGATGCGGGCCAGCGGCCGCAGGCGCGCTTGGGGCAGCTGCTCCTGGCGCAACGGCAGCCGGCCGAACGCACGCTCGGGATGGGCCTGTGCATCGATGAAGCGCTTGACGATGCGATCCTCCAGCGAATGAAAGCTGATGACCGCCAGGCGCCCTCCGGGGGCCAGCACCGTCAGGGCCGCGTCCAGGATCATCCCCACCTCCGCAAGCTCCTGATTGATGAAAATCCGTATAGCCTGAAAGGTGCGGGTGGCCGGATGCTGGAGCGGGTCCTTGCGGTTCTTGTAGGGGATCGCACCTGCCACGACCGCCGCGAGGTCTGCGGTGCGCTCGATGGGCCGCCCATCCTCGCGGCGAGCCACAATCGCCTTTGCAATCGATGCAGCAAACCGCTCGTCACCATAGTCGCGCAGCACCTGGCGCAGTTGTTCGACGCTGGCCTGCGCCAGCCACTGCGCCGCGGTGATACCCGCTTCGCAGTTCATGCGCATATCCAGCGGGCCATCCCCCCGCAGAGAAAAGCCGCGCTGCGGATCGTCGATCTGCGGCGAGGAAACCCCGAGATCCACGAGCAGGCCTTGGATCTGCACGATGGACCGCTCGGCCAAGACCGCTTCCAGGCGGGAGAATTCGCAATGGACAAACTCGAAGCGCGGATCGCGCCACGTGGCGGCCGCGGCGCGCGCGGCCGGGTCGCGGTCGATACCGATCAGGCGTCCGCGCGGCCCCAGCTTTTCCAGGATGCGCTGCGAGTGGCCGCCGCGACCAAAGGTCGCGTCCACGTAGATCCCCGCAGGATCCGTGAGCAGTTGTTCCACCGCCTCGTCGACGAGCACGGGCAGGTGTGCCCCAGGGTCGGAGCGGGAAGCGGCAGCCATGGACTCTCACGGCGCTCAGAAGGAAAATCCCGCGGCCGCATCGGGTAGCCCGTTGGCCAGGTCGCGCGCCTCGCGTTCGCGCAGCGCCTCGGGCGCCCACAGTTCAAAGTGCGCCCCCATGCCGATCAGGCTGACGTCGCGCGCCAGCCCCGCATCCTCGCGCAGCCCCGTGGGCACGAGCATGCGCCCGGCGCTGTCGAGTTCCACATCGATTGCGTTTCCCAGCAACAGGCGCTGCAGGGCGCGCGCCGAGTAGGGCAGAACCGCCAGTTCCTCGCGCTTGGATTCCCACTGCGGCCGCGGATAGATGAGCAGGCAACCGTCAGGGTGGCGCGTAAGGGTCAGGCGGCCTTCGCAGCCCGCGAGCAACTGGTCCCGATGCCGCGTGGGCATGGAAATCCGCCCTTTCGGGTCGAGTGCCAGCTTTGATGCGCCTTGGAACACCTGCATGTCCGGGTGGACGCGCAACGATCACCTGAATCCGGGAGTAGAAATCAGAAGTGATCGCTCACAAATCCACAAAATCCCACTTTTTTCCACCAAGGCATGACTGTAGTGCATCAATAAACCATGGTCAAGGCGAAATAGGGGTGTTTTTCCAATCGGCACAAGCACTTAGCGCATTTTTCAAAAGTAAATTGCAGATTAAAAGATCCTTTTTAATTAGGTGGATAGGATTTGTTTTGAATGTGGATTATGAGGATTTTCGAAGTTTCGGTCATTTTTCGGAATTCGTCAGGGGGAGTATTCATGTCCAGTTCATTGCAGTGCAACAAAATTGAACTTCGTTGTCACTCACGGAAGACTCTGACATGCCGCACCCCATATCCGCCGCCCATCCCGGATCCACAGTAGCGGACGAGGCGCCGCCCGAATTGGTCATTGCGCAGCACCACTTACAAAAGCTGGCCCTCGCGGCACCGCATAATCAACACCAGCTTCAACAGTGTATTGACCATCAATTGCGCAAGGCCGAGCAGACCCTGATCGAGCGCGCCCGCCACCCCGGCACGCGCGTCTACCTGGCGCAAATTGCCGACGCGCGCATCGCCCTCCACGCCTGAAGATCCAGCCCTGCCCGAAATCAGACTGCCCAGCGCAAGCGCCCTCATGAGCGCGGCCGCAAGGAAAATGGGTGTTATCTAGCACCTGACCATTAATTTGTTACAAATGATGGTCTCCGGCCATTTGGGTACCCGCATTTCGTCTATGGCAAGAATTGCGTCGCTTCGCTCGGTTTACCGTCACCCGATGGAAAACAAGATGTCCAAGACTCCGTCGTATCTCAAGGGGCTGGCCCGAGACCCGTGCAAGAGCTGATGGCGGCATCGTTCGGGTCAAAATGATTCAAGAAGACGCGGCATTGCGACTAGCCAAAACGCGAGCTGTCGGGGCGTCTTGCGACAGCCTCATCGTCCATTTTGACGAGCGCAATGTGTCAGTATCCTGATTCCGTAAAAGCCAAAAGATCAAATTATTGACACTTTGTATTCATAGGTAGCAAGAGACACTTGCCAACAAATGTAAATATAATTACACTATAATTAACATAGTGTTAAAATATTGACATCATGGCAAATCGAACCGCGCCCCTACTTCCCTCTACCGAGCTGCTGCTCGCTGGACTTGGCGGGCGCGTCGGCTTGGCGCGGCTGCGCCGGCGACTGCCTGCCAAGCAGGTTGCGCAGCGCGCCGGCATGAGCGTCAACACGTTGCGCGCCATCGAAAAAGGGCACCCGGGCGTGACCCTGGGCGCCTACGCCGCGGTGCTCCAGGTGCTAGGCCTGGAGAGCGATTTGGCCGCTGTGCTGCGAGAGGACCCGGTCGGCCGCGCTTTGCAAGACAGCCGCCCCGGGCAATCACTTTTCGTGCGCAAGCGCCGGACCCACGCCAAGGATGTCCCATCGCACAAACCGACGCAACGCAAAACCCCGAGTTCAGAGCACGGCGCTGCATCGGTACCCGTATCCGAGGCCCGTGGAGTAACTGGGTCCACCCCTCCAGGCGCCATCGACACCGAGGAGCTGATGCGATTGCTCCGCGAATCGGATGAATCCGCCCAGGGCGGCGACCGATGAGCGCACGCCGTACCATTGGGGTCTGGGCGCACTGGCTCGGCATGAGCAAGCCCCTGCAGCTGGGCTTCTTGCATGCAACGCGATCTGGCGTCCGCGAGGTGTTCGAATTCGAATACCGTGAGGAGTCCTTGCATAACCCCGCGCTCACGCAGGTGGCTCTGGACCCACGGGTGCTGCCCTACCCGGGCAGTCAGTACCCACAGCAAGGCACGCGCAACTTTGGCCTGTTCCTCGATTCGAGTCCCGACCGCTGGGGCCGTATGCTCATGGACCGGCGCAACGAGCGCACGTACCGCCAAGCCCAAGGACCTAAAGCAGGCGCGACGCCAGCGCTGCTGGAGTCCGACTATCTGTTAGGCGTGCATGATGCGTTTCGCGTAGGCGCCTTACGCTTCACGCTTGAAGGCAATACTTCCGACGCCGCAGCTGTAGCCGCGGCTAATGATGGCCGTGGCCGCGCTGTGCAAGAATTTCTGGCCTCCAGCGCCCAGCGCGCCGCGCCGCCTTTTGTGCGGCTGCGCGAGCTCGAGCAGGCAAGCCGCGCAATCGAGTCTGATGAGGCGAGCGTGCAGGAGCTCGACGAGTGGCTGCGTATTTTGCTCGCCCCCGGTGGCTCGCTGGGCGGAGCCCGGCCCAAGGCCAGCGTTCAAGACGAGCACGGCCAGCTCTGGATAGCCAAGTTTCCCAGCCAAAAAGACGTGCACGACGTCGGCGCCTGGGAGCTTGTGCTGCACACCCTTGCCAAGTTCTGTGGTCTGGATGTGCCCGAGGCCTGGGCCAAGCCCTATGCCAGTGCGTATCACACGTTTGCTGTGCAGCGCTTTGACCGGCTGGCCGGCGAGCTGCGCCGCCACTACGCTTCGGCCATGACGCTTACCGGGCACAGAGACGGGGACGACGAGGCATCGGGCGCGAGCTACCTGGAAATTGCCGCTGTGCTTATGCGCGCTGGATGCGCCACCAACGAGGACCTCTTTGAACTGTGGTCGCGCATCGTGTTCAACATGTGCGTGAGCAACACCGACGACCACCTGCGCAACCATGGCTTTCTCATGGAACAGGGCCGTGGCTGGCGCCTGGCACCCGCTTTTGACATGAATCCTGTGGTTGGTTCCCACGGCTTGAAGCTCAACGTTAGCGAGGCCGACAATGCGCTCGACCTGGGCCTGGCCCTGTCCGTAGCTCCCCGTTTTCGGGTAAGTCCCGCAACTGCGCGTGAGCGCATTTCGCTCATCCAGTCGGTAGTGCGCCGCTGGCCGACGCTGGCCACGCGACTTGGGATACCTAAAAGAGAGCAAGACTACATGGCAGGCGCATTTGCGCTCGCTAGCACACCCCTGGAGCCCCTGGCTTGAGCGTGCTCAGGCGCTCCTAGATGCACAACGGAAATCGCCGAGAGGAATTTCAGGCCGCGAGGCCGGCGCAAATTTCGGTGCGGCCGCACGCGCTTTTAGCCCGCGTTGCCAACCTTCGACGAAAATGAAAAAACGCTGACCGTAACCCATTGTTTCTAAAACAAATTAGTCAGCTGCTCTATAACGCCCAAAAAAATTGCAAAGTCCGCCTGTACGCCGGATTCTGTGCAGCGCGTTGCCGCGCCGTGACAATCATTCCTCTAGGCCGGCGCTCGCGCGCCGGCTCAAGCCACCTACCCGCAGCCTCGCCGAGCCGGGTCAACGGCTGCCTATTTGGTGTTGCTCCGCGT